>OBLW0100003733.1_pt1 | contig 11794 bp, 8 predicted proteins | sample 1520161 | NCBI WGS metagenome assembly OBLW01 (sample SAMEA3539309, study PRJEB22396) | soil metagenome | biome: tundra; feature: field; material: soil | place: USA | collected 2010-05 | depth 0.15 m
ATACGAGATGCCTAAGTGACTGGAGTTCAGACGTGTGCTCTTCCGATCCCGGTCAATCCGTAAGCTTGCCGCGTCATGTTTGTGTTGTAGACAATGTAGGGCTTCTCGCGAACCAGTTCATTCGGTTTGACGATGAAGCTGCTGACGTACCAGGCGACTCCTTGAAGAGCGAGATAACAGATGACGGCCGGAAGAATCGCTGCGACCAGCCAGCGGCCACGTGACACTCGCACCGCGTTGACAATGGCAATCGCCGCGCCCAGAACAAGCGCTGCGCATACCACCAGCAAGCCGGTGAGAGTAACGTGTGCGTCCGTGTAGGTGACACCTCCAAAGATCGTATGCTCGTCGAGCAATAACTCGAAGCGGCTGATGTACACCCGCAGCGCGAGTACGAGCAGCAGAAAAGCAAACGTGGTGGAGAACCCGCGCCAGGGTAATACGGAGCGGCTGAGATGCCCGGATAGCGCGCGGGTCCCGCCGGTGATGAGGATGAAGAAAACGGCTAGCGCGCAGGTAATCACGGCGAGGGTCAGCAGCCAGCCGGCGATGAGCTGCCACGCGGGCAGGGCGAAGAGAAAGAAATTCAGGGCCTTCCCGAAAATCGGATCCACGACGCTGCCCGCGGCTGCGGGCGCGTACCAGAAAAGGGCAAGGGTGGGCCACTCCGCCATCATGCCGGCGCCGGTAGCAACGGCGATGACGAGCGAAATGCCGAGTGCGATCAGGCGGAGTACCGGCTCAACCGGCAGCTTCAACGGCTGTCCGCCGATAAAAATCGTATGGCCACTGGGCAAGTCGGGGAGATGCGCGTGTTTCAAAGCGAGGAACGAGCCGTACAGAATGACTAATGTGGCCGCGGCAAAAGCAGCGAAGATTCCCCACTGCAGGCCGAGCGTTTTCCAGAACACGTCCACATAGCCGAGCGACCCGAACCAGAGGACGTCGACGTAATAGGAGAGCGCGGTGCGGCCGCCAAAGAAGATGGCGGCGAGAATTACGAGAATGGCGAAAAACCGGCGGCGGCGCCGGGGCGTACGCGGAAGGTGCGGCGGCGGCCAGTCAATCGATTCGGGCATTGCATGACTCCATTTTCATTGATTCCATTAAAAAGGCTCTCGGTGGCACGGCTGAACAGTTTGCTGACAAAACTCGTGGCGCGCGCGGCAGTCCCTCAGCGGCTAAAGCCGCCGGAGAAAGCAAGCCAGTTATCGCAGCGGTAAACCGCTGCGCCACCCAAAATCAAGCGATCGCAGCGGTAAACGGCTGCGCCACCCAAACGCAAATGCGAAATCGATTTTTTCTGCGATCTATGGAGCCCTGCCCTTCCCGAACCGATTTATGAGATAGGTTCTAGTCATCCGCATGATACTCCCTCAACTCACGCAAGTTCGGTTGTAACCCGACCGGGTTGGGCCGTACACCCAAATGGATAAGTAGACAATGCAGCCCAGACGACGTAAAGTCTGCCTGTGATCAGCCGTACCGGTCTTCCACTGGTTGCTCAGGCCCAGAGGCATGGCGGACGCACCGCCATCGTCGATTCGCAGCGATCTTCCACCCACGCGTACAACGATTTGCTGGAGGCGTCGTCACGCGTGGCGGCGGCGCTGCTGGCGGGCCGTGACAACCTTCAGGAAAAGCGCGTGGCATTCCTGTTAACGCCGGGATTTCCGTGGGTGGCGGTGCAATGGGGGATATGGCGGGCAGGCGGCGTTGCTGTCCCGTTGCCGCTCAACTCCACCAAGCCAGAGCTGGAATACTTTATTGACGATACCGGAGCATCGATATTGGTGTTCGATGCGCAAGCGGCCCCACTGCTAACGTCAATTGCCGCAGGCCGCGGCATCCGGACGTTGTCGTATGACGAGTTGGCCGCTGGCCCAGTAACGCAATTGCCGGAAATCTCCGCAGATGCCAGCATTGAGCGGCGCGCCATGATTCTCTATACCAGCGGCACTACCAGCCATCCGAAGGGCGTGGTCACGACCCATGCCAACATCACGGCGCAAATCATGAGCCTGGTGGAGGCCTGGGAGTGGTCGGCGGACGATCGCATCGTGCTCTGTTTGCCGCTGCACCACGTGCACGGAATCATCAACGTTGTTAGCTGTGCGCTGTGGTCAGGCGCTAGTTGCGAGATGCTGCCGCGCTTTGACGCAAATGCGGTGTGGGAGCGCATCGCCAGCGGCAGGGTAACTCTGTTCATGGCGGTGCCGACGGTCTACGCGAAGCTCATCGCCGTCTGGGAGACGGCATCTCCACAACGGCGTGCGGACCTGAGCGAGGCCTGCGCCAAGTTGCGCCTAATGGTATCGGGCTCGGCGGCGCTGCCGGTGAGTACGCTCCAGAGGTGGAAAGAAATCAGCGGGCATACGCTCCTCGAGCGGTATGGTATGACGGAGATTGGCATGGCGCTGTCGAATCCTTCGCGAGGCGAGCGCGTGCCGGGCAGCGTCGGTACTCCACTACCGAGCGTCGAGGTTCAGCTCGTCGGAGAGAATGGCGAACCGGTTGCGCCGGGAGCACCGGGCGAGATTGAAGTCCGCGGTCCCAGCGTTTTCGCGGAATATTGGGGCAAGCCCGAGGCAAGCCGGAACGCCTTCCGCGACGGATGGTTTCGCACGGGCGATACGGCGGTGGTCGAGAACGGTGTGTATCGCATTCTTGGCCGGACGAACATCGACATTCTTAAGACGGGCGGACACAAGGTATCGGCGCTGGAGATTGAAGAGGCGCTGCGTGGGCATCCCGCGATTGCCGAGTGTGCCGTGGTTGGCGTGCCCGATCCGGAGTGGGGCGAGCGCGTGGCGGCGGCCGTTGTTCTAAACGATGTAGAGAACGATGCACTCGATCTGCCGTCGCTTCGTACGTGGGCGCGGGAGTTGCTGGCAGTCCACAAACTGCCTTCGAGGCTGCTCGTGCTCGATACGCTTCCGCGCAATGCGATGGGAAAGGTAATGAAGCCCGCGCTGGTGGCTTTGTTTCGAACGGAAGAGCGCGGCGAGTCTGTCGCCTAGATTGTCAGCTCTGGATACCAGCCCTTGAGAGTGGCGCCGGAACTCAGTCGTCCCTCCGGGACTTGAATCATTCCCCCACCTTTCCCAGCGCTGAAGCGCTGGGCTAAGCTCGGTCGCCCCTCCGGGGCTGGGTTTCCGGCCAATCCATTCCACTTGGTTGCGCGAAAGTGAGTTCTCACGCACACGCTGAAGCGCTGGGCTAATTTAATTCGTCCCTCTGGGACTTCGGACACGGTGCCCTTGGTGAACCTTTCCCAGCGCAGTGCTGGGCTCAGGTAGATCGCTCTCTGGGGCTGGATTTCCCTGTGCTTAAGCACCGGTCTTGACACGGCGTGGTATGCTGCTGCCCACGCCCGGCAAGGCTCTGCGCATCGTGCCTAGGCACTCCTGTACCGGATGAGGACCTCATGGCCAATCAAGCAGTGATTCGCCCAGTACCCGCAACTCACACTAAACTTTCACGCCAGCAAATCACCGGATTCTGGGGAGCGTGGGGCGGCTGGACGCTGGACGGCATGGATTCGGTGATCTATGCACTGGTCCTCAGCCCGGCGCTCACCGAACTGCTTCCGAAATCGGGAATCAAGGCCACTCCCGCCAATGTTGGGTTTGCCGGCTCGACCCTGTTCGCGCTATTCCTCGTGGGATGGGGACTGTCGTTGATTTGGGGGCCGATCGCCGACAGGTTTGGCCGCAGCCGGGTGCTGGCGGCCACGATCCTCGTTTATGCCATCTTCACTGGAGCTGCCGCGCTGTCGCAAACCGTGTGGCAATTGGGATTGTTTCGGTTGCTGGCGGGCATCGGCATTGGCGGCGAATGGGCGCTCGCGGGCACTTACGTCGCCGAAGCCTGGCCGGAAGACCGCCGCAAGATGGGCGCCGGATATCTCCAAACCGGCTACTATGCGGGCTTCTTTCTGGCTTCAGCTCTCAACTACACCGTCGCAGCACGCTATGGATGGCGCGCCATGTTCTGGTGTGGACTGACGCCGGTCATCGTGGCCTTCATTGTTTTTTTGCGCGTGAAGGAGCCGGAGCGCTGGCAGCAAAAAGCCAAAGTCAAAGCCACTGGCGGACTTTCCTCTCTGCAAAAAATCTTCAGTCCTCCGTACACGCGGCGCACGCTGGTCAATACCGTCCTGCTGGCCTCGGCTATCTGCGGCCTGTGGGCGGCTGCGGTCTATGCTCCGACGGCCATCATCACCTTGGCCAAACATGCAGGCCGGTCACAGCCTGAAGCTGTCCGCATCGCTTCCCTCGGCATGGGGTTACTGTCGTTGGGGACAATCCTGGGATGTCTGGCCGTTCCCCCATTGGCCGAGCGTTTTGGCCGCAAGCGAACCCTGGCTTTTTATTTCTTGGGGATGGCGGCCTGCATCCTGCTCAGCTTTGGCTGGGCGTTCTACCTGCCACAGGGACTTGTTCCATTTATCGCGGTGCTGTTCTTCCTGGGATTCTTTGGCGGCAACTTCGCTATTTTCAGTCTGTGGCTGCCGGAACAATATGGAACCACGGTGCGTGCGACCGCGTTTGCATTCACCACTTCCTTCGGACGCTTCTTTGCCGCGGGCGTCAATTTCGCAGTGGGCGCGTCCGTCAGCCGCATGGGGACTCTGGGCAAGCCGGTTGCGTTCACCGCGATTGCCTTTGGGATCGGGCTGCTGGTCATTCCGTTCGGCGAAGAGACACGAGGCAAAGTGCTGCCTGACTAAGCGTGTTTTTGATCAAGGGATTGCCGCCCCTTGGGGGATAAGACCCTCGTCTTTAGTTATCAGGCCAACCAAGCCACGGCATCGTTTCCTACTAGCTGATCTAGACCTGGTCCCCAGTAAAGACCATCGTCTTCAATAGTTGATTATTCAATGTCCGGTTTGACCCCTTCATCCAAAGTTTGAGTGCATCCGTACCAAACGTCCGGCAAGGGAGCGCGCGCATGTTACTCTCACGCCTTCCACGTGATCATCCGAACTCGCTACTCTGGGCCGGGCCGGTGATACACGACCGGTGGCCTCAAGGACCGCAGCCTATGACCTCCAGACTCCTTTTGCTATCTCTACTGTTCTTATTGTTCTCTTTCAGCACGATGAACGGACAACCGGAAAAAACGATCGCCACGGTGGATGAACCATCCACTGCCGACGCGATCAAACAGCTCAACGAAGAGAAAATCGCCGAACTTTCCAAGCAAATTGCCGGCAAAGAGAACCAACCGGCCGAAAGTGTTTTCAAGAACATTAAAATTCTGACCGGGGTACCGGCGGGGAACGTGCTGAAGATCATGCAGTTTGGTTACAGCCGTTCTCTCGGTACGAGCTGCGCCCACTGCCACGTTCTCGGTCAGTGGGACAAAGATGACAAGACACAGAAGCGGATTACTCGCGATATGTCGAAGATGGACCGTTCCATCGTCTCTGATCTTTTGCAGAACATCGAAGGCCTCAAAGACCGCAAGCCGATTATTAACTGCACGACCTGTCATCGCGGTCAATTAAAGCCCGCGCTTAATCTGGATGCGGAACTGGTAACGAAGTGATCTCGCGCCCATGGGAAGGCAAACAGAGTCGCGGCTGGACGGCGTCGAGCCAACCGGCATTGCACCCAGCGCACGCTCAGAGATTGCCATCAATCATTTCCATCAATCAACTGCTGTAAACCCGCGCGGTATCCACGGCTGCAGGAGAGTTCCTTGCCACTGATCAACACGACGATATATTCGCCGCTGTTAACCGGTTGCAGCTCTTTGATTTTTTTCACGTTCACTACTGTTGAGCGATGGATGCGCACAAACTGCGCCGAGTCCAGACGCTTCGCAATGTGACCAATTCCTTCCCGCATGAGATAGGATTGCTTGCCTACATTGAGCTTCACATAATTTGCCGCGGCCTCCACCCAGTCAATTTCATCAAAGTTCAGAAAAATGACTCGCCCGCCTGCTTTGAGCACAAACCTTCGGTCCGCTGGGGGCTTTGCCTTCGCATTGGCAAGAAAATCGAGCAAGCGGTGGGTGGTTTCCCGATCGGGCAGTTTCAACATTTCCGCTCGCGCCCGGTTGATGGCCTGCCGCAGGCGGTCCCGGTCAAAGGGTTTGAGCAAGTAATCCAGTGCCTGCGCTTCGAAGGCTCGAACCGCGAACTGATCATAGGCCGTGGTGAAGATGACGATGGGCATGCGGCCGGCCGGAATGTGCTGCAATACTTCAAAACCATCCATGTCCGGCATCCGAATATCCAGGAACAGCAAATCCCCCTCGTGATTCTTGAGAGCAGCGATGGTCTCGGCTCCGTCGCGGCATTCGGCGACGATCTCGACGCCAGGTTCAGCGTTCAGCAAGACGCTAAGCTTTTTCCGGCTCAGATGTTCGTCGTCGGCAATAATCGCGCGCATCAGACCCCTCCATGGATTTGCTTCTCTCCGCCTGCCATATCCTCTTCCAAGCTTTCTGGCGCGAGAAAATCTGTGGTTACATGGAAAGGGATCTGGACACATACCTCAACCCCGCCCTCCGGAAGATTGCGGATCGTAAACTGCTGTCCGTCCCCATAAAGCGTTCGAAGTCGCAGTTGCGTTGCCTTTAGACCCAAACCAGTTCCCGGTTGCTCGGCGCCCGGGTCATTCAATCCAGGGCCATTGTCTCTTACCTGCAGGCGGAGACGGGAATGGTCGAGGCTGGCGGCAATTTGGATTTCTCCGGGAAAAGAAAGCCTGGCAATCCCGTGTCGCACCGCATTCTCCGCAAGAGGCTGCAGCAGTAAATGAGGAACATCAGCGTCAAGTGCTTCGGAATCGACGTTCAGCACTACGTTGAGGCGATCGCCGAATCTGACCTTCTCGATTTCGAGGTACTTGGTTACGAATTCCAGTTCCCGCTGCAGCGTGGTGATCTGGAACCCGACGTTTTCCAGGCTCATTCGAAGCAAATCGCTCAGAAGCGTCATCATTCTGTCTGCCGAGTGGACATCGGTGAGCATGAGCGCAGAAATGGAATGCAAGGTGTTGAACAAGAAGTGCGGCTGGAGCTGGCTCCTGAGGGATTCAAGATGTGCTTTTGCAACCTGCGCCTCAAGTTGCGACGCCCGAAGTTCCCGCTCCCGGAGCCTCTGGTAGTACCACGTGATGTGTGCGATCAGCACAATGGCCAAATAGCTGAAGACGATGTTGTTGACAACGTTATAGAGGAACATCCGCCAAAGCACTACCCAGTGGGGGGTGAAAGTATATGTGCTCCAGTTCACGAGCACACTCATGTTATCGCGCGCGGTAGCACCATAAATCGGAGAGAGCGCCCTCAGAAACGTATGGACCACCGAAAAAGCAAGGCCGCCCAACAGATAAATCAGGATGCGGTATCGCCAGTTTTTCTGTTGCAGTGGATACCGCAGCGAGAGGATGAATACCGGGGGCGTCAAGAACGCGAAGATCAGGTCCCTGAGCAGTGGCAGCCGGAGCAAGTTCCAAAAAATGGTTGGCTGCGCCGCGGATCGAGCCACCGCATACAGTGAGGCAGCATCAGCGAAGGCAATGAACACCCATGCCGCAAAGCTCGCGATCCAGAGAAGCCGGTAGTATCCGCGGCTGGAGAGCCCGATGTAATTCCATTTCGATTCACGGCTCACCGCCATATCCGGGCCATAAGACATTGAATCACGTTGCGACGTCGGGGGACGTCTAATTCGTCCCTGGTAGACGTGCACTCCTATCTGTGGAGTAGCATATCGTACCCATCGAACCCCGCGATTGGCTCGATCATGCGGAGAAATAACTCCCAAAAGATCGACCGTTTGTTCGTATGTTCTAACAGCAGGAGTTCTAAGTTAAGACGCGGAGCGGTTCTGCACCCGCGACAGCCACAGGCCAACACTGGGAGCCGTGTGCTCATCCCGCATTGGGCACTATCGAGCGCTGATCAATTGCGCGCAGTCGAAAGTCTGCGCATACTACGTGTTCCTAAATGTATGGGCACCGATATCATCAGCTACGCAGATTCGCCCCGCCACGACCATCAGGACAAAGCCAAGGAAGTCCTGGAACTCGCGACCCGTGATCTCGACAAAATGATGGCACAGCGCGCCGAAATCGCGCGGCAGATTCGACGTCTCCGGAAGCTCATTCTGGCTCTGGCAGCGAGTTTCGAACAGTGCGTCGTCCCCGAAAGATTGCAGCAACGCAGATTGAGACGACTACCCCCGCGCGATCGAGAACTGACGGAAGCTTGCCGGGTCGCGCTGCGGCAGGCTGAGATACCGATGACTCTCGAACAGATTCGCGATCGGCTTCGTTTTCAGAGTCTGGAATTCGAGAAGCACAAAGATCCAACCGCCTCTGTCGCGCGCGCCCTCAGGCGGTTAGTCAGACTGGGCGAGGCTCGGACGGCGATTGGCGCCCATGGCAGACACATCTGGATTACTCCCGCAACCGAAAATCCATCGCCAACTCCCGAGTCGCAGCCTGCCAAGCTAACTGCAAATTGAGGCCGGCGGATTTCCCAGGTGCGGAGTGTCGAGCCGTCTCGGCCCAGATCCTTCTTCCACCTCTAACTTCAGCTACCTTCTGATATTCAGAATTCTGCATCCATCGCGGACTCTCTCTCCGTGAATCTGTAGATCGATTCGTCGCGTCGCGTATTTCGAATGTGTGTGCTGTAGCCCAATGTCTTGTGGTGGAGACGAGAACTCCTCCTCCCATCCCTCAATCTCACTTACCCGTCCCTGTAGGGCATGCGCGGTCGCGTCATGGTGGCGAGCGTGCTTTGACGATTACGAGAAGGGCAAGTTTGACAGCCTCTTCATCAGCACACAAATTTGAAAAGCTCATTACTTACCATCAGTTCAGGAGAGAACCCCATGCGATCGAGATTTCAGTTTGAGACGCTTCGACTGGCAGCCGCATTAGTCCTGTTGTTCGCAGCAGCGTTTGCGATGGCCCAAGGCATAGTCACCGGTTCGATCACGGGCGTCGTGGAAGACGCGCAGGGTGCTGTGCTCGCTAATGCCAAGGTCGCGGCCCGCGAAGTGGCTACAAACCGCGTGTACACCGGTTCGACCAGCGATTCCGGGGTCTTTACGCTACGCTCGCTTCCCGCGGGAACCTATGAGGTCAGGATTGAGGCCCCAAATTTTCGCAAGTATGCGAATCAGGGAGTGGAGGTTACTGTCGGCAGCGAAATCTCTCTCGGCAAGATCAGAATGGAGATCGGCTCTGCTTCTGAGGTCATCACTGTGGAGGCGGCGGCTCCGCTGGTAGACAGCTCGACCGTGCAACTCTCGCAATCGTTTGATGCCAAGAAGGCTTCAGACCTGCCGATCGGCAATACATTCGATTCTCTTGCATTATTTGTGCCGGGCGTAGCCAGTGCCGGGGACGCCGACTTCAGCAACAGTAACGGCGCGGAACTGTCGGTGAACGGTCAGAGAGCCCGTTCCAACAATTTTCAAATCGATGGCCAGGGCAACAACGACAACTCGATCGGTGGCCCGTCGATTTTCTTCGGCAACCAGGACGCGATCGCAGAAGTGCAAGTGGTCACCAACTTCAGCGCCGAGTACGGGCGCAACATGGGCGCCGTTCTGAACGTCGTCACGAAATCCGGCAGCAACCTGTTCCACGGCACGGGCTACGAGTTCTACCAGGGATCGCATTTTGATTCGCTGACCAACGAAGAAAAAAACCCCGTCTTGGGTATCTGCGCCCCAGCAGAAAACCCTTCCGATGGTTGCACTCCAGTCTCGGTGCCTCGATTCGTGGACAACCGTTTTGGTGGCAGCATCGGCGGGCCGATTCTCAAAGACCACGCCTGGTTCTTCGCCTCAACCAACATGGAGCGCCAACGAGTGGGCTCCAACCCTTCTAATTCCGCCGGGTCGCTGACTCCAACCCCCAACGGAATTCAGCAGCTGCTGGCTGCGTTTCCGAATAGTCCCGGAGCCAAAGTCGAGGCGCAATTTGGACCTGCAGCCGTGAAATTAGGAAACCCAACCTTCAGCAATCTTACGAATGTGGGGGTATCGAACGTGGTGGGAGCGAATTGCGATCCCAATGCCGGTAGCGTCGATCCCAGTTGTGTACCGATCGAGTTTGGTTCCATTACTCGATTTGTGCCCGCCCTCTTTAACGATTATGAAGTCACCGGGCGCGTGGATCTCAAGATGACCGACAAAGACAATGTCTTCGGCCGCTACGTGTTCCAGCAGGCTATCAGCACCGGCATTCCGGCAAATGGGATTGTTCAGGGAGACTGGGTGGATGTGCCCAGCCGCGACCAGCAGATCGGACTCGACTGGGCACGGAATGTCAGCACGAATTTCGTGAACCAGGCTCGCTTCAGTTATTCACGCGCCCGGTTTGGATTCGAGGCCGGTTCCTTCCCCAACTGCGTCCAGGGAAACATCCTCAACTGTCCAACCAACATCGGGATTCTGGATGGCTCCGTTCTCTCGTTTGGCCGGAACACCGCCTTTCCGCAGGGCCGCATCATCAACGTCTATCAGGTGCAAGACAACGCCTCGCGACAACTGGGAAAGATGACGATCAAGTTTGGCGGAGAATATGACAAACAGAGATCTCCGGATGTGTTCCTTCCCACCGTAAATGGTTCTTACACTTTCAATACCTTCAACGACCTCGTTGCCAACAACTCTTTCTCCACCGCCATTGTGTTGGGAAATCCAACTTTGCGCTTCAAGGAGAACGACCTTGCTTTTTATTTCCAGGACGATTGGCGCTTCAGAGACAATTTGACACTGAGTTTCGGACTGCGCTGGGAGTGGTTCCAGCAAGCCATCAACCTGCTTCATGACCAGACGTTGGCTCAGCAAACCGGGCCGCACCCCTTCTGGGACTCCTCGCTCCCGCTTAGTTTGACCACCATCTCAAAAATTCCGCAGGACCTTAATAATTTCAGCCCGGTCATAGGTTTTTCCTGGACACCCCGCATCATGCGGAGCGTGTTCGGAGAAGACAAGACTGTAATTCGCGCGGGCTTTCGCATCGGCTACGACCCATCCTTTTACAACATGTTCCTAAATGTGGCTACGGCTTCCCCAGTGGTGCTGGGCCAAACCTGGACCCAACCGACAGTAGTTCCCGGCCTGCCTGATGGAAGCAGTTTCAATGGGTCGGACATCCTGGCACATTTGGGACCGCTGGTGCCGACCGGGAGCAACCCCGGGTTCACGCCCGAAACTCTGGTCGCTAACAACTTCCACAACCCTTACTCACAGCAATGGAATCTGGGAATCCAGCGCTCCTTCGGTCCCAGGGTGGTAGCGGAAGTTCGGTACGTGGGCAATCACACGGTCGGAAACTTTCAGACGCTGGATGGGAATCCCGCCTTGCAGCCCCTCATCAGCGCCGGTTTTCAGGATCTGATCCCGGCGGGCCTGACCCCCTGTACCGATCTCACCAAACCGGGCGGCGCTTTTGGAAACGTCAGCTGCGACCGCGGTCGAGTTCTCGTGCGCGCCAACTCTGCATTCTCCAAATACAACGGATTGCAGACGCAACTTCGCATGGGAGGCTGGCACGGCGTCACCGCAACTGCCTCTTATACCTTCAGCAAGACGATCGACAACGCCAGCGAAGTTTTCAATTCGCTGGCCGGTGGCAGTACAACCGCCTACTCACAGAACCCGTTCGATACGAGTCACAGCGAAGCTGCGAACAGCGGTATCGACTTCCCGCATACGGTCGGGGTGGCTTTTATCTATCAAGTCCCGTTCTACAAAGGCCAAAGTGGCTTTGCCGGACATATTCTGGGCGGGTGGGAGCTGAATTCCACT
>OBLW0100003734.1_pt1 | contig 11793 bp, 6 predicted proteins | sample 1520161 | NCBI WGS metagenome assembly OBLW01 (sample SAMEA3539309, study PRJEB22396) | soil metagenome | biome: tundra; feature: field; material: soil | place: USA | collected 2010-05 | depth 0.15 m
CCAATCCACCCAGGTTGATCCCGGGCCGATCGATCCCGCCCATCTCAACCGCGTTTGAAATCGTCACTGTAGTCGTTCGCATCGACTGCGAGCGAACAACTGCAGCACTCAACATCAATATAAAAATGCAAAATGATAACGGGATCAATGACCCCAAACGGGGCACTCTCATCGACTAAAGCTCTTTTCATCAGCAAGGTAAAGGGACGCCGGATGCGAGGGTTCGGCCTGTTCAACCACGAACATTGGGCTGGAGATGAACATTACTTCAAATGTATTGATCTCCGGCGTCACGTTTTCACCGTTCAACGTGCAAGAGCCTTTCTCTCTATCAGTTATCTTCAAGAAGCCGTCGGAACAGGCCAGCCGGACCTGTTTTCTGAATGCTCGCTTCTTCCTAGTTCTGATCTTGTGTCCCTGCTTGATGAGAGAGAGGGGCTTATCGTCAATGGGAACAGTCAATGTGAAGAACCCTGTGTCGCTGTTCATTCGTCCTAGTTCCGCGAAGAAGTCATCATAGCTATTCTCAAAAACCGCATCGAGCTCTTTGGAATAGTCAATATGATTTCTGGTAGACACAGAAGCTATCTCCTGAATTCCCATGGCGATCGCAATTCCCTCAAGAGCTGAGAGAAGCAGCGCGCGGGGGCGAACCCCATGCATGGCTTTGATTGCAAGTCTGATCTGCTCCGGACTGTACCCGGGCGTTCCCTGAAGTCGCGAAATCAGCAGGACCTCGGTGGCCTTTGACTTCACAACCCATCCGGGCATGATTGTGAAGGAGAGAGTAAAGAAGATTTCGCCATCCATTTTCAGAAGCAGAGAAAGTTCGCCCTCATTATCAAAAGGTCTGGACGTACCTATCGTCACAGCAAGGCGGCTGCCCGCCTCAAAAATCGCACGGAACTCAACATCCCAATGCAGAATCTGGTGAAACGCGCGATCAGAAATCGAATCGTACAGGCGTTTGTAATGATGCATGAAACAACTCGCGCGCTCCGTTACTGTCAAGCCTCGAACAAGGTATTTTGTAGCGAGATATTTGAAAGCGAATTTGGGGTTACTCTCAACAATCGCAGCGAATGGCCGGAGTCTCAGGACTTGAATTACTTTGCGGTGCATAGCGAGGTTTGTGAGTATGCGCCAAAAGATATGCACAGGTTGCATCAACAAGGACGGATCGCTATCGCGCTCGACGAGAGCTCTATTCGCAACATCGGCTCGATTTTGGCTAAGCGTCATTCGGCAATCCGTAGTCGATTAGACCTGCGCGCATTCCTAACAGGCGAGGCTTAGACCGCTGGGCTATTAAAGAGAAAAGCGGATGAATCTGGTGGTTCCGCCAGAAATGAATGCGAAGCCCTTGCAGGGGAGGCTTCTAAACTCTGATTCTTTGTATCGGATTTCGTACATATCGGCTTTCGTACCTGATCGGGATATACAAAGCACTGAACATCTTATTCGGCGAAAAGCTGGCCAACGAGTGGATCCAATTGCCAAATGAAAATCAGCTTTTCAGCGGATTAGTTCCGATCGTATATGGCAATGGGAGGCACTCCCGTATTTAAGTTAGTTCGGCAGTTGCTCGATGCGCAGTGTCCAGAACCCCGGGCAGCGCCGTTTCTTCGACTTTCATGGCTCCGTGCTCTTCGCTGCGAAATATGGTTCGCGTACCAAGTTGAGCAAATATTGCCCGTAACCGCTCTTCCGGATGGGCTCGGCGAGCGCCTCCAGTTGCTCGGCCGTGATGAACTGCTGCCGGTACGCGATCTCCTCCGGGCACGCAATATTCAGTCCCTGCCGCCGCTCGATAGTATGCACGAACATCGAAGCCTCGAGCAGCGATTCGTGCGTCCCCGTGTCGAGCCATGCCATGCCGCGGCTCATGATCTCCACGTTCAGCCTGCCCGCTTCCAGATAGAGCCGGTTCAGGTCCGTGATCTCCAGCTCGCCGCGCGCCGAGGGCTTCAGCGACTCCGCCCGCGCCACCACATCGCGATCGTAAAAGTACAAACCCGTAACCGCGTACCGCGACTTCGGTTGCTTCGGTTTCTCCTCCAGGCTTACCGCGCGGCCAGCACGGTCAAACTCCACTACGCCGTACCGCTCCGGATCTTCCACCGGGTAGGCGAACACGGTGGCCCCGTTATCGAGCGCTGCCGACTTCTGCAACTGCTTGGAGAATCCCTGCCCATAAAAAATGTTGTCGCCCAGGACGAGCGCACTCGTTTCACCGCAGATAAAATCGCGCCCGATAAGAAACGCCTGCGCCAGCCCATCCGGACTCGGCTGCACCGCGTAGCTGATATTTATGCCCCAGCGATTTCCGTTGTCCAGCAGATCCGCAAACCGGCTCGTGTCCTGCGGCGTGGAGATGATGAGGATGTCGCGCAGCCCCGCCAGCATCAGCGTGCTCAGCGGGTAGTAAATCATCGGCTTGTTATAGACCGGCAGAAGCTGTTTCGAAACCACATGGGTCACGGGATAGAGCCGCGTCCCCGATCCGCCCGCCAGAATAATCCCCTTCATCACGTTCCTCCAGAACCACCGATCCTAAAGAGCTAGTCCCCATGTCCCTAGTCCCCAGTTTCTAGTCTCTCCGCGTAATTCGTATCAATCCACTCACGATATGCCCCCGTGCGCACGCTCTCCATCCACTTCGGATGGTCGAGATACCAGCTCACCGTCTTCCGCAGCCCGCCTTCAAATCCTTCCGCCGGCTTCCATCCCAGCTCGCTCGCCAGCTTCCTTGCATCGATCGCATAACGCCGGTCGTGGCCGGGCCGGTCCTGCACATAGGTGATCAGCTTCCGCCGCCGCCCTACCGTTGTCGGCCGCATTTCGTCCACCAGGTCGCAGATCGTCGTTACCACGTCGATGTTGGCTCGCTCGCTATTGCCGCCCACGTTGTACGTCTCACCCGGTTTGCCCGCTTCCAGAACCCTCCGGATCGCCGCGCAATGATCCTCTACGAACAGCCAGTCACGCACATTCTTCCCGTCACCATAAACCGGCAGCGGCTTCTCTTCCAGCGCATTCAGAATCATCAGCGGAATCAACTTTTCCGGAAACTGAAACGGCCCGTAGTTGTTTGAACAGTTTGTGGTCAGCACCGGCATCCCGAAGGTGTGGTGATAGGCGCGGACTAGGTGATCCGATCCTGCCTTCGATGCCGCATAGGGGCTGTTGGGCGAGTAGGCGGTGGTCTCGCTGAATGCCGGATCCTCCGGCCCCAGCGACCCATACACCTCATCGGTGGAAACATGCAGGAACCGAAACCCTGCCCGGTCCGCTTCGCTCAGTTCCTTCCAGTAAGCCCGCGCCTGCTCCAGCAGCGTGAAGGTTCCCATTACGTTGGTGCGGATAAACGCCTCCGGAGAAGTAATCGAACGGTCTACGTGGCTCTCGGCGGCAAAGTGCACGACGGCCTGGGGCCGGTGCTCGCGCAACAGGGCTCCCACGAGTTCCGCGTCGCAGATGTCTCCAAGAACGAACGTGTACCGCGGTTCGCCCTCCAGTTCAGCCAGGTTGGCGGCATTGCCGGCGTAAGTTAGCAGGTCAAGGTTCGCCACCGCGGAGTCGGTGTGCTTCATCCAGCCCAGCAGAAAGTTCGAGCCGATAAATCCCGCTCCGCCAGTCACCAGAACGGAATTGCGCGTACCTGTATTTGTGCCCATCGTATCTCCCCCAAAATACAAACTAAAATGCGAGCCACGCGTGAGGTCGTCGTATGCGATCGAACAACTACAGCACGGCAAATGAGTTTCAGGCTTTTTCCAGCTCAGTCTGCGCTGTTGATTGCAACCTGCTCCTGCGCGTGCTTAGCCATGCAGTTGGTCGCAATTTCAGGATTGGTTTTTCAAGAAAGAGCCAGGACAATGAAGCGTAGGCGATGACAACCGCAAATGCGAGAGCACGATTTACGATCAGCGAAGAGGACGGCCTAACCAGAGCGAGCACTCCTGCATGGATCAGGTAACTCGTATAACTGACGAAGCCAATCCAGCGGACAGGCTCCCAGGTCATCAGTTTCATCCACAGTCCTACGTCCGAGCCCAAAGTGAAGGCCAGCAGTCCCGTGGCAATGCTGCAAATGAAGGAGTAGCCTAAAGTATTAAAGAGGATAGTGTTTCCTTCAGCGTGGAAGTGGGGAAATATGAGGGTGCAAAGAACGAGCAGCGAAAAGCCTGCTCCCATAAGTGCGAGGCCCCAGCGCCGCCATTTCTCCAATGCACCCGGCTGCAGCCAAAGCACAGCCAGTAGCGCGCCGGAAGCGAGCAAGTCCATGCGAAACGGCATCAGGTAATAGATCGCCGAATGATCGTGCAGGAAAGGCGTGGCCACTCCGCGCAAGATTGGCGCTAAAACGATAATAGCGATGGCGCATCTCAGAACAATTCGGGGCGGGAATCGAAGAGCCACGAAAGGCCAAAAGAGATAGAACTGTTCCTCGACTGCCAGGGACCATAAGATGCCAAGGCCCGGAACACCCAGATGGAAAACCTCAGCGAAATTCATTGCGAAGAGGGCGTACCACGGGGCCTTGTGATCCCATTGAAGGTGAAGAAAGAAAGTAGCGAGCAACAAGAAAGCAGCATAAGGGGGAAGAATGCGGAGGGCGCGCCTTTCGTAGAATCGACCCCATGCCCCTTCCTTTCCCCGACCATCGATGAGAATTGACGTGATCAAAAAGCCCGAAAGCACGAAGAAGATGTCCACGCCGGCCCACAGATGGGGAATGCCAAATCCGTGATGCACGAAGATTGTGAGGAATGCGAGAGCTCGGACTCCATCCAGTCGCAGAATTCGTTTCATTTAGGACACCTTCCGGTCGCCTGGTTTGCAAGCAATGGTTTGACAAGCATTCCGTTGGCAATAGGGATTTGCGGCTCCTTACGGAAAATCTGGGATAGAACACCATGGCTGCATGGCGCCAAAGTTAGTCAGCTTACGCGCGATTATGGACTGTATTTCTGTCCTTAAAATAATTGTCATAAATATGGAAGATGCAGCACCGGATAGACCGGGAGGAAGTCCGACGCGGTAAGCTCGTCCACTCACTCCGCTATCCGTCACCGTCGCGGATCGAGCTCAGCTGGCTGTCTGGAGCAAGCGGTCGAGGACGGTACGAGCTCTGGCCACGCGCTCGCGAATCATTCTCCTTGCCGCCGGATATCATGCTCGCGTCCTCGGATTGCTGCTCACCGGCCCATTGATGCTCCGGATCGCCATCGCCGTGAAACGGCTTCGCGCGGTTCAAGTGCCTCCGATCTCTTGGCTACCGATCTCTTGGCTACATAGTGCAGACCCGCTTGATGTCCAGACAAACTGTGTACGCTCCACAGTGCAATTCCTCGAACCGATATGGCGCGGTGGCCGCTCGAAACGCTTGTTCGCATGCCGATCCGTGGAGTTCTATACACATATTCTTCACCTGATCGAGCCATTTGACATTGCCCGAGAATAGGGCAGCTTCACTGCCTTCAATATCAATCTTAAGCAGATCGATTGTAGGCTGGGGGCACATTGCGATCAGACTCGGAACATCCCAGGCGTACACGTCACCTTTCTCGCCATCACGTGCCTCCCTGACTTCGGTGGCCCACTCACGGCCGTCGCCAAATGTACCGCGCGAAAGCAACAGATCACCCTTGGTGTGCCAGACTGCGGCGCAAAGCAATCGAGAACGGTCGCCGTAACGACGCAGATTTTTCGAGCACTGTAAATGATTGGCCGGGTCCGGCTCGACTGATAGCACGAAGCTGTGCTTGTATTCACTTAAGCAGAACGCACTCACATACCCAACATTGGCACCAAGATCGATAATCACCCGCGCGTTCCGGATTCGCTCAAGAAATTTGAACTCGCGGCGGTGGAAAATATCATCGAAAACATCCGGATCGCTCGAAGTCTGCATTCGGATTTCCAGCGGATACCGGACTTTTGCTGGCCGTAAGCTAATCGCTTGCGATTTCACCCGGCCCCGTGCATTGAGAGTGCGAAGCACGTTCCAGCGAGAACCGGAAACGATGCCGATTCCGCTCTGATCTGCGAGTAACAATTTCACTCGTCCCAAAATATCCATTAAGCACTCCTCCATCTCCGCGGTTCACCAGCTCTTGCCAGGACGCTATGCGACAGTAACAGGATCAGTAGAGCCGAATGTAGGCCCCTACACGGTGGTAACAGGGGTTCGAATCCAATTTGGGACGCCACCGCGGGCTCGGAGCAGACCCCTTCGACTGCAGGAGGGTACTGCCATAGAACGACCGGCACGCGCGTCAATACAAATAGTGACACTGCGGCCCGTGTTATCCCAGCCGAGATGCCGTGCTATGGCTTACTCAGTGGAATTCCAGTCGGCTCACTAGGTGAACACTCGTCTGAAAAAGAATTCGGAGTTTGTCGCGGGCTCCTCCGAAACCACCGGTACTGGGGATCTCGGTGCGATCGACTGGCCCCAGCCTATAAGGAGAAACCCGACTTGCGGCAATTGCGCACCCATGTAAACGGTCCCAAGAGCAATCCATAACATCACCATAGCAGCTAACATGCACACTGCAAATGCCCGATCTTCCATGCTCTGCAGGCGCCATGAGCGCATCAATGGGGTCCTGACAGACTCAACAGCGATCAGTATAAAGAGGATAAAGCCAACTCTTCCCTGCCCAAGATTAACGTACAGGAATTGATTGTCGACCGATTGCACGCCATTATCGAGGTTACCCAGTCCTTGAGCGTGTGGGAATGACTTATAGCCCCACCCCAGCCAGCCTCCCCGTTCAAGAATCGGTTCAAAAAGCTCAATCATGCGACGGCGGTATAGCGCACTCCCCTGTTGTTCATCGTGAATGGCATTGATGTCAGCAACGGTGGTCAGTTGATCTAAGTACAGGTACGCTGACGCGGCTCCCAGTGCAAGCAGAAATGCTACGACTGCGGTCGCCACTTTCATATTCTTGAATCGCGGGATCTGCAATATGAGATATCCGGCGACGAGAGCAAGTTCCGGTCCGCGCGACTGCGTGAGGTAGACATAAGCGAGGAGAAGAATTTCAGCGACGTGGTATTTTTCAAGGAAGGTAAAAATCTCGCCGGGGTTCTGCCAGGTTCTTGTTCGCCAGAGAAAAGCCAGCCATGCATTGAGTGCAGCGGCCAATGCAATCCCAGTTCCAGCCATCTCAGAATCAATGAAAGCGGCCGCGAATCTTCCACGACCGTTGCGTAATTGGACAAACGGCGACATGTCTACGCCGAAGAGTTTTCCAATCGGTGCGTAAAGGTTGCGTCCCATCCGCCATTCGAAGATACCCGGCACTCCCAAAAGTAGAACGAAAAGCACGATGCGGCGGACCACAGCCATACGATTTTCCGGCTCGATCATGGTGCGGCCAATGGCATAAGGGAGAAACATGGAGATGAACGAGATGATCGCTATCAAAATTCCATCTTTTGTCACATGCTCATACAGCACTTCGCTGATAGTAAGACTGATCAGGAACGAAGCCACCAGAAAATCCATGAGCACGAGATGACCCTTTCGAATAAGCCGAAAGAGGGCCGCCACGCCTAACGGAATCACGCAGATCTCAGAAATCGATAATTCCGGCAGGTGCGGGAGACGTATCGTATATGTCTGCGGTAACAAGAAGGCAGTTGGCAGATAGACGGAAAGAAGCGCTGCGTCCATGCGGCCGCACACCACAAGAAACAAGCAGATCAGACCTGGCACTAGGATGAATGCGCTCATAAGTCAAAATTACGGCATGTATCGATGTGATGCATAAAGTCAATGCGGTGTGGGGCGCTCGTCCATGTTTTGCTTGAGTCAAGTAGTTGTTCGGACCCGGGCCTCTTGAATCTGATCAGAATCCGCAAAGCCATCAGTAATGGTTGCCTGCAGGGTTCGCCCCAGATTGCCTATCGAGGTACTTAAGTAACTGATTTGTGCAAAAAGGTACCCATTTTTATCGCTTCCGAGATAACCTACTACTATTGGTTCCTCTTATTTTGCCGTGGGCATTCAAGCGGTGGTTGCTTGGATTTGGGTCATGGAGTGTACTGTGTCCCTGACATAGCGAATGAGAGATATAAGTTTCGTGTGAGATTGGTCACGGACTCGGGTGACAGAATGAGCGAAATTGTGTGAGAGCCGATCGGTCTCAAGCCGCACGATGGCTGCTCGTGAGCTCCGTGACGCGAAGTAAGCCTTGGGAAATCCGAGGTAGAGACAGTTAAAAAAGGCAATCGATAGATACGTACGCTCGATCGTCCCGTTAACAAATGGCTTGAATTTTTTGTGTTTATGCGCATGCGGTTGCTCTTGGTGTATTCGAAATTGTTGGGCCGCAATTGCGATTTAGACGGCGATGAAGCGACTGGAGAATGACGCTCAGCATGAGCGCAATTCAGTCGGATAACTCGCATCCTGTGGCTGTTGGAGTGGACGATGAGAGTGCCCCGTTTGGGATCATGGATCCCGTTATCCTATTTCATATTGATATTGAGTGGAGTAGTTGTTCGCTCGCAGTCGACGACGACTACAGTGACGATTTCCAACGCGGTTGAGATGGGCGGGATCGATCGGCCCGGGATCAACCTGGGTGGATTGGGCGATTATGGTTCCCAGCAGCTTTTGAAGTCTCTGAACTATGTGAACGGCGGGTATTTTCCGGGCACTTATGCGGGAACGACGTATGCCTGCAGCAGTGGGGGAAGCAACACCACGAGCACATGGTACAACAGCATCACGGATGCGTCGGGATATGCTGCGAACTTCTGGGCGGGTGCGAGTTTTGTAGCCATCAACGCGGCGACGGGCGCCAGTTACGGCTCGGGTGTGGTTACGGCGTCGACGTCGAACACGGGATCGACGGGCATCACCTTCACGTTGTCCCCTGCCCTGAGGGCGGCGTGCAATCCCTCGCAGAACGACGTGTTGATTGTGCGTCAAACGGGGTCAAACGGTCTGTTTGCACCCAACCGGTTGCTCAACGTCTGTTCGGGCGCGAGCTGGGATACGTCGGACACCTCTCCGTCGTCGAGCAACACGCAGCATAGTCTGCAGATGCCGACCGGTTGCGGGTTGACGTTCTATATGGACGCGACGGTGTCCAACCGGACCAACGCGAATGCCTCGCTTGCGACACAGCAAGTGAACTTCATCAATCTGAACGGCTCCTACGGTGCGACGTTCAAGGCCAAGTGTCTGGTGGCCGGTTGCAGCATCAATTTCAGTCTTGGCCGGTTTGGTGGCACAACCTATTTGGCCAGCACGACGGTCAACCCTGGGTTCAACGCCACTCCGGGAGTGGGGTGGACGACTTACAACTATCCGTTCACGGCATCGGAGACGGGCACCCAGAATACGACCGTGGGTTACAGCTTCACCTGCACGGGCAGTTGCTTTTTGCAGGACGCCGATGTGATCGAGGGAAGTACGCTTCCGGGCAATACGACTGCATTCCGGGATGCGGTGGTGTCGGAACTTCAGAAGCTTCATCCCGGCTCGATTCGTTACATGGACGCCAGCCTGTGGTGCTCGGACGTAGCCGACGAGATTGCTACGACCGGGAACCGGCGCTGGTGCGGAGCCAGTGCGTGGCAGCCGGGCATTGGTCAGTCGATGGGTTACGACGACGTACTGGCGCTGGGCAATTTGCTGGGCACGGATGTGCTGATCACGGTCGGTCAGTTGAATCAGGCCTCGGACTGGACGATGCTCATCAACTGGCTGAGCAGTTCGGGGTGGATATCGACGTACGCTGCCTCGGGTCACAAGATCTATCTGGAGGACGGCAACGAGGCGTGGAATTCGGGCGTAGGCGCGACGCTCTACTACGGCAACGGCACGGCCTACGGGTGCACGGTGGGTCCGAACATGGCGGCTGCGAAATCGGCCTCTGGTTACAACCCCGCTGTGGTCAAACTGGTCGCCAACAGCTGGGTTGCGCCCAACCAGGGCTATGGACCGTTCGGGTGGGTGCACAATGTTCTGACTATTGCGCAGGCCACGCCCAACGGGTTGCCGGATTTCGTCGATGATGCGCCGTACACGCTGAACTACCTGGGCAATTTCGATACTTATGGCAGCAATGTGGCCACCACCGGGGCTCCATTCCTGGACGAATGGGCCGAGGATGCGAACATCGATTCGGTCACCAAGCCGGCCTCGAACAGCGAGTCGATGTATCTGAACCAGCAGTATGCCAAGGCTAACTTCGGCGTGAGCACTCTGGTCTACGAGGTGAATCAAAGCACGCTTTCCGGAGTTGCGGCGACACAGTTACAGCTCAATCAGGTTGGCGCCTCGGTGGGCAATGCACTGGCGGTTGCCGAGCACATCCTGCTGATGCAGCGGGACGCGCAGGTGAGCGGCCCGATTCACGCCTTCACTCTGGCCGAACCCTATACCGGATACACCTGTAACGGAAATGGCTGCGTGAACGGAGTGGTGATGCCGTTGTGGGGCGCCAATCTGTTCATGGCCACAGGGCCGGGACAGACGCCAGGCAGCGCGAACAGCGACCGGCCGCTGGCCATCGCCCTGGGAGTCATCAACAATGCCATCGGAGCGAACAACAACCTGATGGCGGTAACGCAGTCGGGAACCCCCACGTTCAAATATCTCGGTGGCCAGAACTACAGCAACGGCTCGTCCACGATCGTGCCTAATGCAGCCGTGCCCTATGTGAACTGCTTCGCATACAGCAACGGGCTGGGAAACTGGACCACGATCTGCTTCAACAACAATCTCACGACCCCAGAGTCAGTGACTCTGGCCGGAGCCGGTTCGCCAACCGGACCGGTCAGTGAGACCATCTTCCCCAACCGGGGCAACGTCATCACAAACAACAACGAAAACACGTTCCTGGGCGCCGCGAGCAGCGCGCCTGTCGTTGCTGTGCCCGCGGCATCCTCGGCGAGCGGTGTAACCTACTCCATCCCTCCGGCCTCCTTCATCACTCTTACGTATACTGCCGGCGGTGCATCTACCCTGGCGATGCCCACGTTCTCTCCGGGAACAGGAACTTACAGCGGCGCGCAAACCGTAACGATCTCGTTCCCCTCGGGGACAATCGGATGCGTTGGGATCAACACTCCGCCGACGGCTCCGACGCCGGGGACGTGCGGACCCGGCGGCATCACCTACACGGGCCCGATTACAGTCAACACTTCAGAGACAATCAATGCCATCGCCACAGGGGCGGGCAATCTAAACTCCGCAGTGGCCACGGCTACCTACACCATCAACCTATCGCAAGCTGCGATGCCGACGCTCTCGCCTGCCGGCGGTACATATTCTAGTGCGCAGTCGGTGACGATCAGCACGACGACGCCGGGCGCAACGATCTACTACACGACTAACGGGACCACGCCGACGACCGCGTCGAGCCTTTATAGCGCCCCGATTACAATTTCGTCTTCGGAGACGCTGGAAGCAATTGCGGTCGCGACAGGCTATACCACCAGTGCAGCAGCTGCGGCTGCCTACACCATCAACCTACCGCAAGCTGCGATGCCGACGCTCTCGCCTGCCGGCGGCACTTATTCTAGTGCGCAGTCGGTGACGATCAGCACGACGACGCCGGGCGCAACGATCTACTACACGACTAACGGGACCACGCCGACGACCGCGTCGAGCCTTTACAGCGCCCCGATTACGATTTCGTCTTCGGAGACGCTGGAAGCAATTGCGGTCGAGACAGGCTATACCACCAGTGCAGCAGCTACGGCTGCCTACACCATCAACCTATCGCAAGCTGCGATGCCGACGCTCTCGCCTGCCGGCGG
>OBLW0100003735.1_pt1 | contig 11793 bp, 4 predicted proteins | sample 1520161 | NCBI WGS metagenome assembly OBLW01 (sample SAMEA3539309, study PRJEB22396) | soil metagenome | biome: tundra; feature: field; material: soil | place: USA | collected 2010-05 | depth 0.15 m
TCCATCCGCTGCCGCGCACGGCCGAACTGGACAAGTCAGTCGATGACGATCCGAGGGCGCTGTATTTCCGCCAGGCCAAGAACGGCCTGTACGTGCGCATGGCACTATTAACGATGCTTCTAGAAGGAAATTAGTAGTCCTGGACGAAATAGGCGTATCCGAAAGGAATTCATATGACCGTGCACGACCGTGTTCTTCGCACTCATGATTTTGTGGAACTCGAGAATCTTTATGGCGCCCATAACTATCATCCGCTGGACGTAGTGATCGAGCGCGCCGATGGTGTTTGGGTCTACGACGTCGACGGTCGCCGCTACCTTGACTGCCTCGCCGCATATTCCGCAGTCAACCAGGGGCACTGCCATCCCAAGATCCTGCGCACATTGACGGAACAGGCGGAAAAAGTCACCCTCACCTCGCGCGCGTTCCGCAATGAACAACTCCCCCTGCTCTACCAGGACCTACACAACCTGACTGGATTTGACATGGCTCTGCCGATGAACTCCGGAGCCGAGGCGGTGGAGACCGCGCTGAAGACCGCGCGCAAATGGGGATACAAGATCAAAGGCATTCCTCAAGACCAAGCCGAGATCATCGTTTGCGCCAACAATTTCCACGGACGGACCATCTCCATCGTCGGCTTCTCAACCGATGAGCAATATCGCGACGGCTTCGGCCCCTTCACTCCCGGCTTCAAAGTGATCCCATTCGGCGACGCTGCGGCACTGCGCGCGGCGATTACGCCCAACACCTGCGCATTTCTGGTCGAGCCAATTCAAGGCGAAGCTGGAATTGTGATTCCTCCCGCGGGCTTCCTGAAAGAGGCTGCGGAAATATGCCATCGCAATCGCGTCCTGCTGATGCTGGATGAAATTCAGTCCGGCCTGGGACGCACGGGCAAGCTCTTCGCGTACATGCACGAGGACATCACACCCGACGTGCTCATCATCGGCAAAGCCCTGGCCGGTGGTTTCTACCCAGTCTCAGCCGTGCTGGCGTCGAAAGAAATCCTCGGCGTTTACAACCCCGGCGACCATGGCAGCACCTTCGGCGGCAATCCCCTGGGATGCGCGGTCGCCCGCACTGCGCTCCGAGTGCTCATCGACGAAAAGCTCGTGGAACGCTCGGCTGAATTGGGAGCATACTTCCTGGGGCTGTTGCAGACCCTGACTTCCCCGAACCTGAAAGAAGTGCGCGGACGAGGCCTCTGGATTGGCATCGAACTAAACAGCCCGGCGCGCCCCTATTGCGAGGCGCTGAAGGAAGAAGGCATTCTCTGCAAGGAAACTCATGACAGAGTGATTCGCGTAGCGCCGCCGCTGGTCATCACACGGGAAGAAATCGATTGGGCGTTCCCACGGATCGAACGGGTAATTCTGGGCAAATCGTAGCGTCGTCCTGGCCAAACGGAACGCGGACCAGGACTGTCGCCCGAAGGCTCAGCGTTGATCACCAGCGTTGGATCAGTGGGAAACTTGCGAAGGTTCGACCGCTTTACTTTGCGTCTCCGGAGCATCTACCGCAACGACTCTTGGGGGCCCATCGGGACTCATAGAGCACATGTACACGTTTCTCGACCTTCTCGAAGCTGGCCTCCCCTCTAGACTGTCCGGCGCAAAGCGCACGGCTTGCTTCGTGATCTCCGCAGCTTTCTCATACTGCCCCTGTAAGGCGAACAGTGTGCCCAAATTGTTGTACATTTCGCTTGCCCGCGGGTAGCTCTCAATCTCTTCCTGAGACGTCTGGGCCGCTTTATCCAGTTCTCCTGTGACATTCGAATAGTAGTTGGCGGTGATCACCAGCTTTTCCTGTGCGCCGGCATGTTCCCGCAACTGGAATGCTTTGGTGTCGTACTCGGTGGCTCGCCCTGTCTGGGAAAGACACTGACCTCCTAACCATCCTCCCCGAAAAAACTTGACTTAAGCCCAACCCTGACCTCAACTAGATCCAGCGCACATACAGTTGCTGCTCTGCCACCCTTGACACAAAAATTGGTTCGAAACCAACCAGCCGTCGAGACTCCCCAATGCACGAGTCCCAATGCACGAATCCGGGGCCATGCTCGCGCCAATGGAGAAACTAAGTCCCTATTCCATAGTCACTTATGGTTACGGTCTTTATTTATGAATACTTTGCGGGGGAAACTCGCCAAGTTAGCCTATTGTTGGCAGCTAACTCCCACGCGCTCAATACTTTGCCTGTAAGTCACTGCGGCTCAAGACTTTGGCAAGGAATTGTCGCTAAGATGATGATTCTAATAGAGGCGTGAATAGGGGTAGGGGGTGCCATTGCGGGGGAGGTGCTCGATATCATCGCTCCCTCATACCTAACTCCCACGCGCTCAATACTTTACTTGTAAGTCACTGCCGCTCAAGACTTTGGCAAGGAATTGTCGCTAACTTGATGATTCTAATAGAGGCGTGAATGGGGGGTAGGGGTACCCCGTCTAGCGCCGCGCACGTTCCGTTATGTTCAGTCCGCTGACAGATCCTACTTTTCAATCGTACGTTGATCTGCTGGCGGCTTTTGCGACACCTGCGAGGCAGTAGGCAATTGGGAAACATCCCAGCCCCCGCCCAGCGCTTCCACCAGCAGGACGGCGCCGGTCATCTGCTGGACATTCAGGTTGGTGAGGGTTTGCTGCGTATTCAACAATGCAGTTTGGGTCGTCAGTAAATTGAGGTAGGGATCGATGCCGGTCTCATAGCGCGCCTTTTCGAGATCGTAGGCTTGCTGGGCCGCTTCGACTGCTGCTTGCTCCTGCTTGATTTCCTGCCAGAGCAAGCGCGTCTGCGCCAGGTAATCTTCCACCTGCTGAAATGCGGTCAGCACGGTTTGCCGGTAGTTGGCGACATCGGCGTTGTAGGTTGCAATGTATTGCTCGATGGTGGCGCGGCGCAAACCCGCATCGAAGACAGTCTCCGAGACGGATGGTCCAATCGACCAGACGCGGCTGGAGGCATTGAATAGCTTGCTGATCGCAGAAGAGGCGAATCCGCCGCTGGCGCTCAATGTCAGGGAGGGATAGAAAGCGGCATAGCCAATGCCAATCACTGCGTTGGCCGACGCCATCTGCCGCTCAGCGGCAGCAATGTCCGGGCGGCGTTCCAGAAGTTGCGAGGGCGTGCCGGTTGGAATTGCGGGTGGCTGAACGAGGAGTGGACGCACAGGAATGGTGAAATCGGTCGCAGTTTTGCCGAGCAGAGTGGCGATGGCGTGCTCGTACTGCGCGCGCGCTATGCCGACGTTGGTAGCGGCCGCGCGCGCGCTTTCGAGTGTCTGAATGGCCTGCTGCACGGATACTTCCGTATCGGTTCCCGTGTCATACCGCGCCTGCGCGAGTTTGACCAACTCTTCATCTGCCTGCACGGTTGCATTGAGCACCCGTTGCAACTCATCTTGCCCGCGAATTTGAAAATATGTCTCGGCGAGAGTGGCTTGTTCCAGCAAGCGCTCGTTCTCAAGGTCGGCGGCGCTCACCTGCGCGGCCGCCTGAAACTCCCGTACAGTGTTGCGCACGCGGCCGAACAGATCCGGAGCCCAGGAAATATCAACCGGTGTGCTGAATTCTGTGATATCGCCACCACTGTTCGATGTCCCGCCCGTTCCTGCGGTGCCGGAGCCGGTGTTCGACGACGAACGCGATCGCGTAACGCCGGCACCGACGGACACTGTCGGGTAATACTGCGCATGCGCCTCGCGGATCTGCGCGCGGGCTGCGAGATAGTTCTCGAAAAAGACCTTGATGTTCTGGTTATTGATGTTCAACTGCTGTTCAAGGTCATTCAGTTCGGGCTGCTGAAATATTTCCCACCAATTGCCCCGGAGCATGGCGTCCTGGGGTGAGGCGACCTTCCAACCCTCCGCATCCTGAAAGTTGATCGGGGACTCCTTGTAATTCGGGGCGGCTGGCATGGACGCGGACGGCTTGTGATATCGCGGCCCAACCGCGCAGCCAGACAGACTGAAGCACAGGAGCGTGATCGCAGTAATGAACCCACCCAAGTGGAGCTTGGATGGAGCACCCACTGTTTCAACTACGCGGAACATTCGAACACTTAATCTCATACCGTGCCTTCTTCAGTTGCGGGACTGAATGTGTCATGTTCTCTCCCCATCACGCGTAACCGCAGCCGGTCCATAAATAAATAAACCACGGGAGTTGTGTACAGCGTCAGTAACTGGCTCACAATCAGGCCGCCCACAATGGAAATGCCCAACGGCCGCCGCAACTCCGAACCAGTGCCCGTTCCAAAGGCGAGCGGCAGGGCTCCAAACAATGCTGCCATGGTGGTCATCAGGATGGGACGGAAGCGCAGCAGGCAGGCCGTAAAGATGGCGTCATAAGTGGTCATACCGTGTTCGCGCTCGGCTTGCAATGCAAAGTCGATCATCATGATGGCGTTCTTTTTTACGATGCCGATCAGCAGTACGATGCCGATAATGGAAATGACGTTGAGGTCATTGTGGAAAATCATCAGCGCCAGCATGGCGCCTACGCTAGCGGAAGGCAGCGTGGAAATGATGGTCAGCGGATGCACCAGGCTCTCGTACAGAATTCCGAGCACGATGTAGACCGCGAGCAGAGCAACGAAAACCAGGGTCTTCTGCGTACTCAACGAATCCTGATACGCCTGCAACGTGCCGGAGAAGTAGCCGTGAATGGTGGACGGCGTCCCCAGCTTGTCCTGCATTTGCTGGATCAAGCGCGTCGCGTCGCTAAGAGCGAGACCCCCTCCAAGATTGAATGAGACCGTCACGGACGGGAACAGACCGGAGTGCGCGACCGAGAGCGGCGCGGTATTGGTCTTCAGGCTTGCAATGGTGGAAAGCGGTATATTGCCATGGCCATTTTGAAGATAAATGTTCTTGAGGCCAGCGGGCGATTGCCCATACGGCGGCGCGACTTCCAGGACCACATAATACTGATTCAACGGCTTGAAAATGACTGACGTTTCCTGCTGGCCAAAGGCGCTATACAAAGTGGAATCGAGTTGCTGCGGGGTGAACGCGAGGCGTGCGGCGGAGATTCTGTCATAGGTCAGGTAGGCTTGGAGACCGCCATTTTGCTGGTCTGAGTTCACGTCCTGCAGGTCGGGAAGCTTTTTCATGTTGGCGAGCAGAATCGGTCCCCACTTGTTGAGATCCTCCACGTTGTCGGCCTGGATGGTGTACTGGTAAAGCGCAGCGCTGGCGCGGCCGCCGATGCGTATATCCTGCGCGGGCTGCAAAAATGCCTGAGCCACCGGAAGGCGGTTGAGATTGGGACGGAGCCGGTTGATGATCGCCGCGGCGCTCACTTTGCGCTCGCTGAGGGGCTTAAGAGCGATGTAGATGAACCCGCCATTGCCGCCACCAGTGTAGGCATTCACATGGGAGACAGCCGGATCGGCTTTAATGACATCCACAAGCTGCAGGATAGAGTTGTCCATCAAAGGAAAGGAGGCGTCCTGCGGGCCCTGCACTCCGCCGACAATCGCTCCCGTGTCCTGCTGCGGAAAGAATCCTTTCGGGACTCGCATAATCAGAACCACGTTGAGCGCAATCACCAAGACCAGAACGGTGAGCACCAAGCCGGGATTGTCGAGAAACCAGCGGAGGCTATTGGTATATCTTCCGAGGATCCAGTTAAAGAATCGTTCGCTAAAGCGATACAGACGGCCATGCTCCTCCTCGCTCTGCGCTTTCAGAAGATGGGCGCACATCATGGGCGTGGTGGTCAGCGAGATAACCATGGACACCAGGATGGCCGTGGAAAGCGTCACCGCAAATTCACGGAAGAGACGGCCTACGATTCCACCCATCATCAGGATGGGGATGAAGACGGCAATCAGCGACATACTGATGGAAAAGACGGTGAATCCGATTTCACGCGCGCCGAGAAGTGCCGCGGCAAACGGTTCCATGCCCGCTTCCAGATGACGCGAAATATTCTCCATCACCACGATTGCGTCATCCACGACAAAGCCAGTGGAGATGGTGAGGGCCATGAGCGAGAGATTATCCAGACTGTAGCCGCACAGGTACATGACCGCGAACGTGCCGACAAGGGATACCGGAACGGCGACGCTCGGGATCATGGTGGCGCGCACGTTTCTTAAGAAGAAAAACACGACCAGGACAACGAGTATGACGGAGATGATCAACGAACGCTCTACATCACTCAGACTGGCGCGGATGGTGGTGGTCCGGTCAAAGACATTCGTGATATCAATTCCCGCCGGAATAGAAGCTTTCAAGGAGGGAACGGCCGCTTTGATGCGGTCGACCGTTTCAATAATGTTGGCGCCGGGCTGGCGGAAGATGATCATGGTGACCGACTTTTTGCCATCCATGTAGCCGGCGTTACGCACATTCTGCACGGAATCGATCACGTCACCGACATCGGAAAGTCGCACGGCGCTGCCGTTGTGCTGGCCGACGATCAGGGGCTTGTAGTCGGCAGCGTGCGTCATTTGATCGTTAGCAACGATGTCAGCCGTCGTGCTCCCGTCGGCGACTTGGCCAAGGGCGAGATGGGAGTTGGCAAGGCGCAGCGTATTCTCTACCGAGCCGTAGGAGATGCCGTAGCTGTTCATCTGCGTGGGGTTGAGTTCCACACGGACCGCAGGCGAGGATGAACCACCTACGCTCACCTGCCCCACCCCGGGTATTTGCGAGATGCGCTGCGCCAGGACGGTGGAGGCGGAATCGTACATCGATCCTTTGTTGTAGATGCTGGACGTGAGCGCCAGAATCATGATGGGCGCGTCCGCCGGATTGACCTTGCGATAAGTTGGATTGCCGGGCAAGTTCGCGGGCAGATAGGTGCGAGCCGCATTGATGGCGGCCTCGACGTCGCGAGCGGCACCATCGATGTTCCGGCTCAAATCAAACTGGATGGTGATGTTGGTGCTTCCCAGCGAACTGGACGACGTCATTTCCGTAATGCCGGCGATGTGTCCGAGCTGGCGCTCGAGGGGAGTAGCGACGGAAGAGGCCATGATCTCCGCGCTCGCGCCCGGCAGTCCGGTATTGATGTTGATGGTCGGAAAGTCCACCTGGGGCAGCGGAGAAGCAGGTAACACTGAATAGGCGATGGCGCCGGCGATGGCAATGGCAACGGTCAGCAGCGTGGTCGCTACCGGGCGGCGAATAAATGGAGTGGAGACGCTCATAGCAAGCTATGTCTGCTCCGTGGACGGCAGCGCTTCGCCGGGATTGTGATCACCCTTCTTCGAGAAGCGCTGTGCGATCCTGTCAAAGAAAATGTAGATGACCGGGGTGGTGTAGAGGGTGAGCACCTGGCTCAGGAGCAAGCCTCCCACCATGGCGATGCCGAGCGGCCGACGCAGCTCGGAGCCGAGGCCTGAGCCGAAGGCCAGCGGCAGTCCGCCGAGCAACGCGGCCATGGTCGTCATCATGATCGGGCGAAAACGCAGCAGACTCGCCTCATAAATGGCGTCGGTCGAAGACTTGCCATGTTGGCGCTCCGCTTCCAGGGCGAAGTCCACGATCATGATGCCGTTCTTCTTCACGATGCCGATCAACAAAATGATGCCGATGATCGCGACCACACTCAAGTCCTGACCGAACAACATCAGCGCGAGCAATGCGCCCACACCGGCGGAAGGCAAAGTAGAAAGAATGGTGATGGGGTGGATGAAGCTCTCGTACAAAACGCCGAGCACGATGTAGACCGTCACCAGAGCCGCCAGAATCAGCAGCGACTCATTGGAGAGTGAGTTGTGGAACGATGCCGCCGTGCCCTCGAAACCGGTTTGCAGGCTGGGGGGCGGATTCAGGTCGGTAGCCAGCTTGTCAATATTGCTGATCGCAGTGCCGAGCGAGGCCTTGGGAGCAAGGTTGAACGATATAGTGACGGCCGGGAATTGTCCCTGATGGGTGATGGTCAGGGGTTGCCTGACCAAATCGACGTGCGTGAAGGCGCTCAGTGGAACCGCGTTCGCAATTTGCGAACTGTTGCTCAAATTGGTAGTGACAGTCGTTTTCGCCAGCGCGGTTTGAATCGGCGCCAGCAGCGACTGGGCGGGAGTGGGCGTGAACTGAGCAGACTGCGTGGTGGCGTTCGATCCTGCGGATGCGGAACTCGAAGATGCGAACGAGGTGGCTGCCCCGGCGCCGACGGCATTGGTTGAGGCATTGGATTGCAGGAAGATGGACTGCAACTTGTCGGGACTGGTTTGGAACGAGGGGAGCGCCTCCAGGATCACGTGGTACTGATTGAGCTGCGTGTACATCGTGCTGATCTGGCGCTGGCCAAAGGCATCATAGAGGGCGTTGTCAATGGTTGCGGTCGCAATGCCGAGGCGTGAGGCGGTCACGCGATCAATCGTGAGCGAGACGGCGAGTCCGCCAGTCTGCTGATCGGTGGCCACGTCCTCCAGTTCTTTCATGTCCTTCATCTTGGAAACGAACTTGGTGGTCCAGTCATTCAGCTCATTTACGTCGGGATCTTCGAGCGCGTACTGATATTGGGTGCGGCTGACTCGATCGTCGACCGTGATGTCCTGAACGGGCTGCATGTACATCTGAAAGCCCTGGACGCGATCGGCAATTTTCGGTTGCAGGCGGCGGATCACGTCCGACGCGCCCAGGCCGCGATCGCTCAAGGGCTTTAAGTTGATGGAGTAGCGGCCCGAGTTCAGCGTCGTGTTGGTGCCATCCGCACCGATAAAAGAAGAGAGGCTTTCTACGGCCGGGTCTTCGAGGATCACCTTGGCAACGTCCTGTTGCTTCTGGCTCATGGCGGCGAAAGAGGTGGCTTCGGGAGCCTGAGAGATGCCCTGGATCACGCCCGTGTCCTGCACGGGGAAAAATCCCTTGGGAATAATGATGTAGAGCACGACGGTGAGTACGAGCGTGACCACGGCGACGAGCAGAGTGATCGTCTGATACTCCAGCACCTTCTTGAGGGTGCGGCCGTAGAAGGCGATCATGCGGTCGAAGACGTTCTCCGACCAGCGATAGAAGCGAGTCTGCTCGGAGTCCGGCGTGTGCTTCAGGATGCGCGCCGCCATCATCGGCGTCAGGGTCAGCGAAACCACGGCGGAGATGATGATGGTGACGGCCAGAGTCACGGCGAACTCCCGGAAGAGCCGCCCGACCACGTCTCCCATGAACAACAAGGGAATCAGCACGGCAATCAGCGAAACCGTCAGCGAGATAATGGTGAAGCCAATCTGTTCCGCGCCCTTCAGCGCCGCCTCCATCGGCGGGTCCCCCTCCTCGATGAAGCGCGAGATGTTTTCAATCATCACAATGGCGTCGTCCACCACAAATCCGGTGGAAATGGTGAGCGCCATGAGAGAGAGGTTATCCAGGCTGTAGCCCAGCGCGTACATGGCGGCAAACGTGCCCACCAGCGACAACGGAACGGCCACGCTCGGAATGATGGTTGCCTTCAGACTGCGCAGAAACAGGAAAATGACGAGAACGACCAGCCCGACCGTCAACATCAATTCAAATTCAACATCATTGACCGACGATTGAATGCTGGTTGTCAGGTCGGTGAGTTTGGTTACCTGAATGCCCGCCGGGAGGTTGGCTTCCAGTTGTGGTAGCAGCTTCTGGATGCTCTTGACGACCGTGATGGTGTTCGCGCCCGGCTGTCTCTGAATGTTGAGAATGACCGCGGGAGTGTTGTTCATCCACGCAGCCTGGTGCGAGTTCTCAACGCCATCGGCGACCTTGGCAACATTCTTCAGGAAGATGGGCGACCCGTTGCGGTAGGCTACAACCACGTCGCGGTAATCTGCGCTGGTGACAAGCTGGTCATTCGAGTCAATCTGGTAGTCCTGGCGCGGGCCATCGAAGTTACCCTTGGCCGCATTAACGCTGGTCTGGGTAAGCGCGGTGCGCAGCGCTTCCAAATCGATGCCGTAGGAGGCAAGCGCGACCGGATTCGCCTGGATGCGGACAGCCGGTTTTTGTCCGCCGCTGATGCTCACCAGGCCTACGCCGCTCAATTGTGAAATTTTCGGCGCCAGGCGCGTATCGACCAGGTCTTCCACGCGCGAAAGCGGAATCGTATCCGACGTGATCGCAAGCGTCAGGACGGGGGCGTCTGCCGGATTGGTCTTACTGTAGATCGGCGGCGCGGGCAGGTTCGCGGGCAGAAGGCTTTGGGCCGCGTTAATCGCTGATTGGACCTCTTCCTCGGCGACGTCGATCGGCAGCGTGAGCACAAACTGCAGGACCACGACCGAGACCCCGCCTGAACTGGTCGAGGTCATCTGACTCAAACCTTGTAACTGGCCGAACTGCCTTTCGAGTGGAGCGGTGACGGTGGTGGCCGTCACGTCAGGACTGGCGCCCGGATAAAACGTGAGCACCTGGATGGTGGGATAGTCCACCTGCGGCAAGGCGGAGACGGGCAACTGGAAATACGCCACGATGCCTGCCAGCATGATTGCGGCCATCAACAATGAGGTCGCAACCGGCCGTAGAATAAATGGCCGAGACGGACTCAAGGCGCTTTGCTCCCGGCTTGCGCGGGTGGAGGCGCGTTTTGCTGTGAACCCTTGGCCGGTGGATTCTGCTGTCCATTGCCAGACGGATTTTGTCCACCTTGGCCGGGCGACTGCTGCTGCACGATGTTCACCTTGGCTCCGTTTTGCAGTTTCTCAAAGCTGCTGTCGGCCACCACTTCCCCGGGGTTCAGGCCGGTCACCTGGGTCAGGTTGTTGTCCGTGGTCCCGGTGGTCACATTACGAATTTGCACGGCGCCGTTCTGAATCACCCACACAAATGCCTGCGTCCCATTGTGTTGAATCGCAGAAGAGTCCACCAACGTCACATCGTGCAGCGTGTCCACAAGTAGACGCGTGTTGACAAATTGATTGGGAAACAGGGTGTTGCCTTTGTTGTCGAAGACCGCACGCAGTTTCACCGTTCCCGTCGTGGTGTCGATCAGGTTGTCCGTGGTTAAGAGCTTGCCCTTGGCAATCATCTTCATCTGCGCGCGGTCCAGGGCTTGCACTTCGAGCGCTTGTCTTTTATGAAGTTGGGCCAGCACCTGCTGCAAACTGTCTTCGGAGATAGTGAATACCACCGTGATGGGCTGGAGTTGAGTGATGACAGCCAGACTGGTGCCGCCGCCGGACGTTACCACGTTGCCCGGATCGACCAGCCGCAGACCGACGCGACCCGTAATCGGCGAGACAATGTGGCAGAAGCCCACCTGTACGCGGTCATAGTCCACTGTGCCCTGATCGATTTTCACCGTCCCCTGATCTTGCAGCACTAGCTTTTCCTGGTCCTCTACTTGCTGTCTCGCAATCGCGTTGCGTGCCAACGCGGCCTGGTAACGAGCAAGGTCCATCTGCGCCTGCTCCAGCAGGTGGGTATCGCGCTCCAGTGTGCCTTCCGCTTGCTTCAAAGTGGCTTCATACGGACGCGGGTCAATCTCCACCAGCGGATCGCCTTTTTTCACCAGTTGACCTTCGCGATAATGGACGGCGACCACCTGCCCCGTGACCTGGCTCACGATCGACGCGGTATAAACGGGCGTTGCCGTGCCAATCGCCGTGAGATAAACGCCGATGTCGCCCTTGGTGGCCGTAGCTTCGGTTGCAGTGACGGGGCCGCCCATTCCACCTCGGCCAACCGGACCGGCCGCTGGCGCATTATTCCGACGGAGTACCCACCAGAACACAAGGCCGAAAACCAGCAGCACAATGATCCAGACCCAGACGCGATGCCTGGGCTTCTTTTCCGGAAGCGCTGTGTCGCGAGGGGACCCCGGCGGGGCAAGAGCGGGTGGGGTAGGTGTGTGGGATATTTGATCGGTCA
>OBLW0100003737.1_pt1 | contig 11787 bp, 10 predicted proteins | sample 1520161 | NCBI WGS metagenome assembly OBLW01 (sample SAMEA3539309, study PRJEB22396) | soil metagenome | biome: tundra; feature: field; material: soil | place: USA | collected 2010-05 | depth 0.15 m
CGACGATCAGGGCAGTAAGCGAACTCGCGGAGGACCGGGTGGTCGCGGAATGGACGGCCTGGGTGAATACGCCCGGGGCCCCGGCCGGCAGCGCCGTGACGAGGCCGTTCACCAGCCGGTGCATGGTGGCCGCCCCGAACGTGGGCTAGCGTGACCAGGCCTAGCAGGGCGATGAGGGCCGGGAACAGAGCAAGGAACCAGTGGTAGGCGAGGTTGCCTGCCGTCATGCTGTAGCGGTCGCGGACGAACTTCTTGCCGGTGCGCTGGAGAGTTTGGAGCCAGCCTGTCCCGCCTGGCTCCGCGGGGCGGCCCGGGCCTGCGGACACGTGTTCTGCGGCGGGATTAGAATATTGCCCGGCCTGTTCATCCCTGCTCCTCGCGAGCCGCGTGGGTGACCATCTTGATCGCTGTGCCAGAGAGTGATGGACGCTCGTATTGGGGGGCTGCCGGTGGCGGCAGCCGGGCTCTAGCGGGGGCAAAACGGAGCCTGAGCCCGAGCCTGCGCAGGACCAAGAGGAACCACAGGGTGGACGCGCCGGTCCCGGCGACGACGAGCGCGGCCGTGGCGGCGGTCGAGAGCATCAGGAACGTTTTGGTCGGCTCGGTCACCATCATCACCGCCAGGCCGGCCGTGAGCAGCAGGAAGATTCCCGCCCACAGCCAGGTCGCCCCCTGGAAGAAGCGGTGCAGGCCCGGGTGACGGGTGGCCGGCTGCCGCAGCGCCACCACCTCGGCGGCCAGCCGGGCCACGAGCGGATTCGGCCCGCGCGCCGTCCGGGCGAACAGGACGCACATGCAGAAGTTCGCGAGCGGGAACTGCAGCAGGAAGAGCCAGAGCTCGCCGGTGGCGAGCACCACCGCGGTCTGCACCGTGAGCACCACCGCGGAAATCGTCAGCAGGCTGGGCACCGATCCGGTCACGACCTTGCGGATGACCGCGGTGAGCCAGATGGCCACGAGCCCCGCGATCAGGCCGGCGTTGCGGCCATCAAGCCATCCGGCGACCACGTAGGCCGCCACGGGCAACCCCACGGACTCGCTCAGGTTCCAGCCCGCTGTGAGAAGCAATCGCAGCGGCCTGGGGAGTTCCAGGTCCTCGGCCATGGGCAAAGCGTAGCGCTGCGCCCGGCCGACGGCAGGGTTCGGCACGGATATCCCTGCCATTGTCAGAATGTTCTAAGGATTCGGTCAGACAGAGCACCGCGGCCGGCCGCCCCCCGGCCGTCAACCCTGCAGGTCACCGGAATTGTCCGTGGCCGGCACTACATTGGGACTGCGAGGGCGCGATCAGAAGAGGGCGTCATTAGCTGGGAGCGTCATCAGCAGAGAGCGTCATCTGCAGAGAGCGTCATCTGCAGAGAGCGTCGTCAGCGGAGGGCGTGACGAGGAGGGCGGCCATGGCCGGTGATCGTCGTGGCGGAGGCGCACCGGGCGCCCAGTTCGGGCGGCCGATCAAGGGCGCGCCAGGCGGCCAGGATGGGCGGCCGGTCCGGCGCTGGAAGGACGACGATCCGCGTACCGCCGTGGTGCGGGACGTGCTGCGGGCGGTGATCTCCGGGCTGGTGGCTGAGACCGGGCGTCCCCGGCTCGACATCGTGGATGCCGGGGGCGGCACGGGCGGCTTCGCAGTGCCGCTGGCTGGCTTGGGGCACACGGTAACCGTCATCGACCCGAGCCCGGACTCGCTTGCCGCCGCACAGCGCCGGGCCGCCGAGATAGCAGTGCCGCTCCGGGCCATCCAGGGCGATGTCGCCGATCTGCCGGGGGTGATCGGCGAGCAGGGCGCCGACCTGATTCTGTGTCACAGCGTCCTTGAGTACGTGGACGTCCCGGCGGCGGCGATGGCGGCGATCTCCCGCGTGCTGCGGCCCGGTGGCGCGGTGAGCGTTCTCGCTGCCAGTGCCGTTGCGGCCGTGGTTCACCGGGCGCTGGCGGGCAGGTTCGAGGAGGCCACCCGGCTGCTCGGCGGGATAAGCACGGGGCAGGCCGGGAGTCTGCCGGCCGCAGGGTCGCCGGACAGCCTGGACGGGGCCGCCGACGAGCACACCGCCGGCCGCCCGCGGCGGTTCACCCTGGCCGCCGTGGTCGGGCTGATCGAGGCAGCGGGCTTGCGTCCGGGGGCCGCGCACGGCGTTCGCGTCTTCGCCGATCTCGTACCCGGCATCTTCGCGGATGCCGATCCGGGCGCGGCGGAGGCACTGCTGGCCCTCGAGCGGGCCGCGTCGGCGCATCCGGCCTTCCACGACCTCGCCACTCAGTTCCACGTTCTCGGGTACCGATGAGCCACGCGGGGGGGACCGCGCAGGATCGTTCTCCGGGGGATCAGCCGGGCCGGGACGTCAGGGACGATGCGGGCTGCCACATCCTGCATGCCGACATGGACGCGTTTTATGCCAGCGTCGAGATCCGTGACCGGCCCGACCTCGCCGGATTGCCGGTCATCGTGGGTGCCACCGGGAACCGCGGCGTGGTGCTCTCGGCGTCCTACGAGGCGCGGGCCTTCGGTGTCAGATCGGCGATGCCGGTGACCCGGGCCAGGCGGCTGTGCCCGCAGGCTGCGTTCATCGGCCCCCGGCATGCCCTCTACGCGGCGGTGTCCAGGGAAGTCATGGCGGTATTCCGGTCGGTGACCCCGGAGGTGGAGCCGCTCGCCCTCGACGAAGCCTTCCTCGAGGTCTCAGGTGCCATCCGGCGGCTCGGACCGCCGGCCAGGATTGCCGAGCTGATCAGGGTCACCATCCGGGACCAGCAGGGCATCAGCTGCTCCGTCGGCGTGGCCAGCTGCAAGTTCGTCGCCAAGCTCGCCTCGGCCCGGTGCAAGCCAGACGGGCTTCTCGTGGTCCGCGCGGACGGCGTGCTCGATTTCCTGCACCCGCTGCCGGTGGCGGCGCTGTGGGGTGTGGGGGAGCGGACCGGGCAGATCCTGGCCGGGCTCGGCCTGCGCACGGTGGCCGACATCGCGCACATCCCGGTAGGCACGCTCCAGCGTGAGCTGGGCACGGCTGCGGGCTCGCATCTGGCCGCCCTGGCCTGGGGGCGTGATGAGCGCCCGGTGACGAGCGGTGTTCTGGAGAAGAGCATCGGAGCTGAGGAGACGTTTCCCAGCGATGTCGATGACCCGGAGCTGATCCGCCGGGAGCTGCTCCGGCTGTCCGGCCGCACCGCGCGTGGCCTGCGCTCGGCCGGATCCATGGCCAGGACAGTGGTGGTGAAGCTGCGGCTGGCCAATTTCACCACGATCACCAGGTCGCGTACCCTGCCCGAACCGACCGACGTGGCGCGGAAGATCTACGCCACCGCGTGCGCCCTCTACACGGCGTCTGGCCTCGACTCGGGCGCCAGGCTTCGCCTGGTGGGGGTCAGGGCGACGGGGCTGGTCCCCGTCTCGCAGGCGGCCACTCAGCTGTCGTTCGGAGAGCGAGGCACGGGCTGGCGTGACGCCGAACGGGCCCTGGACCGCATCGCGGGCCGTTTCGGCCCGGATTCGGTTCGTCCGGCAACCCTCGTCCGAGAGGATGAAGAAGTTCCCCGGGACGTACCGGTGGTCATGCCGCAGCGGCTACCTGAGGCCTAGCGGTCGACATGAGCCTGATATAGTTGCCCGTGAAAGATTTAATTCGAATCGGCGTTTGGTGGCGACGCTGGTGATTTTGGCTGCGGTGCGTCGGCGGTACTGGGTGTGTCCGGGTCTCCTGCTTTGGCCTAGCGGCCCTTTACCTTTCCGCTACCCTTCCACCAGGCGTGGCCACACTCGTATTCTGGGAATGAACCAGGACCGTGAGATGGAAGTCATCGCACCCGTCCCCGCGCGCGAGGTTTTTTGGGAGGCGCCGTGCCGCTCTCTGAGCACGAGCAGCGTCAGCTCGACCAGATCGAGCGTGCGCTCTATGCCGAGGATCCGAAGTTCGCGCAGGCCGTGCGCGCGAGGGATCCACGTGTGCACTACAAGCGCCGGGTGATCGAGGCCGCGATCGGGTTCGTGCTCGGCGTCGGCTTGCTCATGGCTGGCGTGGTGTCCAAGTACATCTGGATCGGCGTGGCCGGCTTCGTGGTGATGCTGGCCTGTTCGATGTGGGCACTTACCAGCTGGCGGCACGTCACCGGAGTGGCGGCATCCCGCAGCGGCCCGGTGCGGGAGCGCCGCGGCGCCCGCCCGTCCGGTCCGCGGTTCATGGAGCGCCTGGAAGAGCGGTGGCGCCGCCGTCAAGAAGGCGACCGCTAGGACCGCTAGGCCCGTCGCCTGGGCCCGTCGCCTAGGCCCGTCGCCGCACCGTGACCCGGTCCATCCAGCCGAACACGTCCAGTGTCTGCTGGAGGGCCGCGCCCGCGGGGGCAATCGTCGAGGCGGGCAGCAGCCACGCATACCAGCGTGCCGCGCGGCCGGACATCCGCGACACCGCCCGCCGCACGAGTGTGACGTCGGCGCGCAGCGTGCCGGAGGCCGCGGGTTCCGTGGCGTAGTGCGCCCGTTCTTCGGCGCGCGCGATCCGCAGCAGAGCCGCGTTCTCAGCGGGCGCCAGCCGGAACGTCGCGGCCACGCGGGCGGCGAGTGCCCGCGGTGACTCGCTGGCCGGGCTGGCGATCCGGTGATCGGCGAGGTCGTCTAGCAGTTCGTGCCATGCCGCGTGGGCGCGCCTGGAGTCATCGGCCGCGCTGAGCCACCGCCGGCGGCGGATGAGAGAGCGGGCCGACCGCGGCGCGACCAGGGCCAGCCCGAGCACCGCGGCGATCAGCAGGCCGACCGGTACCGGACTACCGCCATGTTTGTGACCCGTGAGAGATCCGCCGCCCAGGCTCTGGATCTTGGCGCCCCGGGTCCCACCCAGCTGTGACCCCTTCGAAGTGGGCACGCCCGCGGGCGTCGTCGGGCCGGACGCCGGTGAGACCGGGCCGGCCGGCAGCAGCGGGAACGTGTACGAGGGCAGGAACGCCGTGTCCTGGCCCCCCGATCCGGCCGGGGTCGGCTCGAAGCGCAGCCAGCCAGCGCCCTGGAAGTAGAGTTCCGGCCAGGCGTGCGCGTCGCCTGTCTTGACCTGCCAGCGGCCTTTCCCGAGGTACGTGCCGGGGGTGTAGCCGACGGCCACCCGGGACGGAATGCCCACCAGTCGGGCCAGTACGGCCATCGCGAACGCGAACTGCTGGCAGTAGCCGCGCCTGGTCTTGGTCAGGAACTGAATCAGGGCGGCTGAGCTGTTCAACTGGCCGACGTTCAGGCTGTAGGTGAACCTGTGCCCGGTGGTGAACCAGCGCTGCAGCGCGACGGCCCGGCCGTAACCGGACGTCTGCCCCTGGGTGATCTGCCTGGCCAGCGCGACAAGCGGGGCGAACGTCGCCGGGACGAAGAGGTCGGCGCTGGTTATGTCGGCCGGGGGGGCCAGTGACCGCTGGAGTTGCTGCTCGGTGGGGGCCGGCTCCTTGCTCGTCACCGAGTAGCTGAGGCCTGACAGGCTGGTGCTCGGGGAGTACGTCATGAGCGTGCGCTTGTCGGTCAGCCAGTCTCCGCCGACGCTGACTGTCTGCGCCGGGTAGGGCATGGGCAGGAAATTTCCGGCCGGCTGGCTGCCGGACAAGCCGCTGGCCAGAGTGATCTTCGTCCGCTGGGTCGTGGTCGCCGTGCTCCGGCTTTCCCCCGGAGGCGCGGGCAGCCTTCCGCCGCGCAGCGGGACGACCTGCGACGGCGCCAGGGTCCAGGTGGTGGTGGTGAGCGTGCTGAGCACGTAGACCTGCAGGTACTCCGGGTCTACCGCGCTAGTCCGCATGACCAGGATGTTGGCCGGGACGCTCCGGTGCAGATCACTGTTCATCTGCGCGAGCGGATTGGGCAGCGAAATGGCTGATCCGTTGCCCCCGCCCAGCCCGGTCCCGCTCCCGCCGAAGAGCTTGTGATCCCGCAGGCCCGGCACCAGCAGCGGCACGCAGAGGGCCAGCGCCACCGAAGCGAGCCCGATGCGCCGGCCTGATGCGGCCAGTTCCCTCGTGTTCGGGCCATCGTGCTGCCGGGTCGTGTCGTCCCTGCCGTCCCGCCCGTCCTGCCCGTCCTGCCACAGGCTGACCAGCCGCCCCCAGACGCGGAGCCGTTCCCGGCCGTCCGCGGCGAGCAGGGCGAGGTATCCGATCATTCCCAGGCAGAACGCCGCCGCGGCGCCGAAGGAACCCCGGTGGCCGCTCGTGGTCAGCGGTACGCAGAACAGCACCAGCAACGGCAGCCCGGCGGTCGCTGGTCGGCGCAGCCGCACCGCGAGCAGGTCGACCGCCGCGGCGATGATCCCGATGCCGGCCACGGCCAGCAGCATGAGCCCATGGCGGTCCGGCGCAGGCGGCGAGTATTTTGCCGACTCGGCCATCCCCTGCCGGGCGAGCCACCACAGGTGGCGCAGGGATGCTCCAGTGGGCACCACCCGGGCCAGCGCCTCGGGCCCGGCGAACACGATGGTCAGGTAGAGCAGCAGCCCGGCCAGCGAGGCGATGGCGGCGACCAGGGCAGGCAGCACGCGTCGCCGGGTGAGCGTGCCCACCGCGCCGACCATGGCGGCCGCTCCGGCGCCCGTCCAGAACCACCGGCTACCTGAGAGCAGCGGGTACAGGGAGATTGACGCCAGGGCGGTGGCGATGGCGGCGGTCACGGTCAGCCGGTGGTTCATTGCGGCGCCCCGGCCGGGAACCGGCCCCCAGGACCGCTGGCTGGTATTTCGGCGGCATGATGCAGCCGTTCCCAGGCCACGCTGAGCGGCGTTTCGGCGCTGACCGTAACTGCGCGCCAGCCGGCCGCCCGCAGGATTGCGGCAGCGCCGTCGGCCTCATCCCGCGTCCCGTCATCGGCAGCGGCGGCAGCCCAGCTGGGGACCGTGAGCAGGAGTGCCATCGCGGTCGCCGCGTCGCGGCGGCTCGCGGCGAGCTTGCGGGCCTGGGCTGGAGTGAGCCGGCCTGCCACCGCGACGAGCAGCCCGCCTGCCGCGCTATGGATCCTGTCCAGCCCGCTGGTGAGCTCGGTCCCGCGGGAGGTTTTGATGACCGCCAGCGAATCCAGCAGGAGATCCTCGAATGTGCCGTGCGTGCCGACGGCTCCCTGGTCGGTGACAAGCTGGCCCTCGAGCCCGGCCCTGGCCAGGTGCACGCCTATCGAGGCCGCTGCGCTGACCGCGTACTCGAATGACGAGCCGGCCCCGGTCCCGGCGTGCGCCTGGGCCCGCGTGTCCAGGAGCAGCACGGCGCGATTGCGCCAGCGCTGCTCCTCCCGCCGCACCATGAGCTCGCCGCGGCGGGCGGTGGACCGCCAGTGCACCTTGCGTAGCTCATCGCCGTCCCGGTAGGCGCGCGGCACCACGTCGTCCTCGCCGGCGCTGGCCGCGGTACGGGTCCGGCCGCTGCCCTCACCGTGCCAGCTCCCGGCCAGGGTGGCCCGCGGCAGTGGCGTGATCGCCGGGGTAACCACCAGGCTGCTGTGCTCGGCAAAGGAGTAGCCGAGCTCCACCAGCCCGAAGGCATCCGCTACCCGCACCCGGAGTGGGCCGATGGTGAAGTGGCCCCGGGTGCCGGATTCGATGGGGTACCTGAGCTCACGGGCGCCGCCCGGCTCGATGCGCTCAAGCACGAACCGGGGCCGGGTGCCCAGCGGGTAGGGAACGGTGTCCTCTGCCAGCAGCAGCCCGGTCGGCAGCCGGGAGATGTTCTCCAGGCGGAGCGAGACGGTGGCATGCTGCCCGGCCGGTACGCGCGACGGAGAGATTGTGCGGAGGCAGCGGATCCGGTAGCGGGTCCGGCCGGTGGCCAGGGCCGCGAACAGTGGTAGCAGCACGAGCACTATTCCGACGCTGAGCAGGGCGCGTTCGCCGAGGCTGAGCCCGACGACCCCGACCGTAAGGCCGGCCGCGAGAAATGACTTGCCGCGTGTCGTGAATCCGCCGAGCAGCGCCCGCATCCCGGCGGCGTTTCCCCGTGCCCCGCCGCCGCGGCCCCCGGTGCTCACCGCAGCCGGGGCAGCGGCACCTGCTCGACGATCGCTGCCAGCACCCGCTCGGGAAACTGCCGCTCGACCATGGCCTCGGCCGTGGGCAGCAGCCGGTGCGCGAGGACCGGGCCAGCCAGCGCCTGCACATCGTCGGGGATCACGAAGTCGCGGCCGTCGAGCGCGGCGCGTGCCCGGCTGGCCCGCAGCAGGTGCAGGGCGGCGCGCGGGGATGCGCCCAGCCGCAGGTCCGGCGCCGACCGGGTCGCACCGACCAGGGCGATGACGTACTGCTTCAGGGCCGCCGCCACGTGCACCCGGCGGACGGCCGAGATCAGCTCGCGCACATCCCCGGCGGTCGCCACCGGTTTCAGGGTCTCGAGCGGCGAGGATGAGCCGTGGATGTCCAGCATCGCCAGTTCCGCCTCGGGGCTGGGATACCCCATAGAGATGCGCGCGGTGAAGCGGTCCCGCTGGGCCTCGGGGAGCGGATAGGTGCCCTCCATCTCCACCGGGTTCTGGGTCGCGATGACCATGAACGGCCGGTCCAGCGGGTAGGTGGTGCCGTCCACGGTCACCTGCCGCTCCTCCATGCATTCCAGCAGCGCGGACTGGGTCTTCGGCGACGCCCTGTTGATCTCATCGCCGACCACGATGTTCGCGAATACCGGCCCGGGCTTGAACTCGAAGTCCCTGCGCTCCTGGTGGTAGGCGCTGACGCCGGTGATGTCGCTCGGCAGCAGGTCTGGCGTGAACTGGATGCGCTGAACGGAGCAGTCCGTGGACCGGGCCAGGGCCTTGGCCAGCATGGTCTTGCCCACGCCCGGAACGTCCTCGATCAGCACATGTCCCTCAGCCAGCAAGACGGTGAGGGCCAGCCGGACGGCGTCTGACTTTCCCTCGATCACCGACTCGATGGCCCGGCCCACGCTGTGGCCGACCTGCACCAGGTCGTCGAGTGTGCGCTCGGCGCCCTGCTCCATGTCCAAGGACACCTGTCCTCCTAGCTCGCGTGGCGCATCCCTGGTCGCCGGCCGCGGCGTGCCACGGTCGGCGGCGTGATGGTCCGTTCCGACAGTACGTCCTGCCATGGCTTACGCGCGATAAAGGTCAGAGGTTCAGTACTCGCGGGGGTGTGGCCCCGGGCACCCCACTTCGCTCCATCGCTCTGAACTGGCACTTCTCCAGCCGGGAAGCCAGATCTGGGCTCGTGGAGCGTTGACGGTGGGGAAATGTGGGGTACAGTGGTGCGCTGTGGGGGCTAGAGCATAGCGGGTGGCGACTTCGTCCGGGGGAGTGGGAGGTGAGTGCCGGTGTTCCTGGGCACTCATACGCCACGCCTGGACGATAAGGGCCGGCTGTTCCTGCCAGCCAAATACCGCGAGGAGCTCGCCGGGGGACTGGTGATCACCAAGGGCCAGGAGCGCTGCCTTTACGTCTTTCCCGTCCCGGAGTTCGCCCGGATCACCGAGGCGCTGCGCGCCGCGCCGGTGACCGCGAAGAACGTGCGGGACTACAGCCGCGTTTTCTTCGCCAGCGCGTCTGACGAGGTCCCCGACAAGCAGGGCCGGATCACTATCCCGCCAGGGCTGCGCGATTACGCCGCACTGGACCGTGACTGCACCGTGATCGGCGCTAATACCCGGCTGGAGATCTGGGATTCCGCCGCATGGGAGTCCTACCTGGCGCAACAGGAGGACGCGTTCTCGGCGGCGTCTGAGGAGGTGCTGCCCGGAGTTCTGTGAGCAGGGCCGGCGAAACCGGCCCGCTGTGCTCGGCGAGGTCTCCACCCGCGCCTGGGTGATCACGTCGGCTGGCGTCACTTCCCCGGCGCCAGGCGATTTCCGGGCCGCCCGCGCGTCGCGCGGATGGAGACCTGGCCGAGCACCCGGCAGACAGGCCGACGGATATGCCGGTAGGTCTGCCACCAGGCGGAATGCCGGCGGATATGCCAGCAGGTCGGCCACCCGGCGGATATGCCGGCAGACCCTGCAGTGCCCGCCGATCCGGAGCGGGGCGAGTTACGGCGAGAGTGGGGGCGATGGGCACAGGGTCGATAGGCACTGGGGCAGCCGGGCATCTGCCCGTCATGGTCGAGGAGGTCCTCGGCTTGTTCGGGCCGGCTCTCGAGCCGAGTGGCGCGATCCTGGTGGACGCGACGCTGGGCCGCGGCGGCCACGCCCGGGCGCTGCTGGACGCCCACCCGGGACTCGCGCTGATCGGCGTGGACACCGACGCCCAGGCGATCGAGGAGTCCCGTCGGCTGCTCGCCCCCTACGCCGGCCGGGTGACGCTGGTGCACAGCCGCAACGACGAGATCCCCGCGCTGCTATCCCGCCAGAACCAGGGGGGGCTGGGCGATCAGCGGGTCCAGGGAGTGCTGTTCGACCTGGGCGTCTCCTCCCCGCAACTCGACGATCCGGGCCGTGGCTTCGCGTACTCCTACGATGCCCCCCTCGACATGCGGATGGACCAGGGCAACCCGCTCACCGCCGCGGAAGTGCTCAACACTTACCCAGCCGAACGAATAGCGCGGGTACTGCGCGAGTACGGCGAGGAGCGGTTCGCGCGCCGGATCGCGGACGCCATCGTCAGGGAGCGGTCCAGGGCTCCGCTGACTTCCACCGCGCGCCTCACCGAAATCATCCGTGACTCGATCCCCGCGCCAGCCCGGCGGACCGGCGGCAACCCGGCCAAACGGACATTCCAGGCCTTGCGGATCGAGGTCAACGGCGAATTGGAGGCGCTCGGGCAGGCGCTGCCCGCGGCGCTGGACGCACTCGCGGTCGGCGGCCGAATCGTGGTGCTGGCCTACCACTCGCTGGAGGACCGGGCGGTCAAGACCGCCCTGGCCAGTGCGGCCGCCGACACGACCCCGCCGGGGCTGCCGGTGCCGCTGGAGTCGGGGCGGCCGCGGTTCCGGCTGCTCACCCGGAGCGCGCAGCGGCCGTCGGAGGACGAGGTGGCCCGCAACCCGCGCGCCGCTTCCGCCCGGCTGCGGGCGGCCGAGCGAATCAGGGAGGCCGCGTGAGCAGGGACCGCGTGAGCAGGGACCGCGTGAGCAGGGACCGCGTGAGCAGGGACGTGAGCAGGGACCACGGGCGGGGGGCGCCCGCGAGCTGGAACAACAGGGGCCGAATAGCAAGGGGGACGCAGTTGTGAGCGGACGCAGCGATACACAGCCTGGACCGGGGACCGCCACCCGGGCCGCACCGGCGGAGCCAGGCCGGGTACGGTCCCGGCAGCCGCGCCCGGCACCGGGCATTGGCCGGCCTGCCGCGCGCCGGCCTGCCACCGCCCGGCCTGCCACCGCCCGGCCTGTCCCGGGGCGTGCTGTTCCTGGGCGCACGGTCCCTGGGCGTCCTGTCACTGCCCGTCCGGTCACCGCCCGTCCCGTTCCAGGGCGTCCTGGCGCCGCGGGTGGCCTGCGGAGGGTGGCCGGCGAGGCAGCGGCACGTACGTCGTCGCGGACGTCGTTCATCCTTCTCGTGGTCGGGCTCCTCGGCGGCGGCCTGCTCAGCCTGCTGATCATCAACACCACCCTGGCCGCGGGCTCGTACCAGATCAGCGACCTGCAGCAATCCGCCGCGGCGCAGTCCCAGCAGATCGCGACGCTCAGCCAGCAGGTGGCGTCGGACAGGTCGGACACCATCATCGAGCAGCGGGCGCTCCAGTTGGGAATGGTCCAGCAGCCGCTGAGCAGCTACGTTGACCTGCAGACGGGCCGTATCACCAGCCAGCCCACGACCGACCTGGGCATCCCGGTCGAGCGCGGATGGGTGCCGTGACCGGCAGCGAAACAGGCGGCCGCGGCGGCGGCTCGCGGCGGACCGGGCCGCCCG
>OBLW0100003738.1_pt1 | contig 11786 bp, 11 predicted proteins | sample 1520161 | NCBI WGS metagenome assembly OBLW01 (sample SAMEA3539309, study PRJEB22396) | soil metagenome | biome: tundra; feature: field; material: soil | place: USA | collected 2010-05 | depth 0.15 m
GAGTCAACGGATGTGCCCGATGCGGTCGGCACGGTCACGGTGGGATGAGCTGCGCTTAGTAACCAGCTTGTACCAAACTGCGTTTGTGAATGGAGACGAATCATGCGAATTACACAAGGAACTTTTTCTTATTTGCCCGACTTCACGGAAGACCAGGTCAAAGCGCAGGTGCGGTACTGCTTCGAGAATGGCTGGGCTTTCTCCATCGAGCACACGGATGATCCTCATCCCCGGAACTCGTATTGGGACATGTGGGGGCTTCCGATGTTTGAATTGCAAGAGCTGAACGAAGCGATGGAGCGCATCGATGAATGCCGGAAGGCCTTCCCGCAGCATTACATCAAGCTGAACGGCTATGACCGCACCAAAGGCCGGCAGACGACGATGTTGAGTTTCATTGTGCAGCGGCCCGAGAACGAGCCTGGGTTTTATTTAGAGCGCGCTGAGGCGCAGGATCGCCGTATCCAGTACACCATTCGCTCCAGGAGCCAGTCGGCAAACTAGGACAAGTTGATGAGTGATCCGGTGGAGGGACGGGCGTCTCGCCTGTCCAGCCGGGCGGAGGCGCCCGGCTCTCCACTAAAGCGCGAGAAATGCCATGCACAAACTGAATACAGATTCCGTCGTGGAGCGAGCGCCTATCGGTGAGCCCGAGGAGAGCCTCGTGGATATCGGCGCGGCGCATCGGGATTCCAATCTCGACGAAATTCTGGACGAGCTCGATCGTGAACTGGTTGGCCTCCAGCCGGTGAAGGCCTACATCCGGCGGGTAGCATCGCTGCTGCTGGTGACTCGGTTGCGCGAAAAGGTGGGGCTCTCCAACGAGCGTCCCACATTGCACATGTCTTTTACCGGACACCCGGGCACCGGCAAAACCACGGTCGCGATGCGCATGGCGAAGATACTGCACCACCTCGGCTACCTGCGGCGCGGCCATCTGGTGGTTGCGACCCGCGACGATCTGGTCGGTCAATACGTCGGCCACACGGCTCCCAAGACGAAGGAGATTCTGAAGAAGGCCATGGGAGGCGTGCTGTTTATCGACGAAGCGTATTACCTCTACCGGCCGGAAAACGAACGCGACTACGGCCAGGAAGCGATTGAGATGTTGCTGCAGGCTATGGAAAATCAGCGCGAAGATTTGGTCGTGATCCTGGCCGGTTATCAAGATCGAATGGCAACCTTCTTTCAGTACAATCCCGGGTTTCGCTCCCGGGTGGCGCACCACATCAGCTTTCCCGATTACACGTTGCAGGAGCTGACGACGATCGCCGACTGGATGCTGCGCGAGCAGAACTACAGTTTTGATAACGAGGCGCGACAGGCGTTTGTTGAATACCTTGAATTGCGGACCAGGCAGCCCCAATTTGCCAATGCCCGCAGCGTGCGCAATGCCGTCGACCGAATGAAGCTGCGTCAAGCCAGCCGGCTGGTCAGTGAGGGTGGGTGCATTGGCAAAGAGCAACTCGCGCGCATTGCCGCCGTTGACGTGCGTCAGAGCCGGGTTTTTCAAGGAGGGTTGGACGGAGAAGCCGAAGCGGGCACGGCAAGCGGCACGCCACCGGTGCGGGACAAGAGCAAGAACGAGGAGGAGCGATGAAACGGAGACCAATTCTGCTGGGGATCGTGGGAGACAGCGCCGCCGGCAAAACAACGATCACCCGGGGATTGACCCGGCTGCTTGGCGCGGAACGTGTGACCCACGTGTGTGCCGATGACTATCACAAGTACGACCGCACCGAGCGCGCGCGTCTGGGCATCACTCCGCTGCATCCCGACTGCAACTTTCTCGACATTCTGGAGTTGCACCTGGAGCGTGCGCACTACGGGCAACCCATGCTCAAGCCGGTCTATGACCACAGCACCGGCTCCCTGGTGCGGCCCGAGTATGTGGAACCGCGCGAGTTCGTCATTGTGGAAGGGCTGCTGGGATTTCACACGCCCGCGATGCGGCAATTCTACGACGTCAAGGTTTTTCTCGATCCTCCCGAGGACATGAGGCGGCTTTGGAAAATCAAGCGCGACACCACCAAGCGCGGTTATGCGGCCGAGCAAGTGTTGAAGGAAATGGATAAGCGCGAACCGGATTCGCGGGACTTCATCCGCCCACAGCGCGAATTCGCCGACATAGTCGTGCGCTTCTATCCGGAAAGCGGCGTGGGATCGGATCAGGCGGATGCGCATTTGAACGTGCATCTCGTGTTGCGCCCAACCATTCCTCATCCCGACCTCACTTATCTGGTAAACGATAAGAACGGCCAAACTGCGGGCATTCGCCTCGAACTCGGCCGCGACTGTGGACGGCCGGTGGAGTTTCTTGAAGTGGACGGCAGCGTGAGCCCCGAACACACCACGGAATTGGAACAAGCGATCTGGAAGCATCTTCCCGATCTGCGGCCGTTGCGCGCCGATCAGTTCGGCGATTACAACGACGGCAGCGAAGTCCGGCATAGCGATCCGCTGGCCCTCACGCAATTGCTCATCACTTATCACTTGCTGCGCGCTTATAGCAAGGACAGCCCCGTGCCCTTCGCGCGGCCGGTCGCGGCCCTGAGCCGATTGCAGTCGGTGCCAGAGGAATCGCCAGTGGAGGCTGTTACCAAACCGTGAGACCTGCAATAGTGCATTTCGTTCCATCACGTTGCAGCACGCTTGTCTTCGCCGCTTTAGGTTCATACCACGGAGCGTGGACGAGCATAGTGCCATGAGGGTTCCAGGCGAGCAGGAGCGTTTGTGATTCAGTTCAACCGGCAATTCGACCCCAGGAAGATGAAGCTGTTAATTTTCGACCTGGACGGTACACTCATCGACTCGCGCTGGGATCTGATCCACTCCGTGAATGCCATGTTAAGTCACTTCGAGCGTCCCCACCTGCCCCCGGAAGTAATCACAGCCCACGTGGGCGATGGGGCTCGCATGCTCGTGCGTCGCGCCCTCGGCCATCCTAAGGACGAGCATTTCCTGCAAGAAGCGCTGGAGTTCTTCCTCGCCTTTTACAGCCTTCACAGCCTCGACTACACGCGAACCTATGAAGGAGTGGAGGAAATGTTGGATGCGGTGCAGGCATCGCAAAACGGAACTGGCCGAAATTTAACGGTCTTATCTAACAAACCGGTAGAGGCTGCGCGTGCGATCGTGAAAGGGTTAGGCATAGACCAGTTATTCAATTCGGTGTACGGTGGGAACAGCTTTGCCACTCAGAAACCCGATCCACTGGGTGCTAGGAAAGTCTTGGAGGAAACCAATACTGATCCGGAGCTGGCCCTTGTCATCGGCGACTCACTTAATGATGTCCTCACCGGACGCAACGCGGGAATGTGGACCTGTGGAGTGACGTACGGTTTCGCTCCCGGCAGTCTTCGCGAGGCCGCTCCAGACGTCATTGTGGACACACCGCGCGAATTGCAGTCGCTGTTCAGTTCATAGCGATCGCATCCTCGGCGTGGGTAGCACCGAGCTATCGAGGCGGCAAGAATGACACCCGCAACCCCACCCAAATGTCGCGCAGCCTCACCGAGCCAGCGATCTTCGGCAACGAGCCCCAACCGAAACAGTACAGCCCGAAATTTTCAAGTGGCACCGAAGTGGCAACGGAAGCGGCAGACGCCAAACCTGCTGCAATCCAGTAAACGCCTCTGTTTTACTGTCGTTTGAATCTGGTGGCGGCGGTAGGACTCGAACCTACGACCTACGGATTATGAGACCGTCGCTCTAACCACCTGAGCTACACCGCCACGGTGTGCTTACAACAACTTACTAGGATGTGACCTCCGCGCTCTTGCATTCTTAGCGCGTAGTACCATAGCGCAAACCTGTCGGAGAGTCGCATGAGTCGCTACTCAGACCGGTCACATTCTTGGGGCGTTTCCCGTTCGATTCTATCAAACCAAGTCGCGCGACGGACAAGTCACGCGCGTGCGGAAGTCGCACCGGCGGTGCGCTAAGGACACGAAGCACTCCTCGGAGAAATCGAAGCCAGTGAGTCGGAGTGGTCCGGTTGGACGGTTTTCAACGAAGCGCCGGGGCTAGCTTGCCCGAGAAGGTTAGCCCGGCAAGATCTCCTTGAGCGCCCACTCAATCCTATCGACTTCTTCGCGGATCACTCTGATCGACTGCTGATTTTTCAATGGGTGGGCCACCGTAGTGATTCCCTCCACAGCGCCGCGTATTTGGTGATTCCGAGCCCAAATGAAGTTGAGCCTTGCGCTTCTCTCCTTGCGATGTCTGTAAACGCCGCCGACGAACTTAGTGGCGAGCCAGGCAAATACCAAACCAAACAGCACCTCAACCGGAATACGGTCGGTCGCGCCGTCAAACTCTGAAAACAAGAGTCGATAGACGGCCTCACCCATTCCAAACGCTGCGAACAATACAGTTACCCCGAACAAATATACTTTTAGGCGCTCCATTGGTTGCAAGCGTATGGAGTCGTCGCTTCCGTCACGTGTCTGCACAAAGTTGATGGCCATCCTTCCCCCCAAATGATTCGTCATGTTCCCGAGGTCACAATCGACCGTACCAGCGCCAGTCTCTCTTGAATGATAACTTGAAATTGCAATCAGGGGCAGGATTCTCTTTAGCCGACTGGCCGCAAACGAGTGCCCCCAAAGCCAAATGCGGAACTCCCCACGTCGGCTTCGGGGATTCCATTCACGAGGGTAGCGCATTGATTGAGCCCGGGCTACATGCGAAACTGGGCGCATGAAAGTCATCGCTGTGATTCCGGCGCGGCTGGCTTCGACGCGCCTCCCTCGCAAGATGCTGCGCGAGATCGCTGGCGTTCCGTTGCTGGCCTGGGTGTATCAGGGAGTGCGGCGGTGTTCGTCGGTCGATCAAGTTATTGTGGCGACCGATGCGGATGAAATCATGCGGTTCTGCGAAGAGCAAGGCTTTGTCGCATGCATGACTTCGCAGGCGCATAGGTCGGGAACCGAGCGGGTCCATGAGATTTCGACCGCGATTTCAGCAGATGTTTATTTAAACGTTCAGGGCGACGAGCCGCTGACTCGGCCGGAGCATATCGAGAGCTTGATCGCGGTGATGCAGGGAGCGGGGGTCGAGGTGGGGACGCTGAAGACGCCGGCCGCGGAGGTTGACATCAACAATGCGAGCGCGGTGAAGGTGGTGACGGATAGCGCGGAGCGGGCGCTGTATTTTTCGCGGGCTACAATTCCGCATGATCGCGATGGCGTGCGTCCGCGATACTACAAACATCTTGGGTTCTATGGCTATCGCAAGGACGCGCTAGATAAGTTCGTGCGCTGGCCGGAGTCCTCGCTTGAGCGCAGCGAACGGTTGGAGCAGTTGCGCTTTTTGGAGAACGGGGTTGCGATTTACGTAAAGGAAACGCCGTTCGACACCGTAGGCGTGGATACGGAAGAGGATGTGCGGAGAGTGGAAGAGGTGCTGCGGAGCGGGCGCCGCGACCTCAGCGGCTAAAGCCGAATTCAAAACAAGGCAGTTACCGCAGCGGTAAACCGCTGCGCCACCCAAAAGCAAGGGCAGCGCCGGTTTTTTCCGCAAGTTGTGAAGCGCTGCGCCACCCAAAATCAAGCACAACTTCTCTGCGCCTTCGCCCAGGCTTCGGCGGCGGCGACTCGCTTTCCGATCGCAGGATGCGAGTGGAGCAACCACTCGACCCAGCGGGCCGGCGTTTTTTCGGCGAGATTCTGCTCGGCCAACTTATTCATCGACGAAATAAAGGGGTCGACGCTGGCCACGGACTGGAAGCAATAGCGGTCGGCCTGCCGCTCGTTGAAGCGCGAGTAGGCGTTGAGCGCCGGCATCAGCAAAAACGAGAGCACGGTCGAGACCAGAATCAGCAATGGCAGATTGGCGAAATCGTGCATGGTCTCGTACATGTTGCGGCGCTCCACGGCGTAGCGCAGAACTTCGTTGGCCAGCCAAAAGCCGAAGAGCGTGATTCCCGCCTGCACGAAAATACTTTTCAGAATGTGGCGGTGAACGTGATGCCCGAGTTCGTGCGCGAGCACGGCCTCGATTTCGTCGTCGGAATAGTTGTCGAGTAAAGTGTCGGCGAGAATGATGCGGCGGGTCGCGCCGAGTCCGGTCAGCGCGGCGTTGGCCTTTTTGCTTTTCTCGGAAAGATGCCACTTATAGACGCCGCGAACGCGGGTGCCGGCGCGTTCGCTCAAAACGATCAGGCGGCGCTTGAGTTCTTCGTTTTGGAGCGGCTCGAATTTGTAAAAAATTGGAAAAAGCACAACCGGCGCGAGTTGCGCGAGCAGTACAAAGAGTCCGAGGAAAACAACCCATGCGATCACCCACCAGTGCTGCGGGGTCTGGCGCATCAGCATGTAGAGCAGTTCGACCACGATCGTGGCCATGACCAAGCCGATCAGAAAGCTCTTGCATTCGTCCCAGAGCCAGGAGCGGAGTGTTTGGTTGGACAGGTTATAGCGGTGCTCGAGCCGGAAACCGTAGTACTCGAGCGGAGTTCCCAGCACTTTGCTGATCAGCATCAGCATCAGGATATACAGGAAAACGGCGAACGGGTAATTCTGGGAAGCGCCACGCTCCGCCAGATCGCGGAGCGTCCCGGTCCAGCCGGTGGCCAGGAGCACAATGAGCAACCCCAGGCCGATCGCGAAATCGGCGACGCCCAACCACCGCTTGATGCGGTTGTAGCGGCGCGATTCCGGAGAATCAGCGAGAACCGGTGCGGCTTCCTGGGCGTCGATCATGCTGAGGTGTTGTCACTATCCTATCGTGTTCGGCCGCTGGGCAGAACGCGAAAGTGCCGGAAAGTTAGCTCTCAGCATTCAGTTTATTGCCTTTGGCTCGTCGCTTCGGAGCCTCCAATTAAGACGACGGAGTGAAAGGATCGGCGGTCAAGCCTGCCGCACGAATCTTTCGCCGGTTTCAAGAATTTCCTCGACCAGTTCGGGCGTGGACGCTTCAACATAGCAGCGCAGCATATTCTCGGTACCGGAGGCCCGAAACAATACCCAGGCGTCGGCGCCGTTGCCGCGCTTGGGAGCGTCGAGGAAGAACTTCACGCCGTCGCGATTCTCCTTGCGCAGGATGGAATATGCGCCGAGCTTCGTGGTCTGCGGCTCGGCGGCTCGGCGGATGGCGCTGTCCTTGAGTTCGTCGGAAATGTGCAGATCGCGCCGGCCGTAGTAGTGCGCGCCGAATTCACGCTGCAGGTCGGCGACCAACTCGCCGAGCGGCTTCCTTTCTTCCGCCATTACATTCGCCAGCAGGAGCGCGTTGAGAATGCCATCGCGTTCCGGGAGAAAGCGGCCGTATCCGATGCCGCCCGATTCTTCTCCGCCGATCAAAATTTCATGCTCCATCATAAGGTCGGCGATGTACTTGAAGCCGATCGAGGTCTCGCGCAGCTTGCGCCCAAACTTGGCGGCGATGCGGTCGATCATGCCGCTGGTGTTGAAAGCGCGCACCACATCGCCCGGCCACTTCTTGTAGACCAGCAACCAGTGCAGCAGAACGGCAAAGCACTTGTGAGAATCGACGAAGCTGCCATCTTCTGCCACAGCACCGATGCGGTCGGCATCGCCGTCAGTTGCCAGACCGGCGTGGCATTTTGCTTTCACTACGGTTTCCTGCAGCAGCGCCACGTGCGGCAGAATCGGTTCGGGATTGATGCCCGGGAATAGCGGGTTCACTTCCTGGCGGATCGCTACGTAGCGGATGCCGTGCGCGTCAAATATTTTCGGAAGAACTCCGCGGCCGGAGCCGTACATGGAGTCGATGGCAAATTTGAAATTCGCGCGGCGAATGAGGTCGAGATCGGCGAACTGCGAAACGGCTTCGACGTAGGGGGGCTTCAGGTCCACTTCTTCGATCTTTGCCACGCGGCTGCTGGGCATCGCTCCGGCCGCTAGTTCGTGTTCGATGGACTTCATGATCGCGGGCGTGGCTGAGCCTCCAAACTTGGCTTTGAACTTCACGCCATTCCAGTTCCACGGATTGTGGCTCGAGGTGACCATGACGCCGCCCGCCGCGCCCAGCTTTTTGACGTTGTAGGAAACCGCAGGGGTGGGCACGTAGTCGTTAGCAAGCAGCACGGGAACGCCCGCGTCGGCGATCACTTGAGCGACGGCACGAGCGGAGCGGTCCGACAGGAAGCGCGTGTCATAGCCGATAATGACACCGCGAGTGGGATCTTCGTGCTTGAGGACGTAAGATGCAATGGCGCCCGCAACCCGCCGCACGTTGTCGAAAGTGAAATCGTCGGCAATGAGGCCGCGCCAGCCGTCGGTACCGAATTTGATTTGGGTCATAGTTCGTCGTTAGCAACGCAGTCGTTGGTCGTCAGTCGTTGGTCGTCAGCGTTGGTCGTTGGCCACACTTGGTCGAACTGTCTTGCCGCGCGGAGCGATGGATCTGTGTTTGCTAACGACCAACGGCTGACGACCGACGACTGCCTTTTCACACCAGTTTCTTCAGCTTTTTCTCGTCCAGATGCTTCACCACTTTGCCGACATCCTGTGACTGGTCGAGCGTGGTGACGAGCAGCGCGTCTTCGGTCTCGACAATCACCAGGTTGCTCACGCCGACCAGAGCGACAAACTTTCCGGGAGCGCGAACGTAATTATTCTTCGCATTCAGGGAAAAGCTTCCCGACGCCGAGACCAGGCTTCCGTCGCCAGGTTGCGCCTTCGCCGCTTGGTGCTCGTGCAGCGCGGTCCAGGAGCCGAGGTCGTTCCATCCGAAGTCGGAGGGCAGACAGAAGATGCGCGACTGGGCTTCTCCCTTGGCCGAGCGGGGTTCGAGGACCGCATAGTCGATGCCGATGTTTTTGCACTTCGGGTAGAGCTTTCGAAAAGTTTCCGCGAACTTGCGCGTGCCATAGGCGACGGCAATCTTTTCGAGGAGCGGAGCGGTGTTGGGAAGATGCTCGCGCAGCGCGTTGGCGAGCGTGTCGGCGCGCCAGAGAAACATGCCGCTGTTCCAGAAGTAGTTGCCCGCCTCGAGAAACTGCCGGGCTTTGGCGAGCTCCGGCTTTTCGGTGAAGCGGCGCACGCGCATGGGGCCATCATGATCGGGAGCCACCGACTCAATGTATCCGTAGCCGGTTTCGGGGCGAGTCGGGCGGATGCCGAGCACAACGATGTTGTCTCCCGCGGCGGCGATCTCGATGCCTCGGCTGAGAGTAGCGCGATATTGGGCAGGGTCGGCGATGACGTGATCGGAGGGAAACAGACCGAGCACTGCATCGGGGTCGTGACGAAGCAAAAGAAATGCCGCTAAACCAATCGCGGGCGCTGTGTTGCGGCCGCAGGGCTCGGCAATGATCTGCTTCGGAGGAAGTTTTGGAAGCTGACGCAGGATGGCGGGGCGCAGGTCGTCGTTGGTGATGATCCAGAAACGGCTCGGCCCGGCCATGGGTGCGAGGCGCGCGACGGTCTGCTGGATCATGGTCTGCTTGCCATCGAGCGCGAGCAATTGCTTGGCGCGGCGCTTGCGGCTTAGCGGCCAGAAGCGCGTGCCTCGGCCGCCAGCAAGGATTACTGGATAGAAGTGCGGATTCGTCTTCACGGTCGCTGCAAGCCTAACATTTACGCGGGGCGCGGCGAAAGGCTTCACCACAGCGGGCACAGGGGATCACAGGGGAAAAGTGTGTGAAGAATTCGATCTTTCCTGTGAACCTCTGTGCCCCCTGTGGTAGAGGTTTTCGGTTACCGGCGAGTCGCGGGCTCAGGCACGGAACCACTCGGCACGCTGGCTTTCAAAAACTCGACCGCCCACTGCGGGCGCACCGTGAAACCTTGTAGAGCTGCGGGAATCACGACCGCGTCGCCCTTGGCCAGCGTCACCGGGTCGCGGCCCTGCGCCTCCACAACGCCGCAGCCTTCTACCGCGACCAGGATCTGCACGGAAGTTTTCCTGGACGCATCTTTCTCGGACGCGATGGTCGAGAAATCCTCTGGGGCTTTCAATTCGAATAAGTCCACCACGAAGTACGGCGCAGCGATCATGGAAGAGCGCCGGTTTTTGCCGCCATTAATGGCAACGGGCGCGGGGCGGATCACTTTGCCGGAGACAGTACGCTCTTTGACCGCGCCCACGCCTTGCTCTAGATGCAGCGGGCGCGGGCGTCCGTAGTCGTAGAGACGATAGGTGGTGTCGGACTGCTGTTGCGTCTCCACTATGACGGAGCCTGGTCCCAGCGTATGCACCGTGCCACCGGCCACGTAAATCATCTCGCCCTGATAAACATTGATCCAGTTGAGCAACTCTTCCGCGCGCTTGTCATGGATGGCTTGCTCGAATTGAGCCAAAGTAACGCCGGGCTTCAAGTCCAGGGCGATCTGCGATCCAGGCTTGGCATGGGCCACGTACCAGCATTCGGTTTTGCCCCAGGGCTCGCCGAAGCGCTGAGCGGTGGCGTCGTCGGGGTGCACCTGGACAGAGAGCTTTTCCTCGGGAAACAGAAACTTCAGAAGCAACGGAAAGCGCCGTGGGTCGGGCGCGGCGGTGCCCACGAGTTCGGAGCCGAATTCTTTGCTCAGGTCTCGGAGCGATCGTTTCGCCAGCGGACCATTTGCAACCAAGCAGTTGTCGCCGGTGAGCCAGGCTTCGCCGATTCTTTCGTTGAATTTGTGATTTGGATAGATCGCAGAAAGGTCGAGAGTGCCCCACGGGCGCGGGTCGAAGGCGGGCGACATCAGGAATGGGTAGAGTTGGCTCATGCGGGCAGCGGCAAATCGTCCAACCAAATTGGAGCAGGCGTTGGTGCCGTTTCCTTGGCGGTAGATTTTACGAATCTTCCAGCTTTTGGAAGGTTGCGCTTAGTTCTTCGCCGGGGTTTTTCTTTGCTTCGCCGTCGATTTCCAGCAACAGGGGCGGCTTTTGCGGGGCGGTGCGCAACAGTTCCATAGTCTGTTTCCAGTCGATCGATCCGTTGCCCGGCCAGAGGTGCGAGTCCTTGTCTTTGTTGTTGTCGTGCACGTGGGTCGAGCAGATGTGGTTCTTCAGCGTGGCGAAGGCTTCGGGGATGCCATTCATCATGTGCGCGTGGCCGCAATCGAAGCAGACGCCGATGTCGTCGAAATGCATGGTGCGGATAAACTCGACGAGGCGCTCGGGCGTGGAAAGTTCGTTGGGAATATTTTCCACGAGCACTCTCACCCCGAGCGGCTTGGCGAAGGCGCGCAGATGCTCGACGCAGGTCATGGCGGCTTCGAATTTCTTTTCGTCGAAGGCTTCGTTGGGATTGCCGATGTGCTGGATGAGAAAGCGGAACGGGATATGCTCGGCGATTTCGAGGGAGCGTTTGATTTCGTCCATGGCATCGATGCGGCCGGCGCGGTCGGTGGATGCGATGTTGACGGGCGGCGAACCGGTGCGTCCCCACTCGTAGTCGGAGTACAGAGGCGCGTGGACGGAATTGAGTGGAATGCCGGTGGAGCGGAACCAGTCGGCAATTTCGCGGACATGCTGCTTGCGATTGGCGTAATCGAAGTGCTGGCGGGCGGCGAAGATTTCGATCGACTGGGTTCCCCCCTTGACCAGCTCGTCAAGCAAGCCTGGATGGAGTCGTTCCTTTACATAGACGTACGTCGATACAGCCCTCAGCATCAGAAACCCACCGCCTTCCCGTTGTTGCGTCCGTCGCTGGCGCCGAGGCGCTCGCCGGTTTTGGGGTCAATCATGATGCACTCGCCATCTCCCCAAAAATGCTCGACGTTCAGCTTGTGTCCTTTGGAACGCAGCAGATTCATTGTATCGGGAGAGAGGCGGTCTTCGACGAGAATCTGATCGGGGAGCCACTGATGATGAAACCTGGGCGCGTTGAC
>OBLW0100003740.1_pt1 | contig 11783 bp, 9 predicted proteins | sample 1520161 | NCBI WGS metagenome assembly OBLW01 (sample SAMEA3539309, study PRJEB22396) | soil metagenome | biome: tundra; feature: field; material: soil | place: USA | collected 2010-05 | depth 0.15 m
TCATGACGGTCGATCCCCTCCACGACGAAACCTGGACGCAGCAGCACCGCGCCCATCGCGGCAACGAGCTCGACAACCTCGAGGCGGCGATCAGGCGACGCACAATGTGATCGCACATGCCCGAGCCGGCGTACGAGACGCGGCCGCTGCGGGAAGACGAGCGGGACTGGCTGAGTGAGGTGCTCCTGGCGCGCCGGGGCAGAGCGCTCATCGTCGGTCGCGGTCGAGTCCGGCAGGTGAAGGATCAGCTCTGGAACGCCAGCGTGCAAGGCAATAACGCGGCCGATCGGAAGGCAAAACGGGTGGTCCCATGCTCCTGGCTAAAACCAGCCGCAGGTGGTCCCATGCCGCTGGCAAATCACATCCGGAACACGCCGGAGCCCTGAGATGACCCCACGGCTGTACCAGTCGTCCGAACCGGGACACGCGGACCTGATCCTCGGCGTAGGTGGAATATCCAAACCCGGGAGTCAGTCATTGGGCTCGTCGTAGCCTGCCGCCGAGCCAATCGGCGAAGTGACCTCCCGGCGTGTCCGCTTCCCTGAGAGGTAGAAGACCGCTCCCAGCACAGTCAGGAACAGCAAGGGAACAAACTGGGATAGCTCATACTGGAGTCGCTGGCCGACGAACCCGGCCGGGAGAGATGAATCGGGATCCGATGTCCCGAAACCGGGCCAAAGCAGTGCCACGGAGGCCAGTATGGTCCAGCCTGATACGAGCAGCCCGACGATCCACGCCCCCACGTTGCCCGGTCCCGGTATGCTATATGGCCTCGGCGTATCCGGATGCGTGTACCTCAGCTTGATCAATGCGGGAAAAATAGCAATGTAGGAGATCAAGGTAGTCGAGATTGCCACTGCGAGAACTGCGCTAAAGTACTTAGCGGCGTTGCCATGCGTGAAAAGAAACGCGAGAACCATTACCGAAGTAGCCAGGAGCCCGGATAGCAGGTTGACCGGGAGAGGCGTGCCGAACTTCTTCGAGAACCGCCCGAGCGTGCGCGGTCCAGCCCCATCATAGGCCGCAACCGCGAGGTCGCGATCCGAGCCGATAATCCAGACGGCGCCGCCGCTGAACAGGACGAAGATGAACAGGGCCGCTGCCAGGTCGCCAAGCGTCTTACCCGCGCCGCTCAGGACAGGGCCAGCGGCGGATAGATGACCGCCGTAAACGGTGAAGACCGTCTTGATCGCGGCGATGAAGCCACCGAGGCTCGATACCTGGCCCGGAGGAAGAACTATGAGAATAGCCAGGATAGGCACTGTGTAGAGGAGGATGGTGCTTATAGCGGCGACCGCGGTCGCCGCGGGGACGTCGCGCCCGGGGTTACTCATTTCGTCCCCAGCTGAACTCGGCAGCTCAAATCCAGCATAGTTGAAGACTAGGAGCGGCACCGATGCGATGAAGATGCTCCACGTCGGACGGAAGGCAGTCGGCCCGAAACCATGCACGCCATGTATGACCGCGTAAATCACCACGGTGATCGCGAAGAAGCCGAGGAGCACCACCCGGGCCCAAGCGCCAATAGTCGGAACCCATTTGCCAACACGCAGTGACAAGATGGCGGAGAGAACGATTAGCCAGATGAATATGAGGCCAAAGATATATTGGCCGACAGCCTGCACGGATCCGAAGAAACCGCGATATACGCTGATAGCGACAATGGTGAGTGATCCACCTACCCAGATGGGATTTGATGCCCAGTACACAACGGTGTTGAGGGCACCCACGACTCTCCCGAAGGCGAGACGGGGCCAGACATAAGGCCCGCCTTCTTGCGGGAACGCCGACCCAAGCTCAGCGGTCAGCAGCCCGAACGGGATGAAGAATAGAAGGCCAAGGAACAGCAACCAGGTGAACGCCTGCGCACCATTACTCGCAACAGCGCCAACGGTATCGAGGATTACGATGGTAGTAATAAAGAAAAAACTGAGGTGAAACCGGTTTAGCGCCTTCCTGAGCTTGGATCGCTCATACAGCGCAGCTCTCGTGATTCCGCCCGGACCGCTGGGCGCAGGTTCCATCTCACCCACCCCCACGGTACTGGAACAGGTTTCTGGAATACAAGGATAGACTCGTATTCGTCCATACGCTACGGCCGACTCGGCTATGAGTCAACAGGCAGGCCCCCCCGCCCGCCTTATGACATCCGCGTTAATATCAGGGACCTCAGTCTTCACAGAGATCACAACCTCAACGAACGGGTGTGATCGTGCGGCAGGATTTCTAGCCGACAGGTATTGACTAGAAGCCCATCCCGGTGCATGCTACCCATACTAAACGCCCATTAGATTATCCACGATTCCACCACGGACCCTGTGGTAAGTACTCTTCTCGCCGGAGGTAACGGACGATGGTCGCGGATGGGAATCTTACTTCTTCGGCACTGGCCGAGGCAGAGAACTGGACGGCGAATAACTATCATCCCCTTCCAGTTGTCATCGCCGAGGGCGAGGGCGCCTGGGTGACCGACGTAGATGGTAGCAGGTACCTGGATTTCCTAGCCGGATACTCGGCCCTCAATTTTGGACATCGGCATCCGGCGCTTATCGCGGCCGTACATGAACAGTGCGACCGGCTTACGTTGACCAGCCGGGCGTTTCTGCACGACCAGCTCGGGCCTGCCGAGCATGAGGTCGTGTAGAACGTCCATGGCGTTCTTGCCGTGCTCGCGGGCGGTGTGGATATAGCTGCGGATGTCGAGCCGGTCTGGGTGGTGTCGTCCCCAGAGGTCATAGCCTCCAAGAAACCCGGGCAGTCCACTCGATCGGGTGACGCCGGTTCTGGCGATACCTGAAAAACCTGTGCCAAACGGCACTCGTGCGGGGTAACCTGCCATCTTCTCTGGACCGGTGGCGACTCACATGGATGGCACGAAGCACAGCACACGAGCGGGTGCACCCGAGCCGTCAACGACAGGTATGGCGCCAACGACGAGCCACGTCCCGAGCGCAGGCAATCGGTCAAGGCCCACCAGACCTTCCAGAAGCCAAAGGCCGGCACCCAGGCCAGTGCGATGGGCCGGAAATTCCGTGCTCATACCCGGATCTACGCTCAGGGTGTCAATGCCCACACCCACGGCCCGCCGCTGAACAAGATGCTGCATCGCGTCACCCGAGAGGCCCGGACAGCGGGGCACTCCTGGCTGGGCTCCTCCTATATATCTCTCTGGCAGCGCAAGAAACCTATCCCATCCGGTGCAGATCAAAACTGCTGATCCACCCGGTATCTGGCCATGGTCAATCTCGAAATCCTTTATGCAGTCTGGTGGCACAGCAAAATCTGGGTTATCCCCGCACCTGGGCCGCACGTCGATCACTACGCAGGGAGCGACCAGTTCGGCCGCCGGGATCTCGTGCACGCATCGGCCCGACGGCTCGAAATGCGCAGGGGCATCCAGATGCGTGCCAGTGTGCTCAGGAAGCGTTAGCGTGCGATCATACATGCCGTCACGCTCCACCTCGCAGACGACCCGAGCAGTAAAACCAGGCCATCCCGGCCATTTTGGAGTGGACGGTCCAAGGGACTGAGACAGGTCAGCTATCGCCCACCGGCCGACTCCATATGGCGCGGAGCTTCTGGATTGACTCTGCAATGCACACCTCTGGGGATACGCTAAGTTGCGGACTGCCGTTGCTACCGGGCCAGCAGCACCACACCAGCGGCCGCGGCTGACATGCCAATCCACTGGTTCCGGCCAATATGCTCCTTGAGCACCACCCACGCGAGGAGAACTGTCGCGGCAGGATAGAGCGCAACAATCACAGCACTGATACTGAGCAGACCCGTGCGGGCGGCCAGGAGAAAGAAAAGATTCGCCAGGGAGTCAAGGCAGCCCGCGGCGGCGGCTACGGCCACCGGTACTCGCTCAGCGCTGACCTTATGCCGGACCGACAGGGCGACGGTGATGACAAGAAGACTGCTCACCGCACGGCCGACGACCAACGGCGCGACTCCGCTGTTGTGCGGTGCCGCGTCCAGCGTGATGAGCTGGACCGCGATCGCGGCACCAGCAGCGCACGCGATCGCCACTGCTCGCAGCGGAATCCTCAAAGCGTCTGACTGGCGCTTCGCCGTCACCAGCACGATGGCGCATACAGCTACCGGTATGCCGGAGATCTGGGGAATTGAGAGATGCTCGCCCTCGATGACGCCAACCGCGACAGGAAACACGGCGGAAACGACCGCGGTAATGGGAGCGATGACGATCATTGGCCCGATGGCCAGCGCGTAGTAGAGCAGCACGAACGCGAACGCCGACCCGACGCCGGACAACGCGCCCCAGCCAATTGACCCGGCACTCCACTTGGCGCCCAAGATTAGCACTAGAGCCAACTCGACCACCAGGCTGGCCGGCGCGCTGACCGCGACCACCCGAAGGACGTGTGCCCGCCGCGTGGCTACTCCCCCGAGGAAATCTGCAACACCATATGCGCATGCGCTGAGCATGGCGAGCAAGATCATCAATGTGCATACACCTCATGGTCGCCGCTCAGCCGGGACTTCATTTCGCCGCACCATTTTGGAGTATACTTCAGTAGCCTACGCAAACTCGGGATCGACCTCGGCAAAAGCCCGTTCTAGCAGTTCGACTGCCTTATCGACCTGCTCTTTTGTCACGGTCAAGGGCGGCAGGAGGCGGAGGGTGCCGTCATTTCGGCCGCCGACCTCCACGATAAGCCCGTGACGCAGGGCCGCGGCCTGCACAGCACGCGCGAACTCAGTAGCGTCCGAGCCGTCGCGCGGATCCGCGAATTCCATGCCCAGCAACAGTCCGGCACTCCGGACGTCGGCCACCCATGGCGTGCGCTGGCCGAGCTTCTGCAAGCTCTCGACGAATTCAGCGCCCCGGGTACGGACGTTCTGCAGTACCTTGTCCCGGCGCATGACATCGACCGCGGCGATGCCGGCCGCGAAGGCGAGTTGATTTCCTCGGAACGTGCCGATATGTGAGCCGGGTTCCCATTTGTCGAGCTTCCGGTCATACAGCAGGATCGCGATGGGCAGCCCGATGCCGGACAATGCCTTCGAGGCCACGATTACATCCGGCTCGATGTCGTACTGCTCGAAGGCGAACCAGGTGCCGGTCCGGCCGCACCCAGTCTGTACCTCGTCCACGATGAGAGGAACGTCGAAATGGCTAGTTATGTCTCGGATGCGTCGCGCGAATTGATTAGTCGCGGGGATACTTCCGCCCTCGCCCTGCACCAGTTCGAGCAGTACCGCCGCGGGCAAAGGTATCCCACTGTGCGAATCGGCCAGCGACCTTTCCAGATACGTCGCGCAGTTGGTACTGCAGGTATCCGGGGTAAGCCCTAGCGGGCACCTCCCGCAATATGAGAAGGGGAAAAAATGTACACCCGGCATGCCGTTGTGGATCTGCGACTTGGGGTGAAGGTTCCCGGTCACGCTCATAGCTCCGGCCGTGCTCCCGTGGAAGCCGCCCTGAAAGGCGATAATGTCACTACGGCCGGTAGCGATCTTGCAGAGTTTGATCGCGGCCTCGACCCCGTTGGCACCTGTCGGCCCGCAGAAGTGCACCTTCATGCGTTCGCGCATCTGCTCAGGCAGCATTTCCAGCTGCAGCTCAGTGAATTTGTCCTTCACTGGTGTAGGCAGGTCTAGCCCGTGGGTGTAGATCGATAGCTGATCCTTGACAGCGTTCACCACATCGGGATGATTGTGCCCGAGAGAAAGTACTCCCGCGCCGGTGAGGAAATCCAGGTAGATATTGCCATCGACATCTTCTACGAGAGCACCCTCGGCACGCCGGACGGCGATCGGCAAACGGCGGGGGTAGCTACGCGCATTTGATTCGTGTATTTCCTGCCTGGCCAGGAACTCCTGGCTCATCGGACCGGGTACCGTCGTCTGGACCGGTGGTTCGCGCCAGCTAAGGAGGGGCTGGTAACCGTCGTCCGGCAATACCTGAGGAGCCATATTTTCTCCTTCAGTCGAGTGCTCGGCCGAGCGATATGGGCTGTCGATCATGTCCGCCAATCGTCGCTGAATGGCTTGTGCCCGGATCGAGAGGAGGCTGAAAGAGCCCGAGTCTCCAATACCGTGGCTTGTCTCACATATCCCGTTGAGGAACAGCGGAGGAGCGGTGGGGGTCTCGACCAGATAATCCGCTGCTATCCGCAGGTAGCCGTCGTCGAAAACCAGATGATCAGCGATGCCGTGCAGCAACTTCGGATACCGCTCCTGCTGTTCACCTGGTCCAAGATCCCGGAATCCGGTGGCGAGGACGACCACTTCTGCTTCGACCTGCTCGACGTGACCGGTGTGCACGTCCTCGACGGTGAGCTTGACCCCCGCCTCGCGCGCATCGACCGACCGCACGATGCGGTTACCGGACACGAACACACGCTGCTGGCCGGCCAGTCGCTGCTCGTAGATGAGCGTATAGAGTTCCCGCAGCACGTCCGCGTCGGCGGCCGAGTAGTTGGTGAGGCGCAGGTACGTGTCGAGGATGCCCTTACTGCGGCGAGACGAGTCGAAATAGTATTTAGTGAAGGCTGGAAAGAATCCTTCTTCGCTGAACGGGCTGGTGTCCTTCAGCCGGAGTCCGAATGATCGGACGTAATTGAGGACACGTCCGTGCGGGTAGCGCTTGGCCAGATCAAGAGTGATCTCCACCGCGCTCTGGCTCCCACCGATCACCACGGCGGTGGCAGGCGGTTCTGGGAGGACTTCGAGACGGTACAGATAGTCGGTGAAGTGGAAGATCCGCTTGTCGGTCAGGCAGAACGGGCTGGGAATATATGGCGTCCGGCCGGGTGCGACGATAAGGCTCCGGCTCAGATACCGCCTGCCCGCATCGGTGGTCACCTCGTACGCGGGTTTATTCGCATGCGTCGTGACGGCAACTGCGGTCGCCTTCTGGCCGTAGTCAACCAGGTGGTCGAACTGGCGGCGCGCCCACCTGATGTAGTCAGCATATTCGCTTCGCAGCGGGAACTCGCCGGGCAGATTCAGGTGCTCGACAATCCGGCCTACCTGGTGGAGGTAGTTGAAGAACGTATAGTGGCTGCGCGGATTTCGGAGGGTGACCAGGTCGCGCGCTGGATGATTCTGAATGTCAGAACCACCCAGCAACATTCCTCCTTGCCAGACCGGGTCTACGCCTGCTTCGATGAAGCGGACATCGAGGGGAGCCATCGAATTCTCCTGCTTGGCTTCCTCGATGGCGATGGCCAAAGCGAGATTGGCCGGCCCGAAGCCTATGCCTAATGCGTCATGACACTTTAGCATTCGATGCCTTTCACGTTATGATTCCAGTCTCTGCTGGACACCATTGTGGATTACCAGCCGGGCCGCTTTGGGCATGGCACTCTGACGTCATTGCTAGACCTCACGGCTACAGTTAATCCCGTCCGGCTGTTCCCGGCTCTTTTACGGCTAATAGCCGCAATGCGATTTCGCGGCCAAGCTCAGGTGCGACCTTCACCCCTCCTCCATTGCCGGGACGGCAGGTCGAGACCCGCGGTATGTTCGTGCCGTTTACCACGTCGCCGCCGCCGAAAGCATCGAAGGAGCGATTAACTTTCAGTACCGGCCCGTCTCGGAGCCAGGGCAGGTTCTGGGCCACTACGTCGATCGTCCGCTTCTGGTGCACGATGTCGTCGGGCACCGCCACGTCGGGATCCACATCCCAGGCCAGTAGTGGGTACCCGACCAGCGATGTCCTGTCGCTTACCGGCTTGCCATAGCCGCCGGTGCGCAGGTCGATGAAGGTGGCGTGCTGGCCGACGCCGGACGAGTGCTCTACCACCGCGGTCTGAATGGCCCGGCTGCGGACCTGGCCTGCAGGGGCGGAGGTGCCGAGTAGTGGGCGAGCAGCCCAGGCCCCCACGGCCAGGACGACGTCCTGGGTGGCGTGGACGGTATCCCGGGTCGTCTCCAGCAGCACCCCGGCTGCGGTCGGCGTCAGTCGGGTCACCCGGGTGCTGGTCAGTACGGTCGCGCCGTCGGCGACGGCCTGCCGGAGGAACAGTTCGGTGATCAGCACCGGGTCAACCCACCCCGCGGCGGGTTCGACCAGCGCTGCTCCTCCCGCGGTACGTACCCCGAGCACCTCCTCGGTTTCGCTGACCACCTGGCATTCCCACCCAGCGGTCTCTAGCCTTTCCGCGGCCAAGGCGAATGCCTCAGCGTGCTCGCGCGCGGCCAGCGTGACCGCACCGACGCTACGCAGAGGTGCGGCCCCGGAGATCCATGCCGTCGGGTCGGAGTAGGTCAGGAGGCTCGCTGCGGCGAGTCGTGCGACCACGGGGTCGACGTCGTAACAGCGGACCATGCCGCCCGACGATCCAGTGGCTCCACTCGCAGGGATGCCCTTGGCCTCTATCACCAGCGGTGATGCTCCGAGGCGGGCCAGGTGCGCGGCTACCGCCGCTCCCGTGATGCCCGCACCGACGATCACATACTCCGCGGACAAGGCCCGCCGGGGATACCGGGGACTGACGTTGGCCGAGGCTGGAACCCGGGCGGGATGGTGGCGCGGCTGGTCATTCACGACTCTGCCTAGAGGCGAGGTGGCCGCCCCGCACGGTTTCAACGACCGTCGGACCGGTGAAGTGAGTTCGCGTGCCCGATGGGATGAAGGACCAGTGCCGTTCCCGACGCGGATCTCCGGACAGGCCCAGTTCCTGCCACAGTATCGATCCCACCGTGGGCATGACCGGACAGACGAGAGCCGCGAACGCCTTCACCGCGAGGTATTCCAGGGCAACGCTGGTGCGCGCCTCCTCCTGAGCCGCGCTGATCTTCCTCCTGGCCTGTTCGACAGCATGGAATCGCGCCGCGTCGCGCAGCAGTGACTCCAGTTTCTCGATATACGCCACGCTGCTGAACGAATCGACCGCCAGTAGGTGATCGAACTCTTCGGAGAGCATGCACAGCGCGCGGTAGAAGGAACGGTGGTTCACTGTCCAGGCTCCGGTGCCGGGCACTTCGCCATCGCCCGGAAGTTCTCGAAGCGTAACCAGCCATTGATCCAACTTATCGACCAAAGGATCGGCACCGAACCGGCCGATCTCGGCCTGGCTTACCGAGCGGACTTCCTCTTCCGGTGAGCGTCTCAGGAGGGCGGCCCGGACGAAGTCGACCGGCACGTCGTCGAGCACGTCATCCGCCCAGACAACATGCCGTCGGCTGGTGGAGAACTTGCTGTTCTCCAGGTGCAGGAAGCGATTTGAGATGAAGCCTTGCGGCAGCGCGCTCTCGAGGCCGAGGGCGAAACAGATCACGGGGAGCAGCACGACGTAGAAGTACGTGTTGTCGAAGCCAAGTACGGTGACGTTCGCCGTGCGGCCATTTCCCGCGAAGCGGCCGTCGTTCAGGATCTGGGTGAGCGCCAGCTCCACCCACGGATCTATCACCTGCTCGTCCGGCTCCGGCCCGGAAACACCAAGCCCCCACCTCGAGTGCCGGGTGAGCCGGTAATCGCCGAGTCCGCCTCTCAGCAGCTCGTCGGCGAGGTGGCGTGACTGTCCACCGCCGTACGCACCCCCGAGGTACCGCGCCAGCGGCTCGGCGAACTTGTCCAGGTTGAGATGCAGAGTTGGTTCAGGCCGTAGTGTCGGGACGCCGCCACACTGCGCGCAAGCCAGGTCCAGTAGTTCACCGGCACGGTTAGGCCGACCGCACGCCTCGCAGATCTCCCCGTCACTCGATTCTCCGCAGTGCGGGCAGCGTCCATGGGCAAACGACTGGTACAGCGACTGCGCACAGTTCGCACACCATGGCGTCTCGACCACCGCCAGCGAGACAGCGGGCGAGTTGGCCAAAACCTCGAAGAGCTGACGGATCTCCGTGGTTAGCTGGTCGTCACGCAACGGCCGGTACAGGCAGGCCGTGTCCACATTGATCGCGGCGAGCGTGCTGGTGATCTGGTCACCGCTGGTGCCGGCGACCGACTCGGGTCTCATACCCTGGCTATGGGCTCTGGTGGCGACGAAACTCTGGTGATCGTCGGTGCCCGTGATGACCAGGGCGTCGCGACCCGTGCTCCGTAGTGCCCGAGCGAAGAGATCGGCGCGCAGATAAGGACCACTCAAATGGCCCAGGTGAAGGCCTCCGTTGGGCGTGATCGGCGGGCAGAACACGAGTGTCCGGTCGGGCCAGCAGGTTTGCGGCCCGGATTTGGCCAGCGCCGTCGCGGCGGCAGCTATGTTCTCCCAATAAATTGACACGATGTCGAACGGCTCATCCGACGAGTTCCGGATAGCATGCATATTGAATGGCGGAAGGTATATAATGTCGCCCCGGCGCAGTTCGCTGACCTGTTCTGCCACCACTACCTCGGCCCGGCCACCGAGTACCAGGAAAATTTCATCGTCCTGATGGCAGTGCGCTTTCGACGTGGCGCCTGGCGGCACCGAACCGAACACTGACCCGAAAGGCAGGCCGGGTATCAGCTGGGCATCGTAGAGATCCTGCAGGTACATCTCGTACGCCCACACCATGGTGTCCCGGTCAAAAGACCGCACCAGCCCATCAGGATGCGCTAGGGCATGGCCATCGCTCCAGGTGAGCGATACGTATTCCAGGTCGGTTCCCGAGCCGACTGCCAACGAGTGGCCGACATTTTCGGCCAAGAGCACCGCGACCCCTGGCGTGAGGTCACGTTTAGTGCCGTCGGACCCCGAAAGTAATGCCGAGCCGGCCAGCACGAACAGAATCTCGTGGTTATCCCGATTAGCCAGGTCAACTAGGGAACCCTGACCCAGGCAGTGATACCGGAGCTCGACCGGAAGGCCCGCGATATCGTCGGATCCTACGTGTTGCGGGGACGGATTACCATGGCCTGCATCGCGGTTCGGTGAACGTACCAGCGTCATTGCTGCTCCTAGGTCCGCGCTTACCAAGTTGATAAGCCGCAGTCTCGCTTAATCAGCCGTAGTCTTCCAGCGAGCCAGTTCGGCGTACGTCGAGAGAGACACAGTGGAACCCGCCACTGAGCGTGCGCGCGTGCCGCATGGGAAGCGGGGCGACGGTCACGCCCTTCCTTTCCAATTCCCGGATGAGCGGGAGCTGAAGGTCGTTGACCACGGCAAGATCCGGGTTGACCATGATGAAGTTCAATCCGCCCTGCCAAATCGAGGCCCGCGGGTACGACCACGCGTACCCGGTATCCACGTTCTCGGGACACCAGAGGATGTCCCAGTTCTTGAAGATCCCCGGAACCTGGTCCTCGCGTATGCGCTCGGGATTGAGTACAACAAGCCCGGGGTGGACCAGGGTGATCGTGGTGTCGATGTGCGTGCCGTCGTACACGCCACTGACCGGATGGACCCGGTACTCATCGCCGAGCACGCGTTGCAGCCACTGGAGGCCGAGCATGTTGCCGCTGCACGAGACCAGGTAGAGGATATCCCGGCCGATCCGGAGGATATTGGCCGCGTCGAAGATCGGCTCGTAGTTGTTCAGAATCGATCCGCTCTCCGAGCGGAGGTTATACGTGTCATCGAGCAGCCGTGGTTTCGGTGCAGAAATCCAGTTCGCCCCGCTCTTCAGGTACTCAACCAAAATATCCCGGTAGGCATGGGGCTCGAAGTAACGTGATCGAAGTACCATCGGCGTCTCGATAATTGTCTGCCCGATGGCCAGCAGAACATCACGCGGGCAGTAGTTGTACTCGCCATCGGTGGTCCAGTCAGGCGTGCCGAATGTCTTGGAGTGGTCTGTGCTGGCCGGCCGCCTGACCGTCACGCCCTCCTGACGCAGCAGGTTGACGAAACCTTCCAGATCCTCATTCGCCTCGTCGATTATCCGGGGGT
>OBLW0100003741.1_pt1 | contig 11782 bp, 12 predicted proteins | sample 1520161 | NCBI WGS metagenome assembly OBLW01 (sample SAMEA3539309, study PRJEB22396) | soil metagenome | biome: tundra; feature: field; material: soil | place: USA | collected 2010-05 | depth 0.15 m
CAGCGCACACGGCTCGCGGCGGCACTCAATGCCGAAATCACGCATCTCCGGGGGCAACTGAAGAACGGGAAGCCCCCCGCTGGCCTCAAGGAGCTCGCAATGGCGCTTGCCGCCGTTGACGCCCGCGGCTCGGCGGCAGCGGTGGTCGATGCGATTACCCTGCCCGGCCGATGGGACGAGTACGTCCGCCTCGACGCGGCTGAGCGCTTGTTGATGGCGGGTGTCGTCATACCCGCTGCAACTGCATTCGCCCTGGTCGATTCCGTCCTCGAGCGGACGGAGAAGTGGATGCAGGATTCGGACAGGTATCTTCTGCGCCGCGTCCTCGCGCTTTGTCCGTTCGTCGACGACCCCACGGCAGGGGTCGCAAAGATGCGCGACGTGCTCGGCAAGCGGCAGTTCCGTGGATACGAACTGTGTGAGCTCGTGAGCACTCTCGGCGAGAGCCGCTCGGATGCCGCTGTCGAGTTCCTGTACGAGCTAGCGCTCGATGCGCCGACGTTACACGAATGCGAGAAGAATTTCTTTGGCGCCTTCGCCTCGCTCGACACGCCGCGTGCGCGCGAACTGCTCATGGGTTTTGTCGATCCTGACCTTCGCGGCATCGCTCTTACGCGCCGTCCTCACCGCGAGGACGTGCTGGTCGCGCGGCTCGCAGAACTGGCCCGGCGCAGACCGGCGGCGGCCACGCATCTGCGGGAATTGTGCGTACGCGACCTGCCGGAACTCAATCGGGACGTCCTCTCGAAAGTCATGGACTCGCTCGGAACACCCGAAGCCCTGGCCGCGAATCTGAACTTGATCGATGACGCTAGGCCTTTTCCAGTTCCGCGAGGCCTCTGGGAACAACTCGAAAGCGCCTTTGTCGAGAGACGACCCGACGGGCAAAATCACAACGTCTTCACGGAACATGCGCGCGCTTCAAACGAACTGCGCGTCCGACTTTTCAGAATGGCGAATGAGGACCAGAAACGACGGAAGGCCGCCTCCATGCTTCTCGGTCAAATCGAGGAATGGCGTCTGGAACATGGCAGGCCGACGAATGAACCGCGTCACCCTGATCTCGAATCTGGCCAAATTTGGCCGCCCAGGGAACCCTGAGTTTCCTCCTTGACCCAAAGGGACAGTACCGGAGTCCGGAGTCCGATCGCGTTGTGACGTCAGAATCTGAGGACTACAAGCCGTGGCGGGGTCAGGCAGTCATTGCAGGTTTGGCCTAATCCATATCCAACTGGAGCCCTTCCTAGCGAGCGCCGCTAGACATCCCACTGCGGACCTCGTGGCGCCAAGGCTCTGACGACCGCTTCGGCCGAAGACGAGCCAGCCAAAAAAGCAAAGCCCGGCAAGCGCCGGGCTTTGTGTTACGGACTTTCTTTTCGGGATCACAACCACCTCTGCGGTCGATCACCATAAAACCACAACAATTATCCTACCAACCACCTACGCGGTAGCGCACCTGACCTGACAACCACCTGCGCGGTAACTCACCCTACCAACCACCTGTGCGGTAGCGCAGTCGCCTGGCGTATTCATACTGCTGCTGGCTCTCCTACCAACCACCTACGCGGTAGCACACACTGTCTCGGAAGCGAGCTAATTGATCGTTTCGCCATTCATTATGCCCCGTTACCCATTACAACCGCAAATTTTTGCGTTGCGGCCTTGAGAACCAGCAAACGATGCAACTCGCCAACTGGGAATGTTGCACGAACAATTGTCAGCAAAATGCGTGTCGCGAAATGCGCCAAAAAACGCCCGCTTGCGGCGCTCTTACCGAACATCAGAATTCGTGGGCCGATCGGCAAACTGCCAGTCTCGGTACCCTCCCGCATTATCGAATCCGAGCAGTATTTCAGGGAACCCCACCGGCTTGATCGGCGCGCCTCCGCCCATGCTGTAGACTCCCACGATTCCACCCTCAGTCGCCCGCACCATCCTCCTTTTGGCAACCAGACACCGGAACAGGATCACGCCGTCGGCGTGAGCGAGAGTTGCTCCATATAGCCGTGACGTAGGCGGGTGGTGGCGATGCGCGTCTCGAGTCGGTCCGCAGCCTCTCGGTCCGGCGCCGCATAGGACTTGAGGCCCCCCAGGCGACTTCGGGCGCTGCCGTGGACCGTCACCACCACCCAATCGCCGAGGAGATCCGTCGCCGGCGCGAAGATGGAATACACCCGGCCGTCGGCCCGTTTAAAGCAGCGCATGGCGACAGTGTCCCCTCGGCGGGGCTCGCCACGTGAGCCAGGGTTAATCACTCCCCTACCCCACCGCCAATTCCACCGCCTCGCGCTTGCGCTTGCGATCGGCATGGGTGTAGAGGGCCGTCGTCGCGCTGTCGGCATGCCCGAGGATTTCCTGCACCACCGCCACCTGGGCACCGCGGGCGATCATGTTGGTCGCCGCCGTATGCCGCAGCCAATGGGTCGAGGCCTGGCGCAGGGCGTCCTCGTCGATGAGGTCCTCCACCTTTTCTGCGGCAGCGTCGAAGTGGCGCTTGAGAATCTGCAACAGGGTCCTAGCCGCCAGGGGCCGGTCCTTCGTTTTCTGGGCAAACTGCAGCTCACCGGATAGGGCCGTCAGCAAGGGCAGCGCTTTGTCCCAGACGAGGGGATTGGCCCCGTGGCCCCGGGAAACCAGATAATCGGTCAGGTAGGCAAACACCATCCTGGCCAGGGGCACTTCCCGCTCCTTGCCGCCCTTCCCCATAAAGACCAGCTCCCAGTCCCCCTCGGGCGTGCGCCGGAGATTTCCCGCCGTCAGCCGGATCATCTCGTCCTGGCGCAGGCCGCCGGAGTAGCCGAGCCAGAGCAGGAAGCGCAGCCGGCAATAGCGCTCGTCCGCCCTGCCCTCCTCGGCCTGCGGATGGCGGGATTCCTCCAGTTCCGCCAGGACCGCCGCCCACTGCCGCTCGTTCAGGGCGTGATCCACCTTGATCCGCCGGCCGGAGCCGCGCGGCGTCTTCACCGGCGCCCAGGGATTTCGCCGCAGATAGCCGACGCCGGTGAGCCAGGCAAACAGCCCTTTCAAGATGGTGACCGCCAGCCGTCGGCTCGAGGCGGACAGGTCGCCGGTGAACGGTTTCCAATCCTGGCTCCACCGTTTTGTCTTGTCGCCAATCCATTCGGCGCGAACCCGGTTCCAGGGCCACGCGGTGCCCGGGCGGGCCAGGGCGTCCAGGAAGACCGTGTACTCGTGGCAGTCCTCCGGGGTGGCCGACGAGAGCGCCCTGCCCTTCTCTAGGGTGAGCCACAGGAGGTATCGCTCGGCCTGGGACGCGTAGGCCCGGCGGGTGTTGGGGTTGTCGCCCTTGAGTTGCAGCCAGGCGTCGAGGGCCGCCAGGTCGTTCCGGGCGGCGAGCTGACACTCATGGCCCCGGTTCGTGCCCATGGATCCATCGAGGTCCACCGGCAGCCGCAGGTGTTCCAGGGGCACGAGCGCGAAAGTGGCCACTCGCTGGGCGGGAAGGCTTTTCTCAATCAGGCGGTAGGGCGTGAGTGCCCGACGGTTCAGGGTCAACACTTGGTTCATCTGCAACCAGCGGGTCACCCGCCGGGCCCGGATGGCGCCGAACTGGGGGATGCGCCGGTACCAGAGGTTGCCGCGGGTATTGATGACGGCCACCAGCTGCTCGAGAGTCTCCATGCCCACGGCCGCGAGCCGGGCGACGACGCCGGGGTCCAGCCAGATGGCCAGGGGATCACCCGGCTTCGGGGTGGTGGCCAGCCAGTTCTCCAAAACGTCGATGGCCTGGCGGAGTTTTCGGCGCAGGCGGTCGTTCTGCTCGGCCTTCTTGAGGGCCGCGGCCGAGGGGCCGGCGCCAAAGCGTTCCTGGAAGGCCTCGATGAGCTCGGCTTCCGAGTAGAAGCCGGACGGATCCACCTCGGCGGCGAAGTCCTCGAGGGAGGGAATCTCGGCCAGGGCGGCGCGCTCTGCGCTGCTCGCCGCGGGCAACGGGGTGCGCAGCAATCGGGCAAACGACGCCCCGGAGACGCCGGTCCGGCTTGGATGCCGGCCGGCGGCGGCGATCAACGCCTGCCGGACCCACTCAAGGGTGGCCTTGGCGGCCCGAATCTCCGGCCCCGTCTCCAGGTAGCGCTCGCCCAGGGTGGCCAGGGACAGGCCATCCAGGGACCCCCGGAAGAGGGCGAAGTGGTGGCGCCCGACCTGGCGGTCAGCGAAGACGCGGCCGGCGATATCAGGACGCACAGCCGCCTCCCCGAAGGACATCCCCCTGCCCTGAAGCCCCCTGCCCTCCCTTAAACCCCCTCAAAAACGATCCCACAATCACCCCTTTCCCATACCGATACGCTGCTAACGATCATTAGCAGTATATCAACAAATGAGCGCAAAACAATGAATCTGAAAAGCAGGGAGACTGGATATCCATCCAGATCATCGGCTTAAGATGGATTTCGGCCTAAACGCCGGCGACCCGGCCACCGGATCAGACCTCCATCCAGGTCACGCCGGGTGCCCGTTCCACGACGACGCCGGCTTCCGTGGTCGTGTACGTGAGGAAGGCCAGGGGCCTCGGCGCCGAGAGCATTGGGGCGTTGAGGACCGCAAACACGTGGCCCTCGCACCGGGCCGAGCGCGTCACCAGGCCCGGGTGCCCTTCCCGATGCAACCGGGCGCCCACCTGATGCGTGAGGGTGTAGTCGGCGGGATCGAGGAGCGCCGGGAACGAAGCCACGGCGGGCCGCAGGTCCACCAGGGCCGCGTCGCAGCGGACATGATAGAGCTTGCGTTCCCCCTGGATGCCCGCACCCGTGTAGCCGGCATCCTGCAGGAACCGGCGCCAGTGATGGACGGTTTCGGCCACCGTCGTTTCCACGGCGTCGCTGCCGTACCAGACACCAAAGGTCCCGTCCGAGTAGCGGCTGCGCATCCAGTGTGTGAAGGGATACCCAATCGCCTCGTTCCATCGGGCCTCTTCGAAGGGCCGATCGATGATCGGCACCCCTGACACAAAAAGCGGCGGCTTCGTCTCGATCTCGAGCTGGATCGCGGACGCCCAGGCGGCCGGATCGCCGCTCAGGTCGTCGAACAAGTCCTCGGAAACCCGCAAGGACACGATGTTGCGAACCAGGTCCGCATGGGTGTCGGCCAGGCGGATGTGCGAGAAGACGCCCTCGATCACTGGCCGCGGGCCCGGTCCAGGTAGGCCAGGACCATGAGCAGACCGGCAAAGCCGTATTCTCGGATCACTTCGATGGGTGCGCGCTGGTCGAAGGCCCGGTTGCGCGCCTTCATCCAGCCGTAGGCAAGCGCGCGGTTGTGCGGGAACAGCAGCCGGAGGTTCTTGTGGATTCCCAGCAGGTGTCCCGCCCGCTCCAGGGTGTCCCGGCTACCGGAGATCGGCTCGCCGCGACGGTACTTGGTCAGGATCGCGCGATTGGACGTGGCGTAGCCCAGGGCATCGAGCTGGTCTTCGGTACTCAACTGCCAGTGCTCGAACAGCTTCATGAGCATGCCGGAAATGGCGGTGCGATCGACTTCCTTCCGATCGCCGGCGCCGGCCCTGAAAGTTTCAGCGGCTCGCATAGGGTTCTCTCGCCTTGTTGTCTCGCATTGAGATGTTGCTATCATAACGTAATGAAGTATAAAAAGCAACGGATACTTCACAATTGCGATAGGGGCTCTTGCGTCGTCCTCCTGCCGGTGTCCCGGCGGGGGCTGGTTGGCGGTCTAAGCTGCTTCCCCGAGCAAATCAAAGATCGCAATCGTCGAGGGACACCCGGATCACCGGCTGGGCCGCCCGGGCGTCGACCAGCGCATTCAACGCCCCGTCCTCCGCCCGACACGCCTGGCGAAGCGCAGGGAAGCCGGCCCCACCGGCCGGGCCAGGCACCGGCGAGTCGGCGCCCGCCGAAAGGCGGGTCCGAGGAGAAAGACGGTCCGGGTCCCGGCGGGTGGGGCCGGGAATGGGCTCGCCAGCGGCGGCGTCATCGGCAGGTGTGGAACCTTCATGCGGACGACTTTGCGCGGGGCGGGTAAGAACCTCCCGACAGTCCTGTCGCCAATGCTTGACAGAGCGCATTGCAATGCGTACGATCATACGTATTGGTTACTTCAAGGAGACCCTCCATGCCGACCCTGGCTTCACTGTCCCCCAAGAAGGGCCGCTTGTCCCTGTCCATCCGGCAGGACCTCCTGGACCGGCTCGAACCCTTCAAGCACCAGATCAACCTCTCGGCCCAAACCGAGCAAACCCTCGCCCGACTCCTCGAGGAACTGGAGCATCGTGACTGGGCGGCACGCAACGCCGAGACCCTGGCGGCCCACGGCCGCGACATCGCCGCCACAGGCCTCGCCGGCGCCGAGTTCGAGCGGATCTGAGCCTTGGCCCAGTTCGATATCTTCCAAAACCCGGGCGCCCGGAAGATTGAGATTCCCTACCTGGTCGTCGTGCAAAACGACCACATTACCAGCCGGACCGGTGCGGCCGTCGTGATTCCGCTGCGGGCCAACGCCCAGGCGGTGGAGGTCCTGGCCCCCTGGGTCGACGTGCCCGGCCAGGGCCGCTTCGTGCTCTCCACCGACGAGATCTTCGCGATCGATGTCCATCGACTGCGGCACCCCGTGGGTATCTTGAGTCTCGCCGACCGAGCCAAGATCAAGCCCGCCCTCGACAAGGTCATCGGGGAATACTGAGCCAGCAAATCAGCCAAGCCCCGGCATGACGGGGATCAGGCTGCAAACATCCTCTCGACGAAGGCCCTGAGCTCGGCTTCCTTCTCCGGGGTCAGGGCGACCGTCTTGATCTTGACGGTGAAGGTCTTGGCGTCACGGGTAATGGATCCGGCCTGCTCCTTGCCGACGAAAAGCTTGCGGATGTCGCGGTCCGCCCGGGGCAAACCTTCGTTCCGAAGCATGATGGCCTCAATCAATTCTGCCGCCTTGCCCTGGTCAACCTTTTTGGCCTTGACCTGTGTCCAGACTCTGGACACGGCTTCATTTGCTCCGTCGCCATGTTTTTTGACCAACCCAGCAATCTGTTCGGCGGCATCGCGCCCAAGCAAGTCCGGGTCTTGCTCAAGGTCCACCAAAATAAGCGCCGGCAGCTGAAAGAACGACAAATAGCGGTAGAGGTCCGACCGCTGGATTCCAAGCGCTTCGGCAAGCCGCTTTCTGTTCGGGAATGCACTTTCGGCGTTCCGGATGGCAATTGCAATCTCGTATGCCGTCAAGTCCTCTCGGTCAAGGTTTTCAGCCAAAGCCAGCGAGGCCATATCTTCATCAGGCACATTCACGACGATTGCCTTGATTTCCCCAAGGCCGAGCAATCGATGGGCGCGGAGTCTTCGTTCACCGGCGACAACCTGAAATTCTTCCGTGTCCAGATTCTGGACACGCCTGACGATCACCGGCTGGATCAAGCCGACCTCGGCGATGCTTGCTGCCAGCTTCTGAATCTCGGCCTCGTCGAATACCCGCCTCGGCTGCCAGGGGTTCGGCGCAATCTTGGCCACGGGCAGCGTTGCCGAATTTCCTGACTCCAGTTCTGCGATCCTCAGTTGGGCCGCCTGGAGCGCCGCCGTCATCCCGACCGCCGTCTTGGGCCGGGTGGACGTCGGAATTTCGTTGTCCGGAATATCTTTCGCCGGCCGAACTCCCGCCGATTTCGCCAGCATCTTCTCGATTCGCGAACTCATGAACGACTCCATTTCGCGACGAACAAGTCGTCAATCATCATGCAAAAGAGATCAAAGGGGTCCCGAATTCGCAGCAGCGTCTTCATGCTCCCCTCCCATTTATCAATGTCGTAGACGGTTGCAAACTCCAGGGCCTCCGATCCCACGACCGAGCTCGCGGGAATCTCCACGGGGATCATCCAGTCCCCGTAGGCCCGCTGCGCCCAGGACCGCACCACCGGCGCCGAGGACGACGTTCCGTAGTCCACCTTGGAGAGCAGGACAGAAATGAAGTCGAACCTCTTGTTGGGATCCATGCCGGCGAAGTTCCTGGCCAGGTCCGAGAAAAGGTTCCAGAACTGCACTGAGGAAATGAAGTCGAGGCTCTCCGGAACCAGGGGCATCACCATTGCGTTCGCCGCCATGAGGGCGTTGATCGTGAGGTACGACAGACTGGGTGCCGTGTCGATCACGATGTAGTCGTATTCCTGGCGAAGGGGCTGCAATCCCTTACCGATGATTTCCCAGAATCGGAAGCTCGGATCCTTGGTGACAAAGCTGGGAATCATGAATTCGGCGGAGAACAGGGCCGGCGCCGCGGGGATCATGTCCAGCCCATCCCAGTACGTCGATTTGATGGCGTAGCGAAGATCCTCGGCATCACCGTATACAAGAGGCATCACCGTATCCTCTTCCGCCACGTCGCTCTCGGCGTACAGGCCGCAGAGTTCCGTGAGCGAGGCCTGAGGATCGAGATCCACCACCAGAACCCTCCGGCCCCGCAAGGTCAATCCCTGGCCCAGGCTCATGGCCGTCGTCGTCTTCGTGGATCCGCCCTTGAAGTTGGCCACGATCACGATGTCACCCGGGACACCGTCGGGTCGCTGCGGGATTCCCGCCTCGGCCTTTATCCACTGCCGGGCTTCCTGGAGTGTGAAATTCCGGCTGCGACCATTCCCATGAAGTTCGCCCGGCGGCAGCGTGCTGCCTTCCTTCGAAGCCAGGTAGTTCAACCGGGCCCGGTCGATCCCGCATAGGGCAGCCACCTGCCCGGAGGAGAAATGGGGCGAATGCTTACGGGGCCGGGGTGCCAGCATCTGCTCCCGCAGCTCGTTCATCATGGCGCTCAGTCGATCAGAGAACCGTCCGATTTCCTCCAGGCTGACGCTTCGATCGATCACAGGTAGTACGGATGTGGAAACCATTAGACGCATTCATGGGAATTGTTTGCAAAGCGTAGAGTATCCGCATAGGCGATTTCTGGTCAATCGATAAGTGGCCGAATCTCCTTTCTAAAGACGGTTTTCGCAATCGTCATTGTCTCCATAATCCTGAGCGTCCCGGCCTGGTCTCGCGTTGGCCCAGATTCGTTCATTTCTGCCCTGGGTTTTGGCAAAAATCCCAAAGTGAGCTTTTACGGGGTTGAAGTGGAACCTGACCGTGTATGGGGTATTTGAAAGGTGAGCCGTAACGGTGTTGAGGAGCTGGACTTGCGGGTTTGGGTTTCGGTTGTCCCGACATGAAGAAGCACTGCCCGTTGAGTGTTCTATTGAAGCTTGTAAACCCTTAACTTCTTGTTTACCGGATTCAAGACCGGTGCAGCACAAGACTTGCCGGCCATTATGGTGAGCTTATCCGGTGACGTTTGAGGGCATTCGGTGAGTCTTTACAGTGATGAGGAAAGCTTGAAGTGAGGGAATCCGGTGGGATTCGGTGAGGGGATCCAGTGATATGCCAACGAAAGGTGAGCCTTTACGGTGTTGGGGGTTCAGAGGAAATCCAGTGGTGAGCTTTTACGGTGTTGAGGAGGACTTAAGGTGATCTTGCGGACTTCACCGAAACCTGGCAGCATAGGTGAATTCGGCATCTTCACCGGACGACATGGCGACCAATAAGGCGGATCTCCAGAACGACGGCACTGCCGTCAAGGAATTCCGGAAAGCCAACGAAGTCATTGCTCCCCGCGTAAGCCGGGGCGGCACGCTGTCGCTCCTATCGCGCAAGATCTTCAACGTCCTCCTGTACCACACGCAGCGCCTGGGAACGCCTGGCGCCAATGCACCAGCCGGAGACCCAGAATTCCAGTCGTTCTACTGGATCCGGCTGGGCGAGTTGGCATCCGATGCGGCTTACAACTCAGAAGACACGCGGGTCCTAAAGGATGCCCTCGACCGGCTACAGGACATCAAGATCGTCGTCGATGATGTCAAGAAGGGCTACGCTTCCGACGTCCTAATCCCGCGGGTCCGCATCATTCCCGATCGCCGCGGGAGACCGACGATGGTAGGCTGGACCCTGGATTCGACCACCGAGAAGATTCTGCTGCGTCCCGAGTTCTACACAAGGCTGTCGATCTACTACCTGACGAGCCTGCGCACGACCGCCGGGATCAGCCTTTACGAGAGCGCCAAGCGCTACGCCACGAATCCATCGAAGCTGACGATCCGGGAGACTTGGGAGTGGTGGCACGATGTCCTGACGGGTCTGCCGATCACGCATGAGAAACCGGAGTACAAGTATTTCAAGCGGGATGTCCTGCGACCGGCAATCGATGAAGTGAATACGACGGACATCCGCGTAGAACTGATCGAGCACAAGTCGGGACGACGCATCACGCAGTTGCAGTTCAAGATCGAGCGGGTGGAGCAGGGCGCCCTCGAGCTGCCGCCACCGCCAGTCATTGATACGAAGACCGTGGATCGTATTCGTGAGCTTGGCATTCACCAGCGGGAAGCGGAGGACCTCTTCGCCCGCAATGATGACCACCTGGTGAGGAAGACGCTGGATTGGGTGCAGAAACGCATGGCCAGCAAGACACTGCCGGCCGTGGAGAGTCCGGCGGCTCTGTTTAGGTCTGCGCTGCGGGGCCGCTATGCATCCAAGCCCCCCGAATCCCCGAGACTTCCTAACCCGACGTTATCGCCCGCACCGGCGACGATGAAAGAGACTCCTGTGGATTCCGCGGCCACCGCAGCCAGGCGTCTAGCCCTTGAGGCTTTTGACGGGATGCCCGAGGAAGAGCAGGGGAGGGTACTCAACACCTTCATGGCCGCGTACCCACACCTGAGCAATGCCGTTCGCAAGAATGCGGCGTCTCTGATGGTCAGGAAAACGCTAGCCGGCTGGATCGTGAATTCGGCCAAGAAATAGCCACTCAGGATTTTGATGGCCGCGTGAATCATAGATTCCAAACAGCCGTGACTCATTCGTTGCCGCTGGTGCGCAGATGAACTAGACGTCGGGGATTGGTATCGGGGTAACGACAGCTTTTCGGCGGCGAATTCAAGGAGTCATCTGTCGCAGTGCGGCCAGGAGCGGCCATAGCCGCCACAGGGGAATCGCGTTTGTGAGCGTCCGGTTCAGTGCAAGAAGCGGCCATTGGCCCCAGGAATTCCGCCGCACTGCCCCAGGTTGGGCTGGGCTTCGGTATCCTCCGGATCTGATTCCTTTCCGAGGGGGAGTAGGATCGTGCCTACCGAGTTCTCCAAGAAGGAACGCGCCCAACTACGCGCGTTGGTCGAGGAAGCCTGGAAGGGCGAGCTCGACCAGGCGCTGGAGGAACTGTTTGAGGCTTTCGGTCGCTGGGCCGACCATGACCTTGACGCCTTCGAACTCTCTGATCAAATCCACGAGTTCCACGACGGCGTTTCCCGGGAACTCTACAAACGCTATGCCGGCCTGCCGACGCACCTGGCGGTCGGTTACGCTGTCTCCCACGGCGTTCTTGACGAGAACGCCCTCGATCCTTCTCTCCGGGAGAAGCTGATCCCGACCATCGAAGCGCTCCGAGAGATGGATGAGGGCGAGCAATCGGCTAAGGGGTGATTGCTAGAGTCGATCCAACGGACTGGTTACCCCCCGCGTCACCTGGAGCACATGGGTGTAAATCATCGTTGTCTGTAGGCTGCGATGACCCAGCAGCAACTGGATAGTCCGGATGTCCGTACCGTTCGCCAGCAATTCCGTTGCGAAGCTGTGCCTCAAGCAATGGACACTCGCGTGTTTCTGGACACCAGCCCGCGTGATCGCCTGCTTGAAGGCCCGTTGGACCGTAGAGTCCGATGCATGCCAGCGCACCATGCGTCCACTGGTCCCCCAGGGCCGCAGCACGCTGGATGGAAAGACGAACTGCCAGGGCAGGGAGGCCG
>OBLW0100003743.1_pt1 | contig 11781 bp, 8 predicted proteins | sample 1520161 | NCBI WGS metagenome assembly OBLW01 (sample SAMEA3539309, study PRJEB22396) | soil metagenome | biome: tundra; feature: field; material: soil | place: USA | collected 2010-05 | depth 0.15 m
TCTTCCGATCTAGCTTGTTTCGCCCCAGCCAAAGGCAGCCGCGATTAAAGCGGACCTCGATGAGGTCATGGTCGAGCGCCAGCGCCCGCTCGTAGGCCCACTCGGCTTCCGTATCCGCGCCGACATGCTGGTAAGCCACTCCGAGGTAATTCCACGCCAGGGCGTTGGTGGTGCCAAGCAGCGATGTGGCCGTCTCCAGCTTCTGGATCGCCTGCGGGTATTTCTGCTGGTCAATCAGGCGTTTGCCCTCGAGCAGAGCATGCGGGCCCGAGGGCGTGCAGCCAGACAGGAGCGCCAGAGAGAGAACGATGCTCAATGGGCTGAACCGCCTGGACGACACCTGCAGGCGGATGCAGACAAGGCTACACCCCGCCCTATTTTTTATGGTCAACATCGGCTTTCGTGGTAACATCCGCGTTCTGAAGTGTCAAGAAACGCACCACTTAATCACAGTTGGTTCTCTGGGTTCTTCGCCAGCGGGCGCCGTTATCCAGGCGCGCTGCTTGCGGCGCTCTTAGTTGGCCTGACCGGCTTCTGCCTGCTGCCGGTGGAAGCCGCAGACCTGTTGCTGTCCGGCGACCGCGGCCCACACGCCTATGTTGTGACCGTGCAGGACCCGAACGCGACCGACGCCTTTCGCCCAAACCTGGAACACGTACGGGTGATGGTTGACCGGGCGATTACCAACCTGACCAAGAAGGCCACCGTTGCCGAGGCCTGGCGCAGCCTGGTTACGACACAAGATATTGTGGGTCTCAAGGTCTTTTCCGCGCCCGGCCCGAACAGCGGCACCCGTCCCGCAGTCGTCGAGGCCGTCGTCGAAGGATTGCTAGCGGCGGGTCTGCCGGCCAAACACATCATCGTGTGGGACCGGCAACTGGCCGACCTGCGACTCGCGGGTTTCTTTGACCTTGCCGATCGCTATGGCATCCGAGTAGAGAGCAGCGTCCAAGCCGGCTGGGACGAACAGGCTTTCTATAACCCCGACAGCCCGGTCCTCGGCAACCTGGTATGGGGTGACTTCGAATTCGGCAAGAAAGGCGATGGCGTCGGGCGGAAGTCCTTCGTCTCCAAACTGCTCAGCCGAGAGATAACGAAGATCATCAACATCACCCCACTGCTCAACCACAACGAAGCCGCTGTTTCGGGCAACATCTACAGCCTGGCAATGGGGAGCGTGGATAACCTAATCCGCTTCGAATCCGGCCCTGAAGCCCTGGCCACGGCGATCCCCGAGATCTACAGCCTGCCGGCGCTTAGCGACCACGTCGTGCTCAACATCACCGACGCATTGATTTGCCAGTACGAGGGTGGCGATCGCGGTCTGCTTCATTACTCGGCGACCTTGAACCAGCTCCGCTTCAGCCGTGACCCTGTCGCCCTTGACATACTTTCCATCAAGGAGCTGGGCCGCCAGCGGCAACTTGCCAACTGCCCGACGGTGAAGTCCAACCTCAAGCTTTACAGCATCGCTGCCCTTCTGCAGCTCGGCGTGGACGACCTGAAACGGATTGACGTGGTGACTGTCCCCTAACAGCCGCTTAGAGCTTCGCGCCCCAGGTTGTGTTGGGCTGGATATCCATCTCGAACTCGAGCTTGCCGCCGCGGACAATCTCATCGTGGGTGATCCAGGGACGCTCCAGGGGCTGGCCGTTGAGTTTGGCGGACTTGATATAGCCATTCTGCCGGGAGACGTTGTGGGCGATGATGGTGAACTCGCCGCCCTTGTAGTACTTGGGATCGAGATGAATCGTCGCCTTCTCCAATGTCGGGCTGCCGATTACATACACTCCACTGGCCGGGTTTACCGGGTATAGGCCCATCGCGCTCCAGACGTACCAGGCGGAAATCTGCCCGCAGTCGTCGTTGCCGCAGATGCCGTCCGGCACATTCTCGTATTGGGTGAGCATGATCTGGCGGACGCGGTAGGCGGCCTTGTACTGGGCGCCGGCCAAGGCGTAAAGATAGGCGATATGATGGCACGGCTCATTGCCGTGGGCGTATTGTCCGATCAGGCCTGAGACGTCAATCAGGTAGCTGCCGACCAAAGAGTCCTCGTTGAATAGACCATCGAGCTTCTTGATGAACGCCTGGGGCCCGCCGTACAGCGCCATCATGCCGGGCACATCCTGCTGCACGGCGAATGTGTATTGCCAGCCGTTGGCTTCCGTATAGTCGTCGAACGAGACGGCCTTGGGGTCAAAGGGGCCGCGCCACGAGCCATCAGCCTGCTTGCCGCGGAAGAAGCCGGTGGTGGGGTCAAAGACGTTCTTGTAGTTCTGGGCGCGCTTGCTGAACACCGCGGCGTCCTCGGTCTTGCCCAGGGCCTTGGCCATCTGCGCGATGCACCAGTCATCATACGCGAATTCCAAGGTGCGGGAGGTGGCCTCGGTGCGCTTGCCGGTTTCGGCGGGGACGTAACCGAGCTTCTGATATTGGTCCTGCCGATTGCGAGCGTCGGTGGCCGTCTTCTTCATCGCCTCGAAGGCCAGTTCGGCGTCGTAGCCGCGAAAGCCCTTGGCGTAAGCATCGGCGATAACGGGCGCGGAATGATAGCCTATCATGCACCAGGTCTCGCAGCAGGCCAGCGGCCACATCGGCAGGACGTGTTCCTCGGATTGCTGGTAAGACGCCAGCATGCTCTGCACGAAATCGTTGACCCGGCCCGGCTGGACGACCGTCATCAGCGGATGCTCGGCCCGGTACGTGTCCCAGAGTGAGAAGGTAGAGTAGTAATTGAACCCGGGATGCTCGTGGACTTTGCGGTCCGACCCGATGTAAGTGCCGTCCGCATCGTTATACAACGTCGGAGCGGTCGCCGTGTGGTAGAAAGTGGAGTAGAAGGTCTGCCGGAGGTTGCGGTCGGAGGACTCGATGGTGACGCGCGAGAGGTATTCATTCCAGGCGGCGCGAGCGTCCGCACGCACCCGGTCGAAATCCTTCGCGCCAATCTCCGCCGCGAGGTTCTTCCGAGCCCCTTCGAGGCTGACCGGGGAGAGGCCGACGCGCAGGACCACCTGCGCTCCCTTGTAGTCCAGATGACCGCGGACATTCGGGCCTTTGGCCTCGGCTTGGGCGCTGGGCAACGGTTTGCCGTCCACTTCCAGACCGAAGCCGCTGAACGGCAGCGAAGACTCGATGACGAAATAGACCGTCTTGCCATTGGCCCAACCGCCGCTGCGGCGGTAGCCGGTGAGGGTGTTCTTGTCCTCCATCTTCAGGCAAGCTTCGATCGGCTTGCTGGACAGACCGTGCACGAGGTCCAGCACCAGATGTTGCTGCGCCGCCTCGTTTGCCGGAAACAGGTAGCGATGCATGGCCGCATGGGCCGTGGCCGTCAGTTCTACCGTCACGCCATACTTATCGAGGCTGACCTTGTAGTAGCCGGGCGTCGCGGTTTCGTTCTCGTGCGAAAAGGGAGAGGTGAAGCGCTTGGCTTCCAGCGGCGCATCGCCCAGGCTGCCGGTAACCGGCATAATGAGCAAATCACCCAGGTCCGGGCAGCCGGTGCCGGACAAATGCGTGTGGCTGAAACCCATAATTGAGGAATCCGCGTAATGGTAACCCGAGCACGCGTCCCAGCCCTCGGTGCGCGTATCCGGGCTGACCTGGACGTAGCCAAACGGCACCGTCGCGCCGGGGTAAGTGTGCCCGTGTCCACCGGTGCCGACCAGCGGCAGGGCATCGTCTGCCGGCTCGGGGGCGGCCCAGGTGCTGAAGGCCCCGAGCAGAGCGATTACGGCAATGACTGAGTTAAGGTAACGAATGGGCAAAGCATTTGATTTCATATTTGTTTCTGAATATTGACTAGCGGCCCGCCGGCCACCGTTGGCCAGAGCCGTGGCAAAACGGCACCCGAGATGTAGCCAGAACCCACCGGGGCGTCAAGCTTGGCGGCAGGGCCGCTGGCTATCCGGGGAGGATTGAAGCTGGATCAATCCCGCGTAACCAAGCAACTTGATACTGTTCATCTTCGTTCCAGCTTTGGAGCGGCCTGCGAAAATAAATGCGCCTCTCCATATATAGGGGAGCGGTTGGGTGAAAATAGTGTTGGCGGGAAGTGATTGATGGGTGCGTTGTTACGCATACCGTTAACGTTAATGGATCACGGGAATGGGGTGGTTGGGGGGTGAAATTATTTTGCTGAATTGTTGTAAGAGCCTGCAAATCAACAGGCCTTTCTTTCAGGTTGCCACTGTCTTATCAGAGGGCAGATCCAGCGCAAGCGAGCCCACGGCCAGCTCCCGGCGGCTCCTACGATCCGTCACGTGATAGGTCGCGCCAGGAAACTCCACCCGCATGGCGCGCAGCAAGGTTCCATGTGCGACGGGATAATCGCCCTGGGCCAAGCAAAGAAAACCATTCAATACAACCCCAAACGGCCTCGCCGAGGCGTAGCTGCTGGGACGAATCTACGGGTGACCCCTTCTCTGGTGTGGTGTGGTCGAGCGGCTTAACGGCGCGGTCAGCGACCGGAGCCAGCCGCCCCTGACGTTGAATTTGTCTCCGAACGAACCGGCTGGTTCCCGTTCGCTGCACTGTCTTCGGCCCTCATCGGCCACGACCTGACTTCACGCGTAAGAGATAGCACGCCGTTTTTATATACCGACACTCGCATGAAAGCCTCCGTATCCGAATAGGTTCCCACAGAAATCTCCATAAATTCTCCATGGGTGCCCGATGATGCGGTGATCCTCTTTTCGGCGTCCAAAACAACGGTGCTCACTACCAGGCTGCCGCCAGCAATGCCCCAGGACTTTATGGCTGAGGCCTTCTCATCATATACTATCACGGCGCGCATGGGCTCCTTGATGTATTGCGAGTCCATGCTGCACACGACATATTTGCCGCCAATGGATTTCGTGGTCGCCACAGATTCTTCTTTGAAGACCCGCCCATCGGGGAGTTTAAAAACACTGCTGCTCTTGGCAACCTTCCAGACTGGCAACGGAGCCAGTTCAGCGCGCAGTGCGTTGGTGTCCCCAGGTGTCGCCACAAGGGTATTGAATTGCTCCAGCGTCATCGAATCCTGACCCCACGCGACGCCCGCGATAAGAAGCACCGAGCAGCAAATAGGCAATGTTGTTTTCATAACTCGATTGATGTGACATGCCGAACAACCATGCTCAGCAACCGGCGCCGGCAGCGCCCGTGCGCCGCAGCCGATAATGTTGTAAAATCAGCGACTCGTAAAGCTGAAACGCCTATCGGCGCATCCACAGAAGCAGAATGGTTCGGCAATCTCATCTGACCTCCGTCCATACCACGTCTCTAATTTCTGGGTCCGAAGCAAAAATCTGTTGCAAGGCCTCTGTCAGCCGGGAAAGCTGTGTTGACACAACGGTAACACTTCCTGAGCTTGCGGCTGCGTTTCTGGCGGCTCATTCAGCAAGTTGGAAACGTAGGTCCAAGTGGCCATCTGCAAGCGCTCGGCGATCCACTTCAGACTCATCGCCGTGATCAGGCAGTACGCGTGCACCTGCCACTCGGTTTTGACGCAAGCCTCGCCCAGGGTGGTAAGGAATTTCTGGCTGTCGTGGTTGTCCCGGAAGATATCCTCGCGCTGGTCCCCACGGTTCACGACGTGATACATGGCCCCGGGATATTCAATGCGCAGCTTGCGCGACATGGGCAACCCTTACCAACATGCCCCGGAGGTGTCAATAGTGAGGACTTGTAGGGTCGGACGGTGGGTTTGGTGGTGATTGGCCGCAGATGATCAAGGACGTTTCCCTCGGTCGGTTGGCTCACGGCTGGGCGGTGCGATAGAAGGCGGCGCCGGGCGGCGGGGAGGTTTCGTGATATTCGATGAGGCCGGAGGCGGGCGCGGTGTTGGTGACGAGGTCGGACCACGGGCCGGTCACGCTGGGGGCGCGTTGCATGCGGTAGGTGACAGTGGGCACACCGTTGAAGCCCAGAAGGTAGCCGCCGCTGCCGTCGCGCTCGATGCCAAGCTGGGGGCCAAGCTGGGGGCCAAGGCCCACGCCGGTGAAGAGGTACGCCGCGCCGGCCCCCCATACGCTATTGTCGCTCTGGTTGCCATTTACCCCTCTCGCGCTGCTGCCCTCCCACGGCGCTCCGACCACCACCGTACCGCCCGACACCGACACCGACACGCCGAAGTGGTCACTCCAATCATCGGTGTTAGAGGCTTTGAGATAGGCCTGCTGGGTCCAGTTTGTTCCGTTGCGCACGAACACGTAGGCCGCGCCGGAATCGGCTGACTCCCCGGGCGCCCCAGCTACCACCGTGTCGCCCGACACCGCGACCGACAAGCCGAAAGAATCACCATTAAACCAAGACCCTGGTGAAGCCCCGCCCGTATTGGAGGCTTTGAGATAAGCTTGCTGACTCCAATTTGTCCCGCTGCGCACGAAGACGTAGGCGGCGCCGGAGTTGGTGGCGCTGTTGTCGCTCTGGTTGCCGTTCACCCCGGTGGCACTGCTGGACTCCCGAGACGCCCCGACCACCACCGTATCGCCCGACACCGACACCGAGATGCCGAAGTTGTCTTCTGCCTCGGTGTTGGAGGCTTTGAGGTAGGCCTGCTGGGTCCAGGTTGTTCCGTTACGCACGAAGACGTAGGCCGCGCCGGAGCCAAAGGCGCTCTTGTCGCTCTGGTTGCCGTTCACCCCGGTGGCATTGCTGGACTCCCCAAACTCCCCGACTACCACCGTGTCGCCCGATACCGCTACCGGACAGCCGAACAACCAGCTACCAGTGTTGGAGGCTTTGAGATAGGCCTGCTGGGTCCAGGTTGTTCCGTTGCGCACGAAGATGTAGGCCGCGCCGGAGCCTTGGGCGCTGTTGTCGCTCTGGTCTCCATTCACCCCGGTAGCGCTGCTGCCCTCACCATCCGCCCCGACCACCACCGTATCGCCCGAGATCGCCACCGACCTGCCGAACGCGTCATACACCCCGGTGTTGGAGGCTTTGAGATAGGCTTGCTGGGTCCAGGTTGCTCCGTTGCGCACGAAGACGTAGGCCGCACCGGAGCCAAAGGCGCTGTTGTCGCTCTGGTTGCCGTTCACCCCGGTAGCGCTGCTGTTCTCGCCATACGCCCCAACCACTACCGTGTCGCCCGACACCGACACCGACCAGCCGAATTGGTCCCACGCGTCGGTGTTGGAGGCTTTGAGGTAGGCTTGCTGTGTCCAGTTGGTTCCGTTGCGCACGAAGACGTAGGCCGCGCCGGAGCCTCCGGCACTGTTGTCGGTCTGGTTGCCGTTCACTCCTCTGGCGCTACTGGACTCATTGGGTGCCCCAACCACCACCGTGTTGCCGGACACCGCCACCGAGTAGCCGAAATAGTCACCCCCACCAGTGTTGGAGGCTTTGAGATAGGCCTGCTGGGCGATGGGGTCAATGGTCAGCGGGTAGCGCGCGCCGCGTTCGTCAATCGCGAGGCGGAGAACCGCCGTGGTCTCAATCAACCCGCCGGTAGCAGCCGACGTGAGTCGGCTCTGACCTTCCAGGGAGATAGAATGAGCGGACTCACGTCCGCTGCTACTTGGTGCTGCCTCAAACCGTGCCGGGAGTTTCCGCCCGTCGGCGTCGAGCACGATCAGCTCCGAGTAGGTCAGGGCCGCCGCGCCTTGCGCATCCACGAAACGCACGCCGAGTCCGTCCGCCAGCACTTCCGGACGCAGTCCGCCGCGCACGGCCAGGAGGAAGTTGAGCGTTGAGGGTTGAGAGTTGAGCGAAGGCGCGATAGCGTCTTGGAGTGCGCCGGCAGAGCGAAGCGGCGACGGCGCTTTCGCTTGCCCCGCACCCACAGCCAAAGCGGCGTCGCGCTTCGCTTGCCGCCGCAGTCCACAATCCCCGGCGGCCCCCACCGGACCAGCGCTGGGCCGCTCGCGCACGGTGAAGCCGTGCTCCAAGCCGCGCCGGTCATTCACGAACCATTCCTGCAAGGTGGTGTCCCAATCGTAGGTCACGCGCGGGCCGGAAGTCTTCACGCGTGGTTGATCGTTGACCGCTTGTTCCTGGCCGGCAAAGCCGTAGCTCTGGAGTTCCAAGCCCCATTGCCAGGCGGCCCCCTCGGGCTTCGTGGAGAAGCCACGGCCATCAAAGCGCGTCTGCCATTGCTGGCCGGGATTGCGCGCCTAATACCCGCCGGCCACGGGAAAGGCGGCGTGGCGCTGTTGCTCATATTGCTGGCGGATGCTCGACCACTCCGGCGCGCTCAGGCCCTCGGGAACGGCGCCGGCGTTGGCGAGGGTTTGGGTGCGGACGGGACTGGCGCAGGCCGGCGTGACCAGCAGCGCGGCGGCGAGGGGGTGGAACCAAGCAGGCATTTTCATAATGGGTCGGACGGTAGGTTTGGCGGTGATTGGCCGCAGTTGATTAAGGGCGTGCCAAAGGACGTTCATCCTAAAAACAGCAGTTGGCACCACGGATTTCGCGGATAACACGGATAAAGAAGGGATTGCGGTGCCAGGGGTGTTCACCCGGCGGTTGGCCGCGAAAGAGGTTCTCGACCATGACGAAGCCCGTTCCCATCCGTGTCATCCGTGGTTTCTGAACTGCCGGATTTAGGTTCATCGTTGTTTGCACTTTGCTTACGTGTTGAACGAGTCCAAGGAACCCAACGCGCCACCATCCACTTTCCTGGAATGCAGTGACGCGTCGGGTCGAGGTTTTCTTACTTGGCCAGCTTGCGCACGATCCAGTGGTCCACCCCGGTGGCATCGGCGGCGTAGCCGGAGACGAAGATGTTTCCCGATGGGTCTCTGTTAAGGTCATTCGCCATCGCCGTCTGGCCAGGGGCCAACTGAAAGACATCGCTGTTGGCCCACACCACGGTGCTGACCTGGACCCATTTCTTTCCCTGTTGCACCAACTTGACCACGGTCGTTCCCTTGCGGACGAGCCAGTGAGACGATCCGGAACTGTCCTGCACCCGGCCGCAGACGAATATGTTGCCCGCACTATCCAGCGCTATACCCGAGCCCTCGGCGCCATAACTACCGGTGTAGCTGTCTGAGGTCGTCCAGGTGACGCCGCCATTGGCGCTGCTGCGCACCACCCAGGTTTCCAAGCGAGTATTGACGTTGTACGTCCAGCCGGAGACGTAGATCATGCCGGAATCAGTCACGACAATGTCCCTGGCCGAACCGTAAGGATTAATCGTCGGACTCATAAATGTGTCCACCGTCGTCCACGTGTTCAAGTTGCCGGAGGGGCTGCAGCGCACCGTCCAGACTGGAATCCCAGGCGAGCCAGTTATATCCTTGTCGCAGGCGGTGAACACTCCGCGGGTGGGGTGAAAAGCAATGGACCAGCACGACCCAGCGGTGCTTTGGCCCGCCGAGAACACGGTGGTAAACTGCGAGGCGCCCGCTGACCGCCGGCGGACGACCGCGCCGTATTTCAAGCTGGACCCGGAGGCATACACATCGCCGGACGGGGAAACCTTCATGTCGGCGCACCCCGCATAGGTGTCGCCGGAGAAGGGGAACGGATTGTCGGCGGTCGTCCAAGTGGCGCCATGGTCGGCGCTTTCGCGGATGATCCAAGCCAGGTTGGAGCTGGGCCGGTTGACCGGGAAACCGTCGCCGCCAACGAACAATCGGCCGGTCGCGTCGGATGCGAAAGCCCGGTAATGAGCCCATGTCCAGTCGGACGCGGGGAGTTCATCCAGAATGGTCCAGGTGGCGCCTTGATCGGCACTCCTTTGCACCAGCGCGGTCCGCTGGCTCCCATCCGCCGTCGCGTCGCCCGATCCGACGGCGTAGATATTGCCGCCGGGGTCGGCGCCAATGTCGGCACTGCTGGCGGAGAGCCCGGGGGTGGGTTGGAAGACGTCCATGGTCTCCCACGGATCGAGGGTTTGGGCTTGTAGTCCAACGCTGGACGAGTAAGAGGCCGCGATCGCCAGGAGCGCGGCGGCCAGCGTGCGGTGGGCGGTGGAGGAGGCTTTGCCGACGGCGGGCGCCGTGCTGGGCAAAGTCAACAAGAGTGAGGTGGAGGTTTTCATCGGTAGCAATGTTTGTTTGTCGTTTTGTGTCATTTGTCGTTTTATGTCATTCTCGTGTCCAGCATCGGCCACAGACAACCCATCGCGGTGGCGGAAGGCGTTGTCGGTGACTTGCTGCACGGGGACATATTCGTAAGCGCCGCCGGAATCTTTCAGGAAAAGTGAAATATCTTTCGGGGGGCGAGGAAAAGCGCCGCAGGGGGGGCGCAGTCCAGAATCTGGCGGAGATTCAGGGCGCGTGGTGGGCGCGATAGCGTATTGGAAAACCGGAATGGAAAACCACGGATAACACGGATGACACGGATGAAAAGCGACTTCTGCACGGGGCTGTCCGGCCCGATCCTTACAGCAGCCCACGAACGGAAGTCTGTCCTGATCCGTGGCATCCGCGAAATCCGTGGTTCCGGAGCCAATTGCAGAACCTGCCGCGAAGAGGCGCAAAACACGCAAAAGGTGGTAGAATGGGGCCTTTTCTTGCGCCTTCTGCGCCTTTTTGCGGCTACTTCGGCCTTCTGCGATCACCTCTCCAGCATCGGAATCCGGGTTAAATTGTTATGGGGAGGCCGACGCATTGAGCGCGCAGGGACGGATGCCGGATCAACCCAAATTCGGCAGTTGAGTCAACCGCAAAGATCGCAAAGATCGCAAAGAAAGACAGTTATGAATGGGTTGCATAAGTTTTCCATCCACTCGGCAGGTGAATCAGACCTTTGGCTCAGAAATCATCGCAAGTTCCTTTCTATGCGTTCTATGCGCTCTTTGCGGTTGGTCGCAAATGCCGTTTTTTGGATCAACGGGCGGGCTGGTTGGTAGCCGCGCCCAAGGCGGCTCGCAGACGGAAGACCTCGTTGCGCGTCCTGACAGTCGAAGAGTTGTTGGGGCCGAGCTTGGTCTCGCGGAGGCCCAGGGCGCGGGTGTGCCAGGCCAAAGCGTCGTTCGTGCGGCCGGCGCGTTCGCAGGAGCGCGCGAGCACATCCATCGCAATCAGGGTCTGCCGATGCTGCGGGCCCTGGCGGCGGCGGATTTCGTAGGCTTCTTCCATCAACTCGAAGGCCTCGCGTTCGCGACCAATCGCCTGGTAGGCGCAACCCAGGTCAATCATCACGCGGGTGGTTGCCTCGTGTTCCCGTCCCAAGACGCGTTCCCGCCCGCGCTGGGTCTGCTCCAGCAACGGAACGGCGCGTTCATACTGGCCGGTAAGGTAGTAGCTCCAGGCGAGGTGGTTCACCATGTCGAACGTCCGGAGATCGTCATCTCCGAAGGCCGCGCGGCAGCGTTGCACACCAGCTTCGAGCAAGCGGACGGAGTCGGCCCCGCGGTCGAGCTGCCGATAAGCCACTCCCAGGTAGCCCAGGGCCTCGAGGGTCCGTTCGTCGTCCGCGCCGAGGGCATTGGAGGCGGTTTGCCAGGCTTGTTCGAGCAGGGTCAGGCATTCGTTCGTCAGTCCGGCGCGAGAAAGCGCCCAGGCCAGGTCCATGCGGTTAGTCAGCGTCTCAGGGCTGCCGGAACCGAGAAGGCGTTCGCTCAGTTCCAATGCTCGTTGCTGGTGAGCCACCTCGTTAGTGGCCAGACCGAGAAGTTTGAAGGTGGCGGCCAGACTCTGGCGCAATTCCATCTCGGCCTGCGGCTGGCCGGCGAAAGCTTCCGGGATGGCGGGCTCAGCGGCCTGCAAGGCCTGCAGCACCGTGATGTCGCGTCCCATGCCTTCATCCTCGTCCTGAGGCCGGGCGGCAGCGACCACCCGCCGCAGCAGGAACTGGAGGACGTGGTGGCTGTCTTGGTCGCTGCGCCGGGCGCGGTCG
>OBLW0100003744.1_pt1 | contig 11776 bp, 12 predicted proteins | sample 1520161 | NCBI WGS metagenome assembly OBLW01 (sample SAMEA3539309, study PRJEB22396) | soil metagenome | biome: tundra; feature: field; material: soil | place: USA | collected 2010-05 | depth 0.15 m
ATGAAGTCGACCGACTGCAAGTGATCCGCTATGGCCGCGAACACTGGGACGCTGCCCGCGTTGAATCCGAAATGAAGCAGGCAGCGGGATGGGCGCGGCGGCGCGGGGTTCCGCTGGTGTGCAACGAGTTTGGCGTGTATCGGGAGTATTCCGATCCGCAGGACCGTGCGGCGTGGTTGCGCGATGTGCGGACGGCGCTCGAGCGCAACGGGATTGGTTGGGCGATGTGGGACTATTCGGGATCGTTCGGCGTTGTCACGAAGAAAGATGGAAAGGCAGTGGCGGATGACGGGGTGCTACGGGCGCTGGGGATGAAGCACGAAGGATGACGTGCTGGGCAGTCATGAAGAGTCATATCCTTGAGGGCGAACCGGAACCAGCCGGTGCGCCGCCGTGGGGACTCAGTCCAAACTGCCCTGCTCGATCACCACGTTCTCCCGCACGATCAGCCGGTGCGCAGCCATTTCTCGAAGCTTGGGCAGAACGCGGTTGACGTGCTCATCCATGTCGACAAACGAGATCACGACGGGCAGCTCGCCTCCGGCTTCGACCAGGTGCGCGGTGTGGACGCGACCGCGTCCGAGAAAGCCGGCTACGGTGTGGAAGGCGACGGCGCCGAAGACATTTTCTTCGCGCAGATATTTCAGGATCTCCAGATGCAGCGGGCGATGATGCCAGGAGTCGCCTTCGGTGAGATAGATGGTGACTTGAACGGCCATAAGGACGCCGGCTGCCATTTTACAACCCCCGGGCGAGTGCGGCGCCAGCCAAAACGGCGGCGAGGCAGAGTGCGTTGCTGGCCACGATGTTGATGCCGGTCAGGAGCCATTGCCCCTGCTCCATCAGCGCAAAGCTTTCGAAGGCGTAGCTGGAGAAAGTGGTGTACGAGCCGCAGAAGCCGATGGCAACCAGCAGGCGCCAGCGCGGGTCGAGCAGCGCGCGCTCGGTCGAGAAGACGAGAAAGAACCCCAGGACGAGGCTGCCGGTGATGTTGATCAGCAGCGTGCCGTAGGGGAAGGCGGATGAGAAACCGCGGGCGATGAGAGTGCTGAGGAAGTAGCGGGCGCTGGCTCCGACAACGGCGCCGAGCGCAATCCATATATAGTTGGAGAGATGGTTTGCGAGATAGTTAGCGTGATAGTTCACGACGGAGTCCTCCTGCAAAAGTTCTGTAGGAGTTATCAGCCGAAGGGCGGTTAACGGCGAACTCCATCGCCAGTGCATCAGTATAACGCAGAGGCCCAGCGAGAGCGGAGATGACCGCGGTGCGGAATTGGACACGAGTATCCGGCTAGAAAGCTCCCAACCAGCGGACGGGGAAGCGAGTTCCGAGGGCGTTCACCAGGCGCTCGTCGGCGGTAATGAGTTCAGTTCCGGTAGCGACGGCCAGCGCGACGTAGGTGCTGTCGTAGACGGTTCTGCCAAAATCGACAGCAATCTTAAGGGCTTCGGGCAGAACAGCTCGGCTCGGCACGGTAGGAAAGTCGCGGTTGAGCATCGCTTCCAGACCACGTCGAGCCAATACGGCGGTGATCTCGCCACGCTTCGCCGCTTTCCAAAGGAAGTTGCCGATCTCGAGCCAGAACAAGTCCGGAACCAGGACTTGAACCGCGCCGGCCACGTAAGCACGAAGAAAGCGGTCGGCGCGATCGGCCAGAGGCTCGATGATCTCGGGTGACGCCCACTTCGCACCGACACTGGCATCCACGACGAAAGTCTTCACCGCTCACGGTCCTCGCGAATCGTCTCTTCGGCAGAGGGGAACGGACCCTTTCCGAGAGGCTTGTGAGAGCGGAGTTCCGCCAAATCGTCATAGAACTGACGGCGTCGCTTTAGTTCCGCCGCGGTGGGCACGGTGTCTTTCAGCAGAGAGATGACCTCGGCGGCGATGGAACTGCGGTTCTTGCGGGCGCGGGCGCGCAGTGCTTCGTAGAGGTCCTTGGGGACATTTTCGACGTATAGGGTAGGCATAGGGATAGTCTAGCACAGCCCTAGGGATATGAGCGATGACAGGAATCGAAATATGGTTTTGCCGACGGCCGGGGCGCTGGCGCCATCCGGATGATGCCGGCGTTAGCCGTGGAGCACGGCTAACTTTACGATCTCTCTCGCATCCTCGGTTTCGGCGTACTCCCAGAGGCAGAGTTCGTTGTCGTCGGGGTCGCGGAAGAAGGCCAGTTTCCCGCCCTTCTTGTTCTTGATATCGCTGGTCGCGATGCCGCGGGCGTGCATTTGCTCCAACGTCTCCTGCAAATGCGCGACGGAAAAGCAGAGGCGGGCATTGCCACTGCCGGGGACCACCGATCCGGGCGGGAGGCGCACAAGTTCGATGAGCACGCCATCGAGATCGAAGCGCGCGACGTAGTCATGCGAAACCATGGGGAGCCCGAGGGTGTCGCGATAGAAGGCGATGGATGCATCCATGTCGGTGACGTAGTAGAAGACGGTATCGAAGGAGAGTTTCAGCTTGCTCGAAAATGAGGGCAGCATGGCGCGAGTGCTTCCTTTCTTCCGTTGAGCGGGGAAGTTGTGGACTAGTTTGCTGGCGATGGGCGAATTTTAGAAGAATGGCGGCGGGTTTGTCAGTGAGAAACGGCACGGGTGGAAGTGACGGGAAAAAGGGGTTAAAGCTGGTGCCAGCTCCGCTCGTCATGCTCGTCATGCCTCCCCTTCTTGAGCGCCCCCTACCCCTGTGTTAGCATCGGGAGTTTCGCAGGCGTTGTTGGGCTGGCCTATACCCTGTACTCATCCTCATCCCGGGCCGTATCACCCTTCCCGTAAGCCTGCGGAAGGAGACAACCCGTGAAAGTGTACGAAGCAGCCAATCTCCGCAACCTTGCCCTCATCGGACACGGGCATGCCGGCAAAACGACCCTGGTGTCCGCCATGCTCTACACCGCCGGCGCCACGCCGCGCATCGGACGCGTGGACGACGGCTCCGCCGCCACCGACTACGACGAAGAAGAAATCGCCCGCAAGATGTCGATTGCGACTGGTCTCGCTTTTGTCGAGTGGGGCAAGACGGATTCGAAGGTCAAGATCAATCTGCTCGACACCCCCGGCTTCAATATGTTCGTGCACGAGGCCAAGATGGTGCTGCCCGTGGTGGACGCCGCGCTCGTCGTTGTGGACGGCGTCGCCGGCGTCGAGGTCGTGACCCAGCGCGTCTGGGGATACTGCAACGACATCGACCTGCCGCGCATGATCGTCGTCAACCGCATGGACCGCGATCGCGCCGACGCCAACCGCGTGCTCGAATCGCTTACCAACGCCTTCGGCCGCGCTGTCACCCCGCTGCAGCTCCCCATCGGCAGCGAGAAGAGCCTCAGCGGCGTTATCGATCTGGTCCGCATGAAGGCCTACACCTACGAGATGGGCGGAAACGGCAAGGGCAAAGAAGGCCCGATCCCCGCCGACATGGCCGGCGTCGCCAAGGAGGCTCACGAGCGGCTGGTCGAACTGATCGCCGAGGGCAAAGACGAGTTGATGGAAGAGTTCTTCGAAACGGGCACGATCCCCGAGGAGCATCTGGTCCCGGCGCTGCACGAAGCGATTCGCGAAGACAAGCTTTTTCCCGTGCTTTTCACCTCCGGCCTCGGCAACATCGGCGTCGACGAGCTGATGGATTTCATCGTCGACTACACGCCCGCTGCCAGCGAGCATCACGCCATCACCGGCTGGACGGCCGAGGGCGGCGAGCCGGCCACACGCAAGGGCACCGACAACGAGCCGGCTTCGGTATACGTCTTCAAAACTATGTCCGACGCGTTCGCCGGCCGCATTTCCTACTTCAAGGTTTTCTCCGGCGTGCTCAAGAACGACGCATCGCTGCAAAACTACAATCGTAATATTCAAGAAAAGTTCGCCCACATTTCCCTGATCCAAGGCAAGCAGGCCGTTCCCATTTCGGAGTTGCATGCCGGCGATATCGGCGCAGTCGCAAAACTGCGGGAAACTCTTACCGGGGACACGCTGGGCGACAAGTCATCGCCGATTCGTTATCCCGCTGTGCAACTGCCCGAGCCAGCCATCACCTTCGCCATCGAGCCGAAGAGCCGTGCGGATGAAGACAAACTCGGCGTTGGCCTCCATAAGCTGATGGAAGAAGACGCCATGCTGCGCTTCTTCCGCGATCCGCAGACCAAAGAATTCCTGATCGCGGGCACGGGACAACAGCACATCGAAGTCGTAGTCTCGAAGATGAAGAAGCGTTACCACGCCGAAGTGGTGCTGAAGGCGCCCAAAGTGCCGTATCGCGAAACGATTCGCGGCAAAGCTGATGTCCAAGGACGCCACAAGAAACAAACCGGCGGCCACGGCCAGTACGGCGACTGCAAAATAAAAATGGAGCCGCTGCCGCGCAACTCCGAAGTTGAATTCGAGTTCGTCAACGATATTTTTGGCGGCTCCATCCCGCGAAACTTCATTCCCGCCGTCGAGAAGGGAATCAAGGACGCGGCTGCCCGCGGCTTTCTGGCGGGCTATCCGGTGGTGAACTTCCGCGCGATCCTCTACGACGGCTCTTACCACGACGTAGATTCGAACGACCTCTCGTTCCAGATGGCGGGCCGCATCGCCTTCCGCAAAGCGATGGAGATGGCCAAGCCCACACTGCTTGAACCGATCATGCACGTCGAGATCACCATCCCCGACGAGTTCGCCGGCACCATCATGGGCGACCTCAACAGCCGCCGCGGACGCATCCAGGGCATGGACAACAAAGCCGGCAACACCATCGTCAAGGCCGAAGTACCCATGTCCGAGATGCTCACTTATGGCGCCGATCTTACCTCGATGACGCAAGGTCGCGGCAGTTTCTCGATGGAGATGCATCATTACGACACCGTCCCGCAACAGCAGCAGGACAAGATCATCGAGAAGGCGAAGGCGGAGCGTGGCGAGGTTAAGGAAGAAGAGGAATAGCTGTGGGGTACCCCTCCCCCTATACCTCGGTATATTAGAATCACGGGTTTAGCCAATAATTCCCGCCAAAGTCTTCGGAAATAAAGACTTATATGCAAAGTCTTCAGGAATAAGAACTTAACAATGAATTGTTTTTTTGCCCTGAATTGAATCATCAACTTAGCGTTCAGTCCTGCGGCAAAGTCTTGAAAGAAAGATAGTTGGAAGTAAAGTCTTGATTCTCATGGGTTGGTGGGATTGCATCCCTCTCTGCCGGATAGGTCACGGCTTGACGCGGAGTTATAAGTGGTAGATAGACGGCGCTTCTCGACTGTGTTTTGTTCTTCTTTCTATTATAAGACGGGTTGTCAAGTGTTATTACTCAAAAGTACGACGAGTATCTTGGAGTGAGTGGCATCGCGTATTGGGATTCCGGGCAGTTGAGATGTTGACTGTCCGAAGGCCACTTCTCGAAGCGAGAAGTGGCGCACCCGGCGTACCCCGCTTTACTTCTCTGCCCCCGGTTGGCAAACCCCGTGGTACTTGCCCGCCGAAGATGTCGGCCACCCGCCGCTTACTAATTGGTCGATCGCTGAGTTGCACCCTTTGCACCCTTCCGCTCGTCGAGCTCAATCTCGATCGTCTCTGTGAGGATCTTCATCATCGCCTCGGGAGTGGTCACTTCAACTAGCTTCCGATTGATCGTCATCATCCGACGTGCTTTGTCTTCTCCCTTGAGCTTCTCGGCGAGAAAATCAGAAAGCAGTTTCACCGTCACTCCGGAGACCACTCCGGTGCCAATCGTGAGAAGGATCGGTACGAAGGCTGTTGCTTGGATCGACGGGAGGTCGCGCCTTTCCATTATCACGCCGAGCTGGATCGTGGCACCTTCGGCGACCGCGCGGCTCATGCCTGCCGAGACTTGTTTGCTATCGAAGAGAGCGAACAGCGCTTGAGGGGAGACACCCAACTCGATGGTCATACGCTAGATTCTACTCGCACCAAGATAGTAAACACCTGTCGCTATGTTGTTTGATCGATAATAGTTTAAGTACGAGTGTCCGCTCTGGCGCTCCGCGACCTGAACCATGAATCGCCGAATCGTAGATCACATCGGCTGGGACAGGGAACTTGCGTTCAGAGATGGCTACGAAAATTAAAAGAGGAGTCAGAGCTTTTTGCGAGGTGATGCGAGAACTGGAGATGCCGCTCATTCGCATCTATATCCTCGTCCATTGTTCAAGAGTTTGTTCCATCACTGACCGGCTTACCTACGCGGGTGGCGCACCCCCAGTTGGTTAGTCCCATGATCAAAGATAAACCCGCGTTATACTTGCCAGCCGGAGATGTCGGCCACCCGCCGGGGAATGCCTTCTATTTTTACGTGCTGTCCGTCTTTGAGCCGATGGCTAATTCTTTCCGAACACTGATGGCACGCGAACGCTTAGTCCAATCGCAAAGCTAGCCTTCCAAAACCGCTCACTCGTCGGACTGGGAGGGTTGCCGCTGCACTTAGGTACCTTGTCATGGGCGGCAGTTTGATTACACCATACTTCACCCACAAACTCCCCCTGCGTGAGACGCAAGTCTCTCCCCAAATGGAGCATCGGGGTCAGCATCACCGAGCGCCAAGATATTGACGGACCGAACCCAAATTCTGCCGCATTGCTGTTTGCGTTGTATCCAACCTCCAGCCGTTAGGTAAAAAGCTCCGCGACGTTTGTCAGGATATATCCACGTGCTACCCACTCTAAAGTTCGCGGCTGCGAAGGGGACCACGATCGGACGAGTAATTGTCTGGGTGATGACAACATCTCCGGGAGTCGGAGACGCCCCCGGATTTTGTGTGACTATAGTCTGATTCGCAAATGAGCGGTTCGCCAATGTCGAAAAGAAAACTCCTCCGGACGCTTCAAAGATTGGGTCTGCATAAACGAGGGTAATGTTCACAATGGACTTTCTTTGTGTCGAAGACGGGATAGAGGCCGCTGATACGCCAACTTCATTCACAGCGATTAGCGAATATTGCACCTGACGGCCAAATATCTTAAAGCGTTTCTAATCGCCTTCGGGCACGTCATTGACATCCCCAAGCTTTAGATCAATAGCGGGCTTGTCGCTGGCCGCAACGATATTAAATACGTAAGTTTGCAAGTCCTTGACAATAGATGTCACGGCCAGGGAGATGGCAGGAAGGAGATTTAGCATCTCTTGTTTTTGCTGGACCAAAGTGTCGAGCTTCTCAGAATACTTCTTTCTGTCGTCTTCGCTCGATAGTGCCTCTATGTGCCTTTTCAATGCGGCTGCTGCCTCATCAAAATCACAGGAAGCCTCTCTATCAAATATCGGATAGTAGGCCTGCGCTGGCGCGAAGGGGGTTGGCGGGATAGCAGTGAGGCGCGTTTGCAATTTCAAACCCTCACCAAGCAAGTTTGCAAATGATGGGCAAGGCTTTTGCGAACAGGGTTCCCCTACAAGCTCATGTAAAATCCAGTTTCTCCAACTGTGGTAGTCGTCCCACGGATCGGGCGTCGTGTCCAATGTTTTCGACCGCGGAAAGGGTGCCGGTGCTTTCGTCGGTAGGCGGCAAATAGGCACGCCGTCATCGATCAGGAGTACATCGCTGATGGGGACTGGGGGATTGCAGGTGGTTCTGGGGATCGACGCTAGAATCTCCTGAAGCTCTATGTAGACCCGCCTTGCGTTTTGGCCGAAAATATTTAGGCCTGTATTTGCTTTGGATAATCTCGAACTCAAGTCTTCAAGTTCTTGCTCAACGACTGGTACAATCGGATCAGCTGTGGAACCGGGCGCCATTTGTACCGCAGCAAACCGATAACTTGACATGAATAACAGGGACTTAAAGTACGGCGTTGCAGCTGTCAGCAACCCAGCAGCTTGGTCGGTGCCTGCCACAGCTTGCGCCCCTTGAAAGTCAAGGCCAAGTGTTTCAAAAGGTAGTGGATTTGTAACGACGACAGTCACCTTGCTGTGGGGCCGCATCTGAAGTGTTGGCATCGCGACTGGGAAGCGGCGATTGATAGTCAGCGTGCAGTCGTTATTGACTTTTTCGGCGGAACAGTCTTCGCCTTCAACGCGGTATGTTGCAATACAAAGAAAGGCAAGACCGAACAGGGCGGCACGTTTTCCCATAACATCTCCTTACAAAACCATTCGGGGAACTGAGGTCAAAGTAGCACAGGGTCAAACAAATGCAAGTCCATATTAGATACACGTATAGTGATTAGATACACGTATAGTGCCCAGCCATCCATTTGCTTGACTGTTGGCTCTGTGCTAGAAGCGATAGCCATGGCGGGTGGGCCCGATTAACTCGGAAAGTATTGACCCGCCGGGTGCGCCACTTCTTGACGGCCATTCTAACGCGGAAGTATAACCCTGGTTGTTGTTAACCTTAGATACGAAATAACTGGGGGTGCCATTCCTCACGCTTTTTGAGAAGTGGCCTCCACCACAGCCAGCACTACGGGATTTGCCCTTACGCTACCGAGGGCAGCCTCTTCATCTTGAGAACTCACCATTCGTTGACGGTTACCGGTCCGGCCTCGCCGAGGGAGTAGGCGCGGAAACTGCTCCAGCACCACAACTCCGGCGATGCTACCAATCCGCGCTGCACGGGATTGCGGTGCAGGTAGCGGAGCTTCTCGATGCGCTTGTGTGCGCTCCAGGGGTCGACTGTCCGAAGGCCACTCCTCGAAAAGCGAGAGAGGTGGCGCTCCCGGCCGAATGGAGCCGACACGGTTGTCTAATCAGGCGGAAGAGAGAACAGATGGGGTCGTGGTGGAGATAAAAGTCAAAATCCCCGCCCTGTCGCAGAAAGCGCGACAAGGACGGGCACCCTCGGAAGTTGACATGAAATGAAAGGTGAGCAGCCCCCAAAACAAGCGGTGCTCCGGCACTGCCCAGGATAACTATGTCCTTGATAGAGCCTGCGCTCTTATCGAGGCGCACCGGGCGTGAAAGGCGAACCCTATTGTGCGATCAGTCAGGTACCCACCCTTCGCAAAAAGCGCGAAGGATGGGGCACCCCCTGTGTGGTTCTGGCGGCGGAAGGCTGGGCCACCCGCCCACTATCATGGGGCCATGCAGCAAAATCTCAAGCGCTATTACGCCGCCGGAGATTTCGTGGGAAAGTAGAGATTAGCTGCAGTGCTCTCGACGGCGCAGTATCTTCAAGGACGTTTCTAGGAGCTATCCGATGGACAATTCAGTGCCGCGCAAAGTTGCTGCGAATCCTACGCAATATAACATCGACGCAATCGCCAAGCTGGAGCATGACGCCTTTAATCGCCGGACTCTCACGGAGCGAGCTAGCGACATCATGATGAAAGTTGTCGGCAACATCGGGTTCCTGCTCGCGCAGTTGATTTTGATCTCCGGCTGGTGCCTGGTAAATCTCCATGTAATTCCCGGACTCAAAGCATTTGATCCGTTTCCCTTCGGCGTCCTCGCGCTGGTCGTCTCTTCCGAAAGCGTGTTTTTGACTGTCTTTGTTTTGATCAGTCAAAGTCGAATGGCGCGTCAATCCGATCGCCGCTCACATCTGGATCTTCAAGTGGGCATGCTTTCCGAACAGGAACTGACCACCATCCTTCAGATGCTGCAGAAACTGTGCCAGCACGTGGGCGTGAATGTCGACTCCTCCAAGCAAGAGGTTCAGTCGTTCAGTACGACGACCGACGTACACAAGCTGGCCAGTGAACTGGAAGACAAACTTCCCGAGGAATAAAGAGCGCGGTGGCCGCTGGACGTCAGCCGCCGCCCGGGGGGAGAAATTTAACGATGAGAGCAGGCAGCGCCCACCCATTCGCAAAGGACGCGAATGAGTGGGGCATCCCGGCCTCAGCCACCAAAATTCTTCAGCGTTATTCCACCATTGGGAAAGTCAACATCCCCGCCCTGTCGCAAAAAACGCGACAAGGACGGGGCACCCGCGGTTTCAATCTTCATCTCCGTCAATCCACGGTCAAGGGGCCAGTTCTACATCGGTGAACCGAAAGTCCTCCCCCTTGGCCAGCAACTTTTGCCCTGAGAATTTGGCCAGCGCGTAGGCGAAGCAATCTCCGAAGTTGAGATTGGCCGTGTGTCGCCCTTTGCCATATTTGCGCCATGCGGAACGCGCGATCTCCACTTGCTCGGCATCCACCGCTACCACTTCCAGCTTGGCCCGCACTATAAACAGGTCGAATTCGCGGCCCGCGGCTTCCCCGCGCCTGGCCTCGAGCACGATTCCCGTTTCCAACGAGTTCGCCGCCGAAAGGAGCTTCGTTTCCGCGCTAAGAATATGTTCGAGGAACTGTTTGCGTTCGGCTTCACCCAAAAAGATGGCCACCAGCGCAGAGGTGTCAATGACCATGGAGGAGACCTAGCGAGGAATACCGTCTTCGCCGTAACTGAGGATTTCGTTGTCCGGGCGCGTGTCCAGATTCGGCAGCGCGTCTACCCGGCGCAGCAAGTCCTCAATTTGCCCAGTCAGAATGTGGCCTTTGCGCCGCCGCTTCAGCCGCTCCCAGCGTTCTTCGAGCGATTTTTGAATCGCTTCGGTGAGCGACTCTCCGGTTTCGCCAGCCAACTGGCGGGCTAACCGTTCAGCAGTTTTGTTTTTGATGAACAGGGGCATACTATGGTGTATATACTTCAAAATACATTATATACCAGTTGCACATTCGGGTTGCACTCGCAGGAAACCATTCCCTGATTACGCATTCTGGCGTACCATTCCTCTTTCTTTGTATTTCTCTTGGTATTTCTTAAGGAGGCATGGATGCCCAAGCGGAGTTCCCTGGTCTGCTGCGGCTTGTCATTGGCGACGGTCTTTTTTTTGCTTTTACCTATTTCTCAAACTGCCATGACCCAGGAGAGCAAGAGTGTGGCACTGGAAATCGACCACGTGTCGATCTGCGGATCGAATCTCGATACTCTGCGCCAGGTGTTCACGGACGTGGGATTGACTCCGGATTTTGGCGGTCCTCATGGCAATGGCATCACCCAGATGGCCATCATTGGGTTCGACGACGCTTCTTACATTGAACTGATTGCGCCGATCAAGCCGGGCGCGGCGGCGGGCTCCGAGTGGGCGAAGTTTATGTCGGAGGATGCGGTGACGTGCGCCTGGGCGGTGGGGACGAACGTTTTGCTGCAGGAAGTGGAGCGGCTGAAGAAGGCTGGGATTCCGGTCAAGACTCCGGAGCGTGGAAGCCGGAAGCGTCCCGACGGCATGTCGATCGAGTGGATGACCGCAGAGGTGGGCTCGGGAACGCCAGGCTCCACGCTGCCCTTCATCATCGAAGATCAGACGCCTCGGGCCTGGCGCGTACAGACTTCGGCGAGCGTAAAAGGGGCGCCGGTGGGCGGGATCGAGAACGTGATACTCGGCGTCAACAATCTCGATGCATCGATTGCTTTGCTCCGAAAGGCGTACGGCTGGGCCGAACCGTTGACGGAGACGCAGAAAGATTTCGGCAAACTGGCCTACTTCCCGGGCGAGCCCGTAATTTTGGCCGCTCCTTCCGGTGGAGGCTGGCTTTCCGATCGACTGGCGAAGTTTGGCGAAACCCCGGTGGCTTACCTACTTAATGCGCGCGAATTTGCAGCAGCCACAAAGAAGTACAAGCTTTCCGGGACAAAAACCTGGTTCGGGCAGAAGGTGGCTTGGTTCGACGCGGGGAAGTTGAAAGGCGTCCGGCTGGGCGTGATTGGGCAGTGAGGAGTCGGTCGTCCCTCCGGGACTTGAATCATTTTCTTCCAGTTTTACCAGCGCTGAAGCGCTGGGCTAATATCGGTCGCCCCTCCGGGGCTGGATTCGAGGACGCTCATTCTACTGAATTGCCCGAAAACGCGTTCTCACGCAAGA
>OBLW0100003745.1_pt1 | contig 11773 bp, 14 predicted proteins | sample 1520161 | NCBI WGS metagenome assembly OBLW01 (sample SAMEA3539309, study PRJEB22396) | soil metagenome | biome: tundra; feature: field; material: soil | place: USA | collected 2010-05 | depth 0.15 m
TTCCGCACCACCAGATTGCGCAGGTTGTAGGCGAGAGGAATGGCCATGCTAATCCGTGCTCCGCAGGGCGTCTACAATGGGGGTCCGCGCGGCGCCGAGCGCCGGCACGAGCGAGCTGAACACCCCGATCACACCGGCGACCCCGATGCAGGCCAGCGCCACGGAAAGCTGGAACGGCGGAATGTGAGGCAGGAACCCGCCATAAGGGCTCTTGCCGATGCCGTTGGTCAGCGCCATGGAAATCAGGTATCCGAGTGCGCCGCCCGCCACGGAAATCAGGAGCGCCTCGCCGAGGATGAAGCTCAGCACCAGCGCCGGCGTGAATCCCAGCGTCTTGAGCACGCCCACCTCGCGAACGCGCTCGCGCACGGACATGGCCATGGTGTTGGCCGAAACCAGCAGGATGGTGAACATCACCGCCCCGGAGATGCCGATGAGCAGCGCCTTCACATTGCCCAGCAGAGCCAGGAAGCCCACGTTGAAGGCCTGCTCGGATTCGGTCTTGGTTTGCGCCGTGGCGTTATGGAATTCCGCGTCGATGGCATCTTCGATGCGGCCCCCGTGGGCGGGGTCGTCGATCATGACGTAAAAATTGCCGACCTCCCCGCGCCGGCCTTCGGGCAGCGTCTGCTCCAGGTAATCGCGGCTGAACATCATGAAGTCGCTGGTGCGCGGGCTGTCGACAATGCCACGAACGGTGAACTCATACTTGCCGGGGAAAATATCGCCCACCAGGTTGATGCGGTCGCCCAGGTGGAAGTTCAAACTGTCGGCCAGATTGCGTCCTATCAGGCAGGCCGTGCGCTCGTGGATGAAGGCTTGCTTCTGGTCTTCGGGAATGCGGTACTCGGGGAACATGGCAAAGAGCTTGTCGGGCTCCACGGCCAGCCGCGCGAAGAAGTTTTTGGGATCGCGTGCGTCCTTGTACGTTCCGCCGAACCATTGCGAGATCATGACGCCCCGCACGCCGGGGATCTGCCGGATGCGCGGGCCGTAAAACTCCGGAATTTCCACCGTCAGGGAAATGCGGTTGCGAACCACCAGGCGCTGCGCCTCCTCGGCAACTGGACTGCTCAGGTAGAACGCATGATACATGGAGATCATGACGCCCAGCAGGCACATGGAAACCGCGATGCTTATAACCGTCAGGACGGTTCTGCGCCGGTTGCGCCAGCAGTTTTTCAGAATTAGAGGAAGGTAGCGCAGCATACCAGGGGGCCTTTGTATTATCCCAAAGTTCCCGGCTCCACGGGTGTGAAAAGTGGGGCAGTCCCCCAGGTCTGCGGCCGACGCCCCCGTCGGCCTCCGGCCGAAGGCCGGTCAGGGAACCTTCACCGTCACGGGCGTATAGGGAGCTTTCGGCCCTTCAGATTTTCCTGCCGCACTTGTCCACTGTCTGGCACAACGCCAAAGGCTTGTGAAAACATCTTACTCGATCTCACTTCCAGTGGACCATAGCCGATGTTTGAGCTCTCAGCCGTCCCGCCAGTGAAGCCGATACAGGACGGCCACGAGGCATCTACGTTCATGGCTTGGTTGGCCTCCATAATGACCACGCCTGCTCCCGATGAAAAGGTGGAGTAGGCGCCGTCCATCGCGCCTCCGAACGTCACCTGGAAGGAGGCTATCGGGCACAGGTCGGCAGGGGGAACTCCGCCGCCGGAGGAAGTCGATAAAGCGTAAGAAGCGGAGCCGATCGATTTGCCTGTGTTGTCGAGAGCCTGCCAGGTGGCGCCGGTGACCCTGTTCTCACTATCGTTCTGCAAAGCAATGATGATGGAATACCCAGCCGGAATGCGTGCCGCCTGAGGAAGGTTCACCAGAGGGTTAGCCACGCTCTGAATCCAAAGAGCCGTTGGGTCTCCGGATTCTCCTGGAGCCGCGGGCTTCCAAATATTAATCCAAGGCCAGAGACCCTGATCGTCCCCCATGTGCACAAGGAATTGCAGCCAATCCAAAGGTTGACTGCCGTTTGTTTCGGCGTTCAATTGGATTGAAAGTCCGGGGTGAGCGGGTTGGCTTGACGACTCCCATACCAAGTCTTGCGTGAAGTAGATTGTCACTTTGACGCCGGTGAGCGTTGCGCAACTAGATCCGTTTGCCTGAATGTAATTGAAGTAACCGGAATCGCCTCCGGACCGCTGGGCCACCGTCTGAACCACCGAAGGAAAACTACCGCCGACCACGGTCCAGAGCTGGTTGTCGTACCCAGTGAGCTTCCAAGGATAGGCGTCGAGCGGAGTTCCGGGGTTGGTGGAAGCGCCCTGGATATCGATGACATTGCCGTAGAGCTTGCTCTTGATGAAGCAGTAGCCGGAACCGGCGGGATCGGAGACGAACTCCCAAAGTTGGTTGTCGGTCCCCGTGGTCTTCTGCGGGTATGCGTCGAGGAGCGCGCCGGCTTTCGTAGAGGCGCCCTCAATGTCGATCACGCTGCCGTCCAGCTTACTCTTTATGAAATAGTAGCCCGAGCCCGCGGGATCGGAGACGAACTCCCAAAGTTGGTTGTCGGTCCCCGTGGTCTTTTGTGGATATGAATCGAGGCCGGTCCCTGGTGCGGTGGAGGCGCCGGCTATATCGATGACATCTCCATTCAGTTTGCTCTTGATGAAGTAGTATGCACCGACGATCGTGAATGTCTCGCTGCTTACACCCGTCAGAATAAAACTCCCAAAGCTGGTCGGAACGCTGCGAGGGTCGACATTCACGTCAGGGGAGCTCAGTGTCAACGGCCCGATTGCCGACTGCAGATTGTAGCCGGCGAACGACGTGCTAGACCCGCCAACTACCGAAGCGTTGCTGGAAGCGGTCAACTGCACTATGAAGTTTACCCACGGAGAATTGACCTGCGCAGACACGGGAACCGAGAAGGCGCCCGACTTTCCGCCGATTTGCACGATTCCGCCGGTCACGAACGGTGTGTTGAAGACGGCTCCCGACTGGGAAATCTTCGTTGTGTCGGTTGTGAGGGAGAAGGTAAATGAAGAATTCGAGAACGGCACGGCCTTTGTGGCTCCGGTGGGTGTAACGCTGCCGGATCCGATGCCCTGGAATGTCAATGTGATCGTCATGTTCACCGCCTCTCACGAACTAAAAACAATTGAACCGGGGTTTCCTATTTTGCCTCCCAGTTCACAGTCACTCTATCATAGGTCGCCAACTTTTGATCCGCCGAAGCGTGGGCTGTGTGAGCTTTCACACTGCCTGCGGTTCGGCGCAGGCGAGAGGCATCTGTCGGGGCCCGCCCCACCCATTAGGTTTCGGGAAGCGTCGGCCAGCCTGGCTGCATCTGTAAATTATGCCCAATGCAGGCGGGGCGGCCTTGGGCCTGCCCCTTGAGTCGAAAACCGGGTGGTTGGCGGTCCCCCATCTGCGCGACTACATCGAACTCACCAAACCCCGCATCACCTGGCTCATCCTCATGAGCACCGGGATCGGCTATTTCTTCGGCCTGCGCGGCGCCGCCAACTGGTGGCAATTCCTACGGAGCGTTCATTTTTGGCCGCTGCTGCACACCCTGGTGGGTACCGGACTACTCGCTTCCGGAACCGCGGCGCTGAACCAGTGGTACGAACGCGACGCCGACCGCCTGATGCGGCGCACCGCCCAGCGCCCGCTGCCCACCGGCAGGGTCTCCGCGAACGGTGCCCTGGCCTTCGGCATTCTGCTCTCGGTAGCCGGCTTTCTGGAACTTTGGCTCGGCGTGAACCTGTTGGCGGGGTCGATTGGGGTATTTACCCTGGCCAGCTACCTCTTTTTCTACACCCCGCTGAAGCAGCGAACGTGGTGGTCCACCACCATCGGCGCCATCCCGGGGGCCATGCCTCCGATTATCGGCTATGCCGCGGCCGCCGGCGCCGTCACGCGCGAGGCCTGGGTGCTGGGCGCGATTCTGTTCCTGTGGCAATTTCCCCATTTTTACTCGATCGCCTGGATGTATAAGGAAGACTACGCGCGGGCGGGCATACGCATGCTTCCCGTGGTGGAGCCGGACTGCCGGTCCACCGCGCGGCAAATCGTGTTATTCGGGCTGGCGCTCATCCCGGTAAGCCTGATTCCGGGTATGCTGGGAATGTCCGGCCGAATCTATTCGATAGGGGCGTTGTTGCTCGGCATGTGGTTTCTCTATTCGGGCGTGCGTGTGGCGCTGGAGCGAACTCCGGTCCGCGCGCGCGGCGTCCTGCTGACATCCGTGCTTTACCTGCCGCTCATTTACGGTCTGATGCTGCTCGATAGGCCTGGTCTGTGATCGAAGTTCAAGCCCTGACCCACCGCTACGGCGCACGCGTCGCGCTAAATAATATCGGCTTCGAAGTCAAGGAGGGCGAGATTTTCGGCCTGCTGGGCCCTAATGGCGGCGGCAAATCGACCCTCTTCCGAATCCTATCCACCATGATGGTCCCCACCGAGGGACGCGCCTCTATCGCCAACGATGACGTGGTGCGCAATCCGTCCGCGGTGCGCCGTCACATCGGCGTGGTCTTCCAGACGCAGAGCCTGGATAAGGCCCTGACCGTGGAAGAGAACCTTCGGGCGCAGGGCCACCTGCACGGGCTGAGCGGCCCGGAGCTGCGCGACCGCATGGCGCGCGCCATGGAGCGCCTGGGCCTGACCGGCCGCGGCAAGGACTTGGTGGAAACCCTGTCCGGGGGGCTCCGGCGGCGCGTGGAAATCGCCAAAGCGCTGCTCCACCGCCCGCTGGTGCTCCTGATGGATGAAGCCTCCACGGGATTGGACCCGGCGGCGCGGCGGGACCTTACGAGGCACATCGGGGAGCTGCGCGACCGCGAAGGCGTCACCATCCTGCTAACCACCCATGTCCTTGAGGAGGCCGACCGGTGCGACCGTCTGGCGCTGCTGCACGAGGGGAACATCGTGGCGATGGGCAGTCCGGCCGAGCTGCGGTCCCGGGTCGGAGGGGACGTGGTGGTGCTCGAATCGAGCGAGGCGACGTCGCTGGCATCGGGTATCGAAAGCCGTTTCGGGCTCAAGCCCGCCGCCATGGATGGCCGTGTGCGCGTGGAAATCGCCAATGGGCACCGCTTCATTGCGGAAGTGGTGGAGGCCTTTCCCGGCGCCATCCAATCCGTGGGCCTGCATAAACCGACCCTCGAAGACGTCTTCGTCCGCGAAACCGGGGCATCCATTGAGTAACTTCTTCTTACCCGCCGCCACCCTGTGGCAACGCGAATTGGTGCGATTCTGGCGCCAGAAGAGCCGCGTTCTGGGCGTGGTGGCGTCTCCCCTGGTTTTCTGGCTGTTGATCGGCTATGGCTCGAACGACCTGGCGCGTTTCTACTCCGGCGCGCTGGTCTTGACCGTGATGTTTTCGGCGATTTTCTCCACCATTTCGATCATCGAGGACCGCCGCGAAGGCTTTCTGTTGTCCATGCTGGTCTCGCCCGCGCCCCGCACCAGCCTGGTATTGGGCAAGATTCTCGGCTCGGCGACGCTGGCATGGATTCAAGGGCTCATTTTCCTGGCGTTCGCCCCTCTGGCGGGGGTCCGCATCGGCTTTATGGAACTCCTCCCCGTGGTGGCCGCCATCTTCCTGATCTCATTTACGCTGACCGGACTTGGCTTCGTCATCGCCTGGCGAATGGAATCCACCGCCGGGTTCCACGCCATCATGAACCTGCTGCTGGTTCCCATGTGGATGGTCTCGGGATCGCTCTTCCCCATGGCCACCGCGCATGGATGGATCAAGGCCGTCATGTGGGCGAATCCGTTGACGTACTCGATCTCCCTGTTGAACCACGTGTTGCGGATGCCGAACGCTACGCCCGGCGGCCTGACGAGCCTGGTGGTGACGGCCGCATTCGGGTTCGTCCTGCTGATCGCTTGCGGCCTGATGGCGGCGCAGAAAGCCGCCAAGAGCGCCGCATGATCGGAGCCAGGGTGACTCCCGTTTTGCCCACCGTGAACGCCGCGCTCAACGCCATCGCCGCCGTGCTGCTGGTGTGGGGCTACACGCTGATACGCCGCAAGCGCGTCCAAACTCACCGCAAGGTCATGACCGCCGCGTTCGCGACCTCATGCGTTTTCCTGGTGTGTTACCTGATCTATCATTTCCAGGCGGGAGTGGTGCGCTTCCCCAGGACCGGTGCCATCCGAACGGTCTATCTGAGCATCCTGGGCACCCATACGGTCCTGGCGGCTGCGGTGCCCGTGCTGGCGATTATCACGCTGCGCCGCGGCCTGACCGCGCGCTACGACAAGCACCGCCGCATCGCCCATTGGACCTTGCCCATCTGGCTCTACGTGAGCGTCACCGGCGTGGTGGTCTACTTTATGCTGTACCACCTCTAATCGGACCGCGCCCTGCCTCCGGCTCGATGGTTTGCGATACCGATCTGCCGCGCTCGTACGCCTGCCGGTAGATTTCCCGCCGTTCGTCCCGCGTGTAGGGAGTGTGGGCCTGGTATAGCCGCTCCAGCCCCTTTCCGATGGCGTAGGTCACAGCGTAGGCGATGGCGCCTTTGGGAATCAGCCCGCCGCCAAAAGGGATCTTGCCGGTCAATTCGCGCGCGATGGCGCGCCATCCGAAAGCTCCCGCCGCAATGCCTACGATTTCCGCCTTCTGCTGCGAAAAACCCACCGGCCTACCGCATGCCGCGGCAATCAGAAACGCCATGCGGATCTGGTTGGCCGTCAGGAACGCGGTGTCGGACGCGAACTCACCGAATGCCCAGGGCAGTTCGATGAGGCTCGGGAGCACGTCCGGCAGCGCGGTGGCGATAGCGAAAAATGCGTTCTCGCCCGCCACGGAGTGGATGAGGCCCTCCACCACGGGTACGCGGAACGCCGGGTATTCCCGCGCTAACGCCAGCGCCATGTCGTCGTTCTCACGGACGATCTCCGCCACCGTCCGCCGCGGCTCGCTCCCATGAAACGTGTATGTGCCTTTCGGTCCCTCCGCGCCGTCCTGGTGCAACACCACATCGACCCTTTCGGGAGCGCCGGGCTCCCCGGCGCGGTATACCATCCCCGCCAACCTGGCGCGCACGGCCGGAGGCGCGTCCGCGGGGATCAGGAAGTCCTCCATCTCTCCGAACGCCCGCTCGCTTTCCGCTACCAGACCGAAGCTGACCGGCTGGCTGGCCCGCTTGCGGATTTCCTCGGGGCTCAGCAGTGTGAATGCGGCGCGGGCTTGTTTGATGACGTTGACCATAAGTTCAGCGGGGCCGCTCGGCGCCGGTCAGGCGGAACATCACGCGCAGTCCCTTACGCCATTCTACCCCGAGTCCGATGCGCTCCACATCGATAGCGGGTGGGAAGTAGCTCAAAATGGCCTCCGTGGTGGAATGAAACTCGAGCGACGGCGAGACCAGCAGCAGCCGCGGCGGCTCGCTCCGCAGCGCGATTCCGGGGAAATACCCGGCGGGAGTAAATTCGCCCCGGTCCAGATGCCATTTCACGTGGATCCAGTAGTCCAGCGCTTGCAGGGGCAGGTGCAGATCGGCCGAGGCCTTCAATTCCACCACGGCCAGCCGGCCGGAGTGGTCCACCGCCAGCAGGTCGATCGTCCCGCGCTCACCCCCGGCAATCACCGGCGTCTGACCGTAGACGGGTTCGCGCAGCAGGGAGGCGTCCAGCGTTTCGATACCGGCGCGCACCTGGGATTCGAGCCATGCCTCCGGAGCCTGGCGGTACAGCGGATGCTCGCGGTCCGCGGCATCGGGCGTGCGCGCGCGGTCCAGTTCTTCCACCAGGCGCTCGATCTCGGCGGCGTGATGCCGGCCCGCCGGACGGCGCTCGCCCATGCCGAAGGATAAATCGCCGCCGGAGAGCTCGGCGAATTCGATGCCGCGCACGCGCCAGCTTTCCCGGCCATCATGCTTGGGAACCCGCTCCACCCCCGGCAGGGACGCGATGCGCCCGTAGGGGTCGGGCACGCCCGTCCCTCCCGCGGGCCGCCGCCAAGGCTCCAAGCGCGTATCGAGGTTCCCGTAGTCCCGCGGATCGGCCAGCGCCACATAATCCTGTTGCGTGTAGGTAAACAACTCGAATCGCGCCGTCGCGGGGTCCAGGCAAAGCAACCGCGGCGCCACCGCGCGCTCCCGGCCCGTCGGGACATAGAACGCCAGCCCCTCCACCGCGACGCGCTTTTCCCGGGCGCGCAGGTGCGTCAGCCAGATCAAGCCGAAAGAGAGCGCCGCCGCGGCATCGCCTTCGGACGGACAGGCGATGGCCGCCCACCCATGCTGGCCGTGCCGCAGATAAGCCCGCGGAAAGGCCGGTGAAAGGCTGCACGCCAGGTTCGCTTCGGCGCTCAGTTCGGCCAGGTTCCATTCCGGGAACTGCCGCCGCAGAAACAGGCGGAAGCGCTCGCGGAAGACCAGGCGGGCGCTGCGGCGTCCGGCATCCGCGCCCGCCGGGCGGCCCAGATCCACCAGGAAAAGCCGGCCCTCGCGGCGGGCGAACCGTTCCACCACCATCTCGATGCGCGCCCCGTCCGCCCGCTCCATTGCCAGGATGCGTCGGGAGAAGTTGCGCGTGCGGTCCCAAGCCTCCAGCGTGAGGCGGGAACCGCGCATTTCGAGCGAAAAATTGTCCGCCGCGAGCGAAAACAGGTCCTCGCCCGCCTCGTACAGCGCCGGCTGCCGCGCGTTCTTCACGAACGCTTCGATGGCCGCCCGGATTTGCTCGACGTCCTGAACGTCGCCCCTCTGGGCGGTTGGCATGGAAAACGATTGTAGCGCCCGGCGCCGCCGATGTGCCATCCTAGACGGTCGGAATGGATATCATCAACGGCAACATCGGATGGATCGAAGTGATCTGCGGGCCCATGTTCTCCGGCAAGAGCGAGGAACTCATCCGCCGCCTGCGCCGGGCCATGATCGCGCGCAAACGGGTTGAGGTCTTCAAGCCCACCATCGACGACCGCTACTCCGCCGACGAGATCGTATCCCACGGCGATCTCCGCATGACTTCGCAGGTGGTGGCCGACGCCGGCGAAATCGTCGAACGCATCGACTGGCGCTCCGAGGTGGTCGGCATCGACGAAGCCAACTTCATGGGCCCGCGCCTGGTGGAAGTGGCGCAGCGCCTGGCCGATAGCGGCAAGCAGGTGATTATCGCCGGCCTGGACACGGACTACCTGGGCCGCCCGTTCCCGCCCATTCCGGACTTGCTGGCGCACGCGGAATCGATTACCAAGACGCTAGCCGTCTGCGTCCGCTGCGGCAACCCCGCCAAACACACCCAGCGCCTGCGCGGCTCCGACGATCTGATCGTGGTCGGTTCGAGCGACCTGTACGAAGCCCGCTGCCGCCGCTGTTTCGAGCCCGGCATCCCCAAGCAGACGGAAATGGACTTCGTCAAGGCCAAGCGGGTGGAAAAGAGCTAGGCCCGAAAGGAGTAAACTGAAGACGATGCCGGATGCTGAGATCCAGTACGTCTCCAATGAAAGCGGTGAGCCCACCGCCGTGATTGTTCCGATCTCCCTTTGGCGCGACATCGAATCCGAACGGGAAACGGCCCACCTCCTGAAGTCGAAAACGATGAGGAGCCGCCTGCTGGAAGCAAAGGAGCGTCAACAAGGGATCCCGCTCGACGAAGCCATTGAGAAACTTGGAATTTGACTCCGCCGCCTTCGAGGACCTCGCCTGGTGGGTGGAGCATGATCGGGCGCAGGCGCTTCGGATCATTCGGCTGATCCGCGATGTTCAACGGGAGCCCTTCATCGGCGCCGGAAAGCCCGAGCCCCTGAAACATGAATTGAAAGGTTGCTGGTCCAGGCGAATTGATCGTGAACATCGCCTCGTCTATCAGGTGCAGCAAGACAAGATTCGAGTCCTCGCCTGCCGCTATCATTACTGATCGGTCGCCTTCCGGAGATCCTTACGCGCGTTTTCGAGCTTCAGTTCGCGTAGCTATCGCGACAAGCGCCCGAAGCGCGTCATTCACCGACTTCGAATCCGGAAAGACCTCGGCCAATTCCGGGTCAAGGAGTACCACGTTGGTTCCGCGGCGGTATCTGTCCACGTACTTGCCCCGAACGCCACCGGAAAAGTCGTATTCCGCCCTCATCTCACCGGGACGGCGCTTACTTGGAGCCATTCGCTCTCTCCTCTAATAGTATGAACCACAATCAATAGACTTCGCTTGTCGGACATGCCTACGATTACGAACCGGTCCTCGTCGCTGCCGTGATCCGGGTCGGGGACCGTGATCGAAAGGGGATCGTCGAAGACGGTGCTGGCCTCCGCAAATCCGAGGCCGTGCTTCCGCCGGTTCGCCGAATCCTTCCTCTGGTCCCACTCAAAAGCGATTCCATGCATCTCCCGTCGAGTGTACCGAATCGAGAGCCGCCAGGGAGGTCCTGGCAGTTCGGGGTACAATCGAAATAGAGACGATGGCCAAGACAATACATGTAGTCCCATCCGGCAGAGGCTGGGCCGTAAAGGACGCGGGAAACAGCCAAAATGGTGCCATCTTCTCCACGCAGAAGGATGCAATAGTGCGCGCTCGCTTTCTGGTCAAGGAAAGCGCGTCGGGCCAGATCGCGGTCCATGGGAAAAGCGGCCGAATTGCCGCATCCGAAGTGCATGGTCTCCCGAAGATCCAGAAGCCGCCCGTGAAGAGCAGCCTGGGATTGAGAAACATCGAGAGAGCCGTATCCAAGCTTGTTCTGGAGCGCCTCAATTCCGCCTAGGGACCGATTGGCGCTGCGCCCGATTCGCAGGAATCACGTTTTCATCAACTGCCCGTTCGATCATACTTACAAACCCATCTTCGACGCCATCGTTTTCGCGATTTACGACCTTGGTTTTGTAGCCCGCTCCGCTTTGGAGATTGATGACGGAACCGAGCCCCGGCTGGCCCAAATCGAGGGTCTTATCGAGGAATGCCGGTATGGCGTGCACGATATTTCGAGCGTTGCGCTCGACCGCAACACCGGCCTCCCGCGTTTCAATATGCCGCTTGAACTCGGATTGTTTCTTGGGTGCAAACGGTTTGGGGATGCCCGCCAACATAGGAAGGCGTGCTTGATCCTCGACAGCGATCCCTATCGTTATCGGCAGTACATTTCGGACATTGCAGGCCAGGATATCCACTCCCACGGTGGCGCAGCCGCGGCGGCGATCGTCGAGGTTAGAAACTGGCTAGCCGCTACGTCCAAATACAAATTCCTGCCCGGCGGAACCGACATCGTCGAAAGCTATAATCGATTCCTGACCGACCTCCCGGCCCTCTGCGCGGAACTGCATAGGCGACCTGAAGACCTTACGTTCGGCGATCTCTCAGAGACGGTCATGATCTGGCTCGAGGCGAATCGCTAGTTACCTTAACGGCGTAATTACTCACGCATCCGACCACGCTTTACGAGATCGGCCTTGACCTTCCCAAGCGATATCCCTTTTTCCTTGCGCCGCGATTCCGACATCAATCCGTCCCAAAAATCTTCGAGTCTCGCGCCGTGCTTTCTCAGGTCGATTTGAACGGCCACCTTGCGTCCGTTGTCATCTGTTACGAACTGAATGCCAGTCATCCGCCGCGCCTCCCTAAGGGTCGTGTGCAGGCTGTTCCCACTCTAGCAGGCCTACCCCGCCCGCCGCGCACGCGCCCTGCAAATCAGCTTCGGAAAAGTGGTGCCTCAAGCAGGTCCCGCATGCCGGGATCACCTCAATTGTGAAACCAAGCGGTCATATTCAGCGTGAGGACCTATCCAGTACCATACCAAGCTTTCGTCGACTCTGATTCCCAGGGCGCGATATCCCAGACCGATTCTTATGGAATACGTCTGCCGGTCGGCGCGCAGACGTTTGAA
>OBLW0100003746.1_pt1 | contig 11771 bp, 10 predicted proteins | sample 1520161 | NCBI WGS metagenome assembly OBLW01 (sample SAMEA3539309, study PRJEB22396) | soil metagenome | biome: tundra; feature: field; material: soil | place: USA | collected 2010-05 | depth 0.15 m
GCAGGGTCTGGAAGACGCCTTCTGGAAAGCCCGCTCGACGGGCCGCGTCCTCGATATTGAGCGCCGTCTGGGGCACGTTGGAGGCGTGCTTCAAGAGGGCGACGTTGCCGACCATGAACGCCGGTGCAGCGAACCTGATGACCTGCCAAAGCGGGAAGTTCCAGGGCATCACGGCCAGCACCGGCCCGATCGGCTGGTACTTGAGGTACGCGCCGTTCTTGGCGGCAGTGCCGGCCACGGGCTCGTCGGCGAGCATTGCCGCGGCGTGCTCGGCGTAGTAGCGCAGCACGCCCACGCACTTGGTCACCTCGTTACGGGCCTGGACGATGGGCTTTCCCATCTCGAGGGTCATCATCTCGGCGATCGCCGCCTGGTCCGCCTCGAGCACGTCGGCCAGGGCGCGCACGAGCCTTGCGCGCTCGTCGAAGCTGGTCCGGCGGTAGGAGCGAAAAGCACTGTTTGCACGGGCGAGCCTCCGCTCGACCTCCGCCTCGTCGTAGGGCTCGAAGGTCTTCAGAGTCTCGCCGGTAGCCGGGTACACAGATGAAATGGCCATGGCATCGTTGTACACCGATGTGGTTTGCGCTGCCAAGCTGGCTCAATTGCCGCGCGCGTCGTCGGGCACAGGGCCGGCGGGCGGGCGGACAGCATTGTTCCAAGTTGCCCAAAGGGCCTTCGCGAGCCGGGCGCTGATCGGACCGGTCTCGAAGGACCCGCCCCCAAGCAGCTTTCCGACCGCACAAAGGCCTCGTATCGAGCTCGTGAGGAAGACCTCCTCGGCCGAAGCGAGCTCGGGGAGTGCGAAGGGCTCGTCCGACACCTCGAGACCCTCGGCTGCCGCAACCCGGATCACGACCTCACGAGTTGTCCCCGCGAGGACGCGCCCGTCGACCGGCGGCGTCCGGACGACGCCCCCGAGGACGGCGAAGACGTTGGCCTTCTCGGTCTCCAGGACGGCGCCATCCTCGTCGACGAGAAGGAGCTGCTCGTGCCGACCGAGACCGAGCAATTCGCGCCGATCGGCCAGGACCCGGCGATCGTGCCACTTGTGCCGGCCCAGGCCGTTCGGAACGACGGTCGGGACCAGAACCACGCCAGAGCCGGGCGAGCCGGAGAACGCCTCCGGAGCGGCCGAAATCGAGATCTCGGTTCCGAGACCCCCGCTCGAGGATGGGTACGCGCGGACACGAAGGCGCTGAGGGCCTGGCCGGTCCACTGCGATCTCCATCACTTGCGCGCCTAGGCGGCGCGGAATCTGGGTTCCGTAAAGGCGCGAGACGCTCGCCGCCAGTCGACCGAGGTGCGACTCCAGCTCCACGGGCCTGCCGCTCATCACAAGGATCGTCTCGAACACGCCCGAGGCGAGGTCGGTGTGACCGGGTGCCTCCTGGGCCCTCGCGACCGGCGGCCCACCTGTCCCGCCACGCCGATGTGCGGGCCCGAGCTCCGCCCCGACGGCTGCCAGCAATGGCCCGGCCTTGTCGAAGCATTCGTCGAGCTCACGCTCGGGGTCAGAGTCGGCCACGACACCGCCCCCGACCCCGAGCCAGACCTTCCCGTCTGCCAGCTCGAAGGTCCGGATCGCGACGTTCAGCTCGAGACCCGTCAGGGGGCTCGCGATCCCGACCGCACCGGTGTAAACCTCTCGACCGGTTCCCTCGAGTGCGCTCACGAGCTCCATCGCCCGGACCTTCGGGGCGCCAGTGACCGAGCCCGGAGGGAAGGTGGCCCGCAACAAGTCGGAGTCGGACACCCCATCGCACAGCTCGCCTGTCACATCGGAGACGAGATGCCACACGCCCGGGTGCTCCTCGGCCCTCCACAGCTCGGGCACCGCGATGCTGCCGTAGCGGCATACGCGCCCAAGATCGTTGCGCATCAGGTCAACGATCATCAGGTTCTCCGCCCGGTCCTTGTCCGAGCCGAGCAACTGCTCGCGCCGGTTCGGGGACGAGCCCCGACGCCTCGCCGTCCCCTTGATGGGCGAGCTCAGGACCTTGCGGTCCGTGCGCTTGAGAAAGAGCTCGGGCGAAAAACTCGCTACCGCCATCGAAGGGTGACCCAGGAAAGCGCCATGGCGCGGTGCCAAATGATCCGCACCAGTGCAGAAGAGCTCGAGCGGGTCGCCGGAGAACGGGGCTTCGAGCCGAGTGCACACATTGACCTGGAACACGTCGCCCGAGCGGATGTGTTCGATGGCGCGCGACACCGAAACGAGATGCCTATCCGGCTCCGGTCTCAGGAGAAACGTCCCGCACTCGAACCTGCCGGTCCCCACCTCAGGCTCGCCGGCGCGACGTCGCCATTCCGAAAGACGCGACTCGAGCCGCTCTGACTGCTCCTCTGACCAAAGCGCTTCGAACCACCAATTGCCCAAGTCGTCACGAACCACCAAGTGGTCGTAAAAGCCGAGTATCGAGCTCGGCAACGGCACAGGACGGCGTGGCGGGGGCGGGAGCCGCTCGACCAGTCGTCCCAGGCCGTAGCCGAGATACCCGACCCAACCACCCCCAGTGGCACCGGGAATGGTGGCGGTGATCTCGGGTTGTCGGTCGAACACGGCGAAGGGGTCGGCGGCGTCCTCGACCACGAGCAGCGGGTCCGAGCCAACAAGCGCGCTTGCTCCCGACCACGAGCCGAAGAGCGCGAACGGCCGGGCGTCGCGGCCGGCGGCCCGGAGCACGGTGCTCGGGCTCTTGTCCATCGCGAGCGGCACCCTTACGACCCGAGCCGAGGGCGGGACGCGCGCCGGCTCGCTACGCTCGGCAGTCATGGCACTCGACACCCGTGGTTGGCTCGACCGTTACACAGCGGCGCTGGGCTCGCCACCCATCACAGACGAGGACGTCGAAAAGCTCCTCGCGCTCGCCGGGATCGCCGCACACGCATCTGAGCGTAAGGCGGCGCCCGTTACTTGCTACCTCGCGGCGCGCTCGGGTGTGCCAATAGTCGAAGCTCTCGCGACGGCCCAGCGCCTCGCGGACGAGCTGGCGGAGCCGGGAGTTCCGCACGACGCGGATTGAACGTGCGCGCCGGCTCAGCGCACAGCTTCGGCCCCGGACCTGAGGGGACTCTGCCTCTTGAACCGCAACGCCGGGATCGTCCTCATCGGGGGGCGTTCGACGCGGATGGGCTGTTCGAAGCCCGCCTTGGAGTGGCACGGCTCCACTCTCGTGCGCCGCGTCGCGGGGATCGTGGCGCGTGGCGTAGGCGGTCCTGTCGTGCTCGTCCGTTCCCGGGGCCAGTCGCTCCCCTTGCTTCCCGGCGACTTCGAAGTCATCGACGACCTCGAGGAGGGCCGTGGCCCGCTTGGCGGTCTCAGCGCAGGCTTGCAGGCACTTGCAGGTCGCGGCGAGGTCGCGTACGTGTCGTCGAGCGACGTGCCGTTTCTCCATCCGGCGTTCGTGCGCCGCGTCGTCAGTGAGCTCAACGCCGGGCTCGACGCGTGCGTTCCCTTCGTGAGGGGGTTTCGCCAGCCGCTTGCGGCCGCTTATCGGGTCAGCTTGGCACCGCTCGTCCAGAGTCTGTTGGCCTCCGACCGGCTCCGGGTTTCGTCCCTCGTCGAGGCGTGCCGCTGGAAGGAGCTCGACGAAGCGGCGCTCCTCGCCGACCCGGACCTGGCACGCTTTGACCCGGGACTCGAGTCGGTGACGAACCTGAACGATCCGCACGAGTACCAAGCGGCAACAGTCCGCCCCCTTCCTGAGGTTCACGTCCAATGGCTCGGCGAAGGGGCCCGTTCAGGGCTTGCGGCCCGGTCCGGCACCACGGTCCATGCCGGTCTTCCCGAGCGGGTGACGATCCGGGCGGCGACGCTCGGAGCCGCCGCCGAGGCGGTCGACATGGTGCTCGGCTCCAATGTCGTCGCGGCGTTGAACGGAGGCCCCGTACGCCAAGACCCCGAGGAACCCCTCGCCGAAGGAGACGTGGTCTTCCTCGCCAGGGCGGCGACAGGCCCATGACTGCAGTCGCAGAAGCGCTCGAGGTCTGGTACGTGGCGTGCGCGAACGCCTCGTGCCCAGAGCGAGTTGAACCGCTGCTGCTTCCTCTCTCCCAAGCCGTCGGCCGGGTCACGGCTCAAACGGTTTGGGCGCTCCGGTCGTCGCCCCCCTTCGACGCCTCCGCCATGGATGGCATCGCCCTCCGGGCATCGGACACGACCGGCGCCAGCGATGCCGCGCCACTTCTGATTCCCGCGGGCGCTTACGAGGTGATCGACACCGGCGATCTCCTCCCAGACGCCTTTGACGCCGTGGTCATGCGCGAGCACGTCAGATTCGCGGATGGAGGGGCTGAGCTCCGGGCCGAGGTCGCGCCCTACCAGAACGTGCGGTCGATCGGCGAGGACATCGTCGCCAATGGGCTTCTCCTCTTCGAGGGTCACCGACTACGCGCCGTCGACGTCGCCGCCTGCGGTGCCGCAGGCGTGACCGAGGTGCTCGTCCGGCGCAAACCGATCGTGGCGGTGCTGCCGACCGGCGACGAGATACGGCCGATCGGCTCCGACATCATCCGAGGCCAGTTCTACGACACGAACTCGCTCATGCTGGCCGCGCTTGCTAGGGAGATCGGATGCGAGGCAGTCGTGCTCCCGATCGAGCCGGACGACCCAGACGGCATCGGCCGCGCGGCGCTGAAGGCAGCCGCCACGTGCGACCTGTTGATCATCATCGCGGGCGCAAGCGCTGGTCGCGACGACTACACGGTGGAGGTGATCAAGCATCTGGGTGTTCTTGCCGTGCACGGCGTGGCGGTCCGGCCCGGGCACCCGGTCGTGCTCGGAGCGATCGACTCCACGCCGGTGGTGGGAGCGCCCGGCTATCCGGTATCGGCAGCGCTCAGCTTCGAGATGTTCGCCGCGCCTCTGATCGCGCGTCTCGAAGGCACTCTGGAGACTGCGCGGCCGATCGTCCGTGCACGACTCGCTCGCAAGATCGCTTCACCGGTGGATCTGGACGAGTGGGTGCGAGTCCGTCTCGGCCGGGTCGGCGGCCGACTCGTGGCGACGGCGCTCCCTCGTGGCGCGGGCGTGCTGACCTCGCTCGTGCGGGCCGACGCGCTACTGCTGATCCCAGCCGGTGCGGAGGGCCACGACGCAGATGCTGAAGTGGAGGTCCGGCTCCTCAGAGAGCTGGGGGAGCTCGAGAACACCATCGTGATGACCGGCTCGGACGACGTCGCGCTCGACCTGGCGGCATCCGCCCTGCGCAGCGGGAACGCGCGGCTGACCCTTTCGGTGTCGCACGTCGGCTCGCTCGGTGGTCTTGCAGCGCTCCGGGACCGGCTCTGCCATCTCGCCGGATCATGCCTGCTCGACCCCGAGACGGGCGGGTACACGCTTTCCTACATCGACCAGGTGCTCCCCGGGCGCGACATCGCCGTTGTGCGGCTCGCCGTTCGGGAACAAGGCCTCATCGTCGCGCCCGGCAACCCGCTCGGCCTGAGCGGCATCGAGGACCTGGCGCGCGGCGCGCTCCGGTACGTGAACCGCCAGCCGGGCTCGGGCACGCGCGCGCTGGTCGACTACGAGCTCGCTCGCTCGGGCATCGCACCCACGTCGATCATCGGCTACGACCGGGAGGAGCACACCCATCTGGCGGTAGCCGCTTCGGTTGCCTCGGGGCGCTGCGACTGCGGCCTCGGCCTGCTCGCAGCCGCTGGCGCGTTTGGGCTCGACTTCGTCCCGCTGAGACGCGAGCCGTTCGATCTCGTGCTGAACGCGGCCTCGCTCGAGGACCCACTGCTCGGCCCGTTCTGGGACCTCCTGTCCTCGAGCAACTTCCAGGCTTCGGTGCGTGCGCTCGGTGGCTACGACACCTCCGAGACGGGCAGGCGGATTCTCTGATGGCTGTGCTGTCACCTCCCGGCGCCCAGCCCCGGATCACCCCGGCCGGGGGCTCATTTCCGGCGAGCGTGCGAGGCGGGCACCAAAGGAGGCGAGACGTAGCCGGCTAGCTGCCCGCCGTTGTCGGTGATGTCGGACTTGTACTGGTCGTTGCCCGCCTCTACGACGCTGAACCCGGTCCGTTCGCCGTCACCGTTCACGACGTCCGGGCCCCTCGCTCCTGGTGAGTAGCTGATGACGACTGCTACGTGCTGAGCCTGCAAAGTCTGCAGGTCGAGCCCGTAGACAGCGACGTCCCCAGGCTGGGGCGCGTAGTCGGAGCCGACCGGGTGCCAGGTGTGGTGCGCGACTCCCCACAGGTAAAAGCTCGCCGACGCCGCGTTCAGGTCGTCGGGGCCCAGGCCGTAGACGAACCGCACACCGGACCGTTGCCAGACCCAAGCGGCAAAGTCAGCGCACCATTGCTCGTTGCGGTTCGAGTTGGGGCAGTCGATCGTCCCGGCATGCCAGTAGGCGCTGAAACGGTTGCAGTAGGTATCGGGAGGATCGGTCCTGTAGCCGAGCTGGCTCGTGGCGATCGCTACGATCCGGGCGCGTTGCGGGGTCAGCTTCGGCCCGGGGTTACCACCGAACAGGACCGTCGCGGCCACGACCAAGATGATCGCGACCAGTGCCAGAGCGAGGCGCCTCCTCCGGATCGCAGCTCTGCGAGCCCGGCGCCTGGCGGCTTTGGCGACGCGATCGCTCCGTCGCCTGGGCGAGCTCCTCGCCGGGGGCAGATCGGGCCGGGCGCTCGGGGCCGATGGCCAGGGCAGGTCGGAGGTGGCCGGCACGCCTCAAGCCTGGCGCGCCGGACCTCTCCAGGGGTGTCACCTTTGTGGCGGGCCCCCGGGAGCGTCCCAAGGAGGGAACGACACCTGCGGTCTGAAGACCTGCCAGCGTGGCCGGCTTTCACCCTCGAGTCCGGCTCTTGAACACGGGCTTACACCCGAGGACCCGAGAGACACGCTACGACTGTGGCGACCCGAGCGAAAGGGCTTTGTCCGAGAATGTCCAAACCGTCGGACCTCGGCAAGACGGGTTGGAGGATGCGTCAGAACCAGTGAAGGTACGGATGGCCGAAACGCCAGATGATGACCTCGACCTTGCCGACGATGTACGAGGCCGGCAAGGTTCCCCACGCTCGGCTGTCGAGAGAGTCGCCACGGCAATCACCCATCATGAAATAGTGGTCAGGAGCGATCCTGGTCGTCGCGATGTTCTCGGCGGCCTCCGCGCACGATCCGGTCAGTGCCGGTAGCCACGGCTCGGCGAGAGGTCTCCCGTCGATGAGCACCGTGCCACGCATTGAGGAGATCGTCTCTCCGGGCAGCCCGATGACCCGCTTGACCAGATCGGCGTCCGCGGTGTCGGTGTCGGCAGGCGGACGACGGAACACGATGATGTCGCCCCGATGAATCGTGTAGCCGATCTTCACGACGACTATCCGGTCTCCGATCTGCAGCGTCGGCAGCATCGAGCCGGTGGGCACGTAGAACGACTGCACCACGAAGGCCCGTAGCCCTCCCGCGACGAGCACCGCGATCACAACGACAGCCACCCATTCGAGCACCTGACGTCGCCAAGCCCGCTTCTTCACCAGCACCGTGGTGGTCGGTGGCGGCGCAGGCGCGCGCGACTCGTTCGAATCGATCACAGTCTGCGCAGCTTAAGCCGACAGAACCATCGAGTCTCCGGCAGCTCGTCGGTCTTGCTTCGCGCGCTCGTCCTCCGCCGGCCCGCTACCGGGTGACTCCCCGACCGAGTAGCCGGCCTGCACGGACCACGGCGGCGACAAGGTCGACGCCGGGACGGTAGGCGAGATGCGCGGCGCTCGGCGCGTCCAGCACGACGAGGTCGCCGCGAAACCCGGGCGCGAGAGCGCCGAGGTCGTCACGCCGAAGAGCGCGTGCACCTCCGGCAGTGGCGGCAAGCAACGCCTCGTCGGGCGTCATGTGCATTTCTCGCACGGAAAGGGCGATGACGAACGGCATGCTCGTCGTGTAGCTCGTTCCCGGATTGCAATCGGTCGCGAGTGCGACCGCGGCACCGGAATCGAGCAAACGGCGTGCATCCGGGTACGGCGAACGCGTGGAGAACTCGGCCCCGGGAAGAAGGGTCGCCACCGTGTCAGATCCGGCCAGCGCATCGACGTCCGCCCCGTCGAGATGAGTGCAGTGGTCCGCGGAAGCAGCGCCCATCTCGACGGCGAGCTGGACGCCCGGACCGTGAGACAGCTGGTTCGCGTGCACCCGAAGGCCGAGCCCGTGGGCACGCCCCGCTTGCAGTATCTCCCGGGCCGCGTCAGGGCCGAAGGCACCGTTTTCGCAGAACACGTCGCACCACTGGGCTTTCGGCGCACAGGCTTCGAGCATCGGGCCGGTTACGAGTGCGACGTACTCCTGCTCCCTCCCGCGGAACTCAGGTGCCACGACGTGCGCGCCAAGATAGGTGACCTCCTCGGCGATCGTCCCGGCAACCTCGAGGCATCGCGACTCGTCCGAGACTGTCAGGCCATAGCCCGACTTGGTCTCGAGCGTCGTCGTGCCCTGAGCCTCGGCCTCTCGCTTGAGCCTGGCGGCCATCTCCATGAGCACGCTCGAAGGAGCAGAGCGCGTGGCTGCGACTGTGGCCGATATCCCTCCGGCGTCGTAGCGCTTTCCCGCCATTCTCGCCGTGAACTCCTCGACACGGTCGCCGGCGAAGACGAGATGCGTGTGCGAGTCCACGAATCCGGGAACCACGCATCGCCCGGCCGCGTCGAGCACTTCGTCGGCCGCCGGCGAGGTCCTGGCTCCTCCTATCCAAGCCACAGTGCCGTTCTCGACGACAAGATCGACGTCGCGCATCACCCCGAGTGATCCTGATCCGAGCTCGGGGCAATTGGTCACCAGCAGCCCGATATCACGAACGAGCAGCGACCCGACAGGAGGCCTCACGGCACTGCCTCGAGGTCGCGACGGCTCGCGAGCGTTTCGCTCATCGTCCGGGCGAGCTCCCCAACAGCCTCAAGAGCGCATCGTGGATGCGCCCGTTGGTCGCGAGCCCGGAGCCGCCTTCGAACCCCGGTGCACCGCACCAGTCCGTGAAACACCCGCCTGCCTCCGAGATGATCACGGGCATCGGAGCGACGTCGTACGGCTTGGCCCACACATCGACCATCGCGTCCAGCCTCCCGGTCGCGACGAGGCCGTAACCGTACCCGTCACCCCACGTGCGAAGTTCGATGCCGGCTCGTCTCACCCCGAGCAGCACGGTCTCGTCCCACTCGCCGAAGCTGCTCGTAGTGAGGTAGCTCCCCGCCAGCTCACCGCGCTCGCTCACCCGAGCGGTCACGCCGTTGCAGTAACAGCCCAGCCCTCTCGCCGCATAGACCGTCTCGCCGAGAGCGGGCACGTTGATCACGCCGACGGCGATGCCATGCTCGTCCTCTAGGGCGAGCAGGTTCGAGAACAGACCTACGCCGTGGGTGAAAGCCAGAGTCCCGTCGATCGGGTCGACTATCCACCGGTGGCCGGTCTCACTGGGCTTCTCGTCCTCTTCTTCGCCGAGGATCCCGTCGCCGGGGTGTCGCAGCTCGAGCTCCTCGCGGATGAGCCGCTCAGCTTGCCGATCAGCCTGGGTCACAGGCGAGCCGTCACTCTTCTGCTCGACGCTGAGCCCGGCCGATCGGAAGTAGCCCAGCGTGAGCTCGCCCGCCTGGCGGGCCAGCTCAACGGCCTCCTTAAGGAGGTGGGCGAGGGGGTCGGTTGTCACCTGAGGCAGATTCTCGAATTCGTCCATTCAGGGATCCCTCCTTCGAGCCGACCGTAGGGCTCCCAGGCCGGCGTCGCAAGAAGCGCTCAAGGCCCGACCGGGAGGGTCGATACTCCGAAGATGGACCGGACTCGTCGATCGCGCCCTCATTTCCACATTGGACAGGTTGCCGCCATTGCGTGCCTCCCGTTGATCCTTGCAGGCGCGCCGGTTCTGGCCGTCACGTCCGGAGCGCCAGCAGTGCCGCGGACGACGCCGCCGAAGGGCCCACCTGTGCCCGGCGCACCGAACTGCCAGATGTTCCCTGCAGACAACGTCTGGAACACCGACATCTCCAAGCTTCCGGTCAACAAGCGCAGCGCTACCTGGATGGCGAACATGGACGCCTCCACCACCAACCTCCATCCCGACTTCGGCCCCGACGAAGGCGGGTATCCGTACGGGATCCCGTGGACGGTCATCAACCCCAAGACTCAGGCCTTCATCCACTTGCGCTTCGAGTACGCGGACGAGAGCGACCGGGGCCCTTACCCGTTCGGCCCGAACACTCCCATCGAAGGCGGCCTGAACGCCTCGGGAGACCGGCACGCCCTCATGGTCGACCCGGCGACGTGCGTCCTGTACGAGCTTTATGACGCGCACTACGTCTCGAGGACCGCTTCGACTGCCGGCTCGGGCGCCATCTGGAGCCTGAGCTCGAACGCCCTTCGCCCGGCGAGTTGGACCTCGGCCGACGCGGCGGGCCTCCCGATCCTGCCGGGCCTGCTTTTGTACCAGGAGGTGCTCTCAGGCAAGGTCGGCCACGCGATCCGCTTCACCGCCGAGTGCACCGATGATGCCTTCATCTGGCCGGCACGTCACGAGGCCGGGTCCTGCGGTGGCGATTATCCGCCGATGGGAGCACGGTTCCGGCTGAGCGCCGGCTTCAGCGCCTCTGAGATCTGCAAGGCCGGGACACCGTACTGCGCTCAACTGGCTGTGATCATCACCGCTATGCAGCACTACGGCCTGATGCTCGCCGACAACGGCAGCAACTGGTACTTCCAGGGAAGTGCTCTGCCGCAGTGGCCGATCACCCTTGTCGACATGATGAAGCAGATCCCGGCAAGAGACTTCGTGGCAGTCGACGAGTCGTGCCTCGAGGTCAGCGCCAATTCCGGGAAAGCCTCAGCCTCTCACTGCCCGAAAGGCTGACTGCGGCTCCGCCGGACGCCCGGCGCGGCCGAGCCGGAGCTAGCGGCGTGTGGCGGCCCGTTCGCGGCGCACGGCCGCAAAGCGATGGAGGACGAAGGCGGCGACGGCGACAACGGCGGCGGCTACGAGCACGTAGCCCGCGGCACTGAAGCCCTTGGTGATCTTGTTCCACTCTCCGCCGAGCTCGTAGCCGACGAGGGCGATCGCCGTGCACCAGATGGCACTTCCGGAGAACGTGGCCACGCCGAAACGCACGAGGCCCATCTCCGCGATCCCGGCGGGAATCGATATGAAAGTGCGGACCACCGGCAAGATGCGGCCGAAGAACACCGCCGGCTCACCTCGTCTGCGAAACCAACGCTCGGTTCTGTCCAGGTCGGACTTCGTGAGCAGGACGTAACGACCGAGCTTCTCCACGAGGGGGCGGCCGCCGAAGCGGCCGATCGACCAGCCCACGAACGAGCCGAGGAGCTCTCCGAACACGGCGAGAACGATCACAACCGCGATGTCGAGCCTGCCGGTCGAGGCCAGGTACCCGGCGTAGCCGAGCGTCACCTCGGAGGGGATCGGCACACACGCCGCTTCGGCGAAGGTCAGCAGGACGAGCGCGAGATAGCCCCAGGACGAGAGAAGGTGTTGCACGGCGCAATCTTTCCAGCTTGCGCACGGCCCTGGGCGCCATCGGCATCACGAAGCCAGCCACCAGCCTGCTCGGACAGCTCCGCCCGTTAGCCTGGCCGTGCAGTGCCGCCCGCTCGAGCCACGACCCCGGATGGCGTCGTTCTGGCCCTGTACGACCTCGGGGGTCAAGGGCGGCCCGCCCTCCTCGCCCATGCGACAGGTTTCCACGGCCGAGTGCTCAGCCCGCTGGCACGCAGTCTTGGGCTCCGTTTCCACTGTCTGGCACTCGATCTCCGTGGGCACGGCGAGTCCGGCG
>OBLW0100003747.1_pt1 | contig 11770 bp, 12 predicted proteins | sample 1520161 | NCBI WGS metagenome assembly OBLW01 (sample SAMEA3539309, study PRJEB22396) | soil metagenome | biome: tundra; feature: field; material: soil | place: USA | collected 2010-05 | depth 0.15 m
CCTCACTATGGACCGCACCAGTATCGCGCTCCTTAACAAGGCGGCCGCTTGAGAATCGTCGCGGCGCGCGACGAAACTGATGGATAGTAGTACAAAGGCGCCCTGCCTTGCGTACACGTACGCTCAGATGCCAGGCGTATTGTTGACGAATCGCGCCCTTCTCCACTTTCTTGTCGCGCACCCCGGCTCGTGTTGCATACCATGATCGCGGTAGAAAGGCGATATGCTGTCATGTTATGGCCGATGAAGACCTGAAAGCTGAAGTAGAACGTTTGCGCGCCGAGAATGAGGCGCTGAAGAAGCCGGGACGGGGCCAGATCTCCGTCCGCGTCAGCGAGAAAGGCGGTGTATCCGTCTATGGACTGGGTCGCTTCCCGGTCACGCTGTACAAGGAGCAGTGGGAGAGACTGCTGGCAGCGGCGGAACAAATTAAGAGTTTCATCAAGGACAACGATCACCTGCTGAAGAAGAAAGAGGCGTGAGACTACTCCTGATCCGCCACGCCCACCACGATTACATCGGCAAGGCCATCGCGGCATGGCTGCCGGGTGTTTCGCTCAGCGAGTTTGGCAGGACTCAGGCCGCCGCCCTGGGAATGGAGGTCGCGATTCGCGATGGGCTGCGCGAGATGAACTTCGGCGAGTTCACCGGCCAGACGATTGCGGAGTTGGATCTCAATCCGCTCTGGCACCGTTTCAACCTGAGCCGCAGCAATACGCGCGCGCCCGGCGGCGAGCTGATGCTGGAGACGCAGGCGCGCATGGTGGCGGAATTGGAGCGCATCCGCTACGAGAATCCGGACGGGGTGGCGGCGGTGTTCAGCCACGGCGAGGCGATCCGCGCAGCCGTGATGCATTATGCCGGCATTCCGCTCGACCTCTACCAGCGCATCGAAATCCATCCGGCTTCGGTGAGCACGATCGATCTGTTCGCTCACGGCCCGCGCATCGTCCGGCTGAATGAGGTGTGACCGGAAGACTGACAGAGACCGCTCCCTTACGGTCGCGGCTCGGCTACAGTCGCGTCGATTTCGCAGGGCTTTACCGAGCCGCGACCGTAAGGGAGCGGTTTCCCCAAGACCGTTAAGCGCCCGTCCCGCCGCGGCCCTTTGCATCCGGACGCGCTTTGCGTGACAATCCGAGGATGCACTTCGCATATTCCCCAAAGGTCCAGGAACTGCAACAGAAGCTGAGCGCCTTCATGGACCAGCACATCTACCCGAACGAGCCGCTCTACTACCGGCAGATCGCCGAAGGAGACCGCTGGCAGCCGGTCCCCATTATTGAGGAACTGAAACCCAAAGCCCGCGCCGCCGGGTTGTGGAACCTGTTCCTGCCGGACCACGAACAGGGCGCCGGCCTGACCAACCTGGAGTACGCCCCCTTGTGCGAGATCATGGGGCGCGTGGTGATGGCGGGCGAGATATTCAACTGCTCTGCGCCGGACACCGGCAACATGGAAGTGCTGGCGCGTTACGGCACCGCGGAGCAGAAACAGCAATGGCTGGCGCCGCTGCTGGAGGGCCGCATCCGCTCGTGCTACTGCATGACGGAGCCGGGGGTGGCCTCGTCGGACGCCACCAATATCTGCGCCAGCATCGTGCGCGACGGCGACGAGTATGTGCTGAATGGGCGCAAGTGGTGGTCCTCCGGTGCGGGCGACCCGCGCTGCAAGATCGCCATCTTCATGGGTAAGACCGATCCGCAAGCGGCGCACTACAAGCAGCAAGCCATGATCCTGGCGCCCATGGACGCGCCGGGTATCACCATCGAGCGCATGCTGCCGGTGTTCGGCTATGACGATGCCCCGCACGGCCACGGCGAAGTGGTCTTCGACAACGTGCGCGTGCCGGCCTCCAACATGCTGCTGGGCGAAGGGCGCGGCTTCGAGATCGCGCAGGGCCGCCTGGGACCGGGACGCATCCACCATTGCATGCGGCTGATCGGCCTGGCGGAGCGGGCCCTGGAAGCGATGTGCCGGCGGGCGCAATCGCGCGTGGCGTTCGGACGGAAGCTGTCGGAATTCGGCACGCTGCGCGCCGATATCGCCGACTCGCGCATGGAGATCGAGCAGGCGCGGCTGCTCACCTTGAAGGCCGCTTACATGATGGACGTGGCGGGCAACAAAGCCGCCAAAGCAGAGATCGCCATGATCAAAGTGGTCGCGCCCAATATGGCTTTGCGGGTGCTTGATCGCGCGATACAGGCCCACGGCGGCGCGGGTGTGGCGGACGATTTCTTCCTGGCGCATGCCTGGGCGGGCGCGCGCACGCTGCGGCTGGCGGACGGGCCGGACGAAGTGCATCGCGAAGCCATCGCCAAGATGGAGCTGCGGAAATACGATACGGGACCGGCATGAAGCTGGCGGATAAAGTCGCGGTGGTGACCGGCGGGGCCAGCGGTATTGGCCGCGCCCTGTGCCGGCGTTTCGCCGCGGAGGGCGCGCGCGGCGTAGCGGTGGCGGATGTGGACAGCGCCGGCGCCGAACAGGTGGCGCACGAGATTGGCGGGCTGGCGGTCGGGGTGGACGTGAGCCGCGAAGCCGACATCATCCAACTGGTGGAGCGCGCCACGGCGGCGTTCGGCGCGATCGATCTGTTTTGCTCGAACGCGGGCATCGCCATGGAAGGCGGTGTGGAGACATCCGACAGCGACTGGCAGCGCATCTGGAGCATCAATTTCATGGCGCACGTGTATGCCGCGCGCGCGGCCCTGCCGGGCATGCTGGCTCGCGGCGAAGGCTATTTGTTGCAGACCGCCTCGGCGGCCGGATTGCTGACGCAGGTCGGCTCGGCGCCGTACGCGGTGACCAAGCACGCGGCCGTGTCGCTGGCCGAATGGCTGGCAGTCACTTACGGCGACCGGGGCATCCGGGTGTCCTGCCTGTGCCCGCAGGGCGTGCGCACCAACATGCTCACGGAGGCCGTCGAGGGGCCGGGCCGCTTCCTGTTGGAAGGCGCGCTGGAACCCGAGCAGGTAGCCGACGCGGTGGTGGCGGGCTTGGCCGACGAGCGCTTCCTGATCCTGCCGCACCCGGAGGTGGGCGAATACCTGCGCCGCAAGGCCAACGATTACGACCGCTGGCTGCGCGGCATGCGGCGGATGCAGGCGAAGCTCGACGCGGGCGCGCGGCCGATGTGAGAAAATCGAATCAGTTCCGATCAACCTGTTTTGCAAGGATATTCGATGCCGATGAGTTTTCGAACCGACCCCTTCCTGGTGCGTTTGTTGTGCTGCGGCGCATTCATTGCCGGCTTGACTTCCGCCCTGGCGGCGGAGAGCGCGGGCAGACTGCACACGCTCGCCGGGAACACGCGCGGCGAAGCGAACGCGCAGAACGACCGCGGGAAGGTGGCGGATACGTTCGCGATGGATCACATGCTTCTGCAATTGCAGCGCAGTCCGGAGCGGGAACAGGCGTTGCGGAGTTTTATCGATCGACAACAGGATTCCAGCTCGCCCAATTTCCACAAATGGCTGACCGCGGCTGAATTCGGCCGGCTGTATGGACCGGCGCCGCGGGATATCGAGAGAGTTACGGAGTGGCTGCGCTCCAGCGGGTTCACGGTGAACACGGTGTATCCGAGCGGCATGACGATCGATTTTTCCGGAACGGCAGGCCAAGTGTTGGCGGCATTCCACACGGAGATTCACAAGCTCCGGGTAGAGGGGAAAGATCATATTGCCAATATGAGCGATCCCCGGATTCCGGAAGCGCTTGCGCCGGTGGTGGCGGGGGTCGTGTCCTTGCACGATTTCCGGCCTCACTCGATGACGAAGCCGCGGGCCCAATACACGGTCGGGTCGCGCGCCACTGGGTATCAGCTCGTTACGCCCGCCGATCTGGCCACGATTTACGATTTGAATGCGGCTTTTAAAGCGGGATACACCGGTCAAGGACAGACGATCGCGGTGCTGGAGGATAGCGATCTCTACAGCACATCGGATTGGAGCACCTTCCGTAGTGTTCTGGGATTATCCGGTTACGCTTCGGGATCATTAACCACAATCAATCCGGCGCCGCCGAGCGGAACTACAAATTGTTCCGATCCCGGAGCCGACGTAGCGTTCGGAGACGACGCCGAAACGACGGCTGACGCCGAATGGGCCACTGCCGCCGCGCCGGACGCAACGATTGAGGTGGCTGCTTGCGCGGATGGAACTACGACTTTTGGAGGCCTCATCGCCGCGCAGAATCTACTCAACGGCAGCGCTCCGCCGCAGATCATGAGCGTGAGCTTCGGCCTCTGCGAAGCGGGGAACGGCGCAACTGCGAATACAGCCTACAACTCGGCCTATCAACAGGCGGTGACGGAAGGCGTGTCGGTGTTTGTGGCGGCGGGAGACGAAGGCGCGGCAAGCTGCGATGCGTTCATGAGCACCGCGACCCATGGCATCGGCGTCAGCGGCTTCGCCTCGACTCCATACAACGTGGCCGTTGGGGGCACCGATTTCGCCGACACGTCTCTGGGCACGACCGATGCCTATTGGAGTGCGACCAACAGCGCAACCTACGGTTCGGCCCTGTCGTATATTCCGGAGATTCCGTGGAACAACTCGTGCGCGGGTTCCATCCTGGCGGTTGCCGAAGGCTTTTCGGTTGGTTATGGCGACAGCGGTTTTTGTGAAAGCAGCAGCGGGAGCGGCAACATCACAGTGGCCGCGGGCAGCGGCGGACCCAGCGGGTGCGCAACCGGCGCTTCGGCGGGAAATCTGGTGGTAGGCGGCAGTTGCCAGGGATACGCCAAGCCGGCGTGGCAAACGGGCGTGGCCGGCATCCCGAACGATGGCGTCCGCGACATTCCCGACGTGTCGCTCTTCGCCAGTAATGGAATCTGGGCTCACTACTATGTGGTCTGCTTTACCGATACTGCGAATGGCGGCGGGCCATGCACGGGCACGCCCTATAACTGGAATCCGTCGGGCCCGGCGGGCGGCACTTCGTTCGCCTCCCCGATCCTGGCTGGGATTCAGGCGCTGGTCAACCAGAAGATGGGGGGCGCGCAGGGTAACCCGAATCCGGTTTACTATAAGCTCGCGGCCAGTTCGGTGGCCGCATCCGTATTCCATAGCATCACCACGGGCGATATCGCGGTAAACTGTGCGGGCGAACTAAACTGCTTCGGCACCGCATTCGAGGCAAGAGGCCGCGCGAACCCGGTTACCGTGTTCGCCACCGCAAGCGGCGCGTTGTCGACGACCAGCCAAACGTATACCCCGGCCTTTGCGGCCGGCAGTGGTTGGAACTTCGCTACAGGACTTGGCAGCGTAGATGCCTACAACCTGATTTTGAATTGGAGCAAAGGCCAGTGAGGATCACACCCATGCACAAGACGGTCAAAACGATTCTTCTTTTTAGTAGCGCTCTTCTGATGGCGGTAGCGCCGGCGCGGGTAGCGGCTCAGAATTTCGATACCAGCGGAACCGCGAGTCTCAGCGGACCATACCTGTTCCGGTACGTCGATTTCCTCAACGACACGACGGGCGACCTGACGGAGTCCTGCAGCCTGACCGGCGTCATTACGTTCGACGGCGCGGGAAACTATACCCTCTCGAACACGCAACTGTTCGACTCGGCCGGTACGGCCGGCGCAGGCACCTGCGCCGCGCTGGGCGGCGGAACGTACGGAGTGCAATCCAACGGAATCGCCCAACTGGACAATCCTCTGTTTGGGGGGACTGGGGCGACTCTTTTCGGCGCCTTCAGCCAGCCCCTGGTCATTGCCAGCTCGACGGAGGACGACTACTACGATCTCTTTGTGGCGGTTCAAGCACCGTCGGCCCCATTTTCGAACAGCAGCCTGTCGGGGGCCTTCACGGTAGGCACCCTGGACTTCCTCAATGCTCCCGCCGTTTCCACCCTCGGCTCTCTAGTGGCGCGGCAGGGCTACTTCACTCTGAACGCCGACGGCAATGGGAATATCGCGGCATTCACGCTGACTGGCTCAGCGGCGAATTTGAACTCCGGCAACACAACACAGCAAAGCGTGGCGGCCTCGACCTATGCGCTCTCCGGCACGACGGGTGGAACCTTGACCTTTCCCGGCGCCGCGGGCGATCCGACGCTGATCGTCAGCGGCGCGAAGACGCTGTATGTCTCGGCCGATGGCAACTGGTTCGTGGGAGGCTCGACAACCGGATCGGACATGATCTTCGGTTTTCGCGCGCCTTCCGGAACGAGTTCCAATGCGTTGCTGAACGGGACCTATTTTACAGGGGGAATGGAAGACTTCGTGGGCGCGACGGTGCCGCTCGATGCCTTTTATGGTTCGATCAACACCGCTGGAGATGGGAATCTGATCTTTCATGAACGGTTTGACGATATTATCGATATAGTCACCTACGACTTCACGGCTAACAGTTCGGTAACAATCGGGGCCGACGGCTCGTATTACGACGGCAGCACTTACAATTACTTCGCCGGCGCCAATGGAACGGCGTTCATGGAGATTGGGTCCGGCCAGCAGTTCTCGCTGGTCGTCGGTATTCGCGCCCCGTCGATTACGCCGACGTCCACGGTGTGGATCGATCCAACCTACATTACCAATGCGGCCAACTACACACCGATTACAAACGCTTACGCTCCTGGTGAGCTGGTAAGCCTTTTCGGGAACTTTGGCGTATCCACTCAAAGCGCCACGGTGCTGCCGATTCCTACGACGCTTGGCGGCGTGCAGGTCTTCGTCAATGGCCTGGCGGCTCCGGTCGATTACGTGAGCCAGAACCAGGTCAGCGCCTGGATTCCTTACGAGATTTCGGGGGACTTTTTTGCGACGTTCCAGGTGGTCGTGAACGATTCGAAGTCCAATAATGTAACGGTGTATGTGGATAACTCGGCACCGGGAATTTATACGCTGCCGGAAAACGGGCTTGGGGAAGGCGCGATCCTCCATTTAGATTACACGGTGGTCAGCGACAGCAGCCCTGCCACCCCAGGCGAGACGGTCCAACTGTTCATGAACGGTTTGGGAACCGTGACGCCAACGGTGGCCGATGGCGCGGCTGCCTCCGGTAACCCGTTGAGCTACAGCGACGAATTCAACGCGGCGAACATTTTGGTGAACCTGGACGACGGAAGCGGTAACTTCCCGCAGGCCAGCGTCTTGTTCGCTGGCTTGGCGCCCGACCTAGCCTGGTTATACCAAGTCAACTTCACTCTCCCGACGACCGGCCTGGCAAACGGCGATGTCTACATTTATTTCCAAACCCTCGAGGGAAGTAACGAGATGGCGACGATCGCCGTGTCGGGGTTTCCGCAAGCGGCCGCGCAGATCAATCTCCGCCGCCGCACTCCCAGGAGACCGAGCCGGGTCGCCGGGGCTGGCGCCGCTCACGGGCGCGGTGTGAAGAGTCACCGGCGGGCCTTGCCGGAGAGACCGCCGGAAAAGCTGTAGGCAGCTACCGAATCCACTGATAGCTGACGAAAGCCAATCGGCGGCCGTCCGGCGACCAGGAAGGCGCATCCATGGTGCCCTTCCCTCCGACGAGTCTCGCCAGCACGCGCACCTTGCCGTCTTTGACGGACAGGACGCGCAGCATGACATCTTTGTCCTCGGGGATGCCGTCCAGGTCTTTGCCGAAAGACAGAAAAACGATCTGCTGGCCATCGGGTGAGAGGTGCGGAAGGCAATTGTAGAAGCCATCGGAGGGCAATCCGGCCAGCGACTGTTCTTCGTGGCCGGGCCGGGTTGCCTCTGCGGCTTCCGGCTTGCCCCCGGTGGCCGGTATCCGTTCCATGCGACCGTCGCGATGGAAGACCAGAGCGGCGCCGTCAGCCGTCCAGAAAGGCGCCGACAGGCGGCCCGGGGCGACGTAAGTCACGCGCCGGTCCCCGGAGAGCGGAACAGTCTCCAGGGTGCTGTACAATTTCGGCGCGGCTTCGCTTGACGCGCCGACTGTCAGCTCGACGTTGGAGAATACGGCCTTCTCGACCGTGTCTTTATTGTGCGAGCAGACACCGATTCCCACGTAGAACGGATCGTGCATGGGGACGCGCATCGATCCTCCCGAAAACTGGAGTTCTTCACCCTCGCCCGCCACCCATATGTAGAAGTAATCGCCCCGCCGGGCGATGCGCACGCGGGCAGGCGCCTTCATGGCGGACTGGATTTCGCTGGTGTTGACGCCCTTTTCGTCGCGGGCCTGCAAGGAGGTCAGCCCGTCGCCATGGCGGGCTACGTCTGCGTACGGCGAATCCGCATCCAGGCTCTGGCGGATCATGAGCACGGCTTTGCGGTGGGCTTCGCCGCCGGAGCCGAGGAACGCGATGTCCGCCGTCAGGGTGACATCGCCGGAGACTTTCTTCCACACGAAGTGGAAGGCGTCCGAGGCGAACCACATGTTTTCGCCGCTGCCGGCGATGGTGTAGGTTCGTTTGGATGCGTCATATTCGGCGGAGCCGGCATGCAGCACCGGGCCGACGTCCGCATGATCTTCGAATATCCCGAGCGGCGCCGCGGCGGGCGCGGCATAGGCCGGAAACCAGAGACAGGCCAGAGGGACGATGGCGGTGTAGTTACTTCGCATTTTTATAGCTCCAAGTCATCGGGCCGCGTTCTCCTGGCTGAATATGCAAAGCCACTTACCTTTGCGGTCCACCCAAATGGACGAGACATATACGTTTGCCTTGAATTGTTTTCCGTGAGACGTACCGGATTCCGCGATCTTATACGCGATCAGGCCGGATTTGGAGGGGAGTTGCAGGAACTTCACGTCATCGATTGCGTAGTCGTCGAGCCGGAACTCCGACGTGTGCTTGACGACCTCCGCTTTGCTCGCGGGTCCGTGCGCATCGACGAATACGGCGTCGTCAGCCGTTAGTGCGGCAAACTCCGCGAGGTTGCCGGTCTTCAGGCAATCCAGCCCTTGGCGTTCTTTGGCCAATATCTTGCTGTGCAACGCGTTTTGTTGGGGGAATGCCGCGGTCGCCGTTAATAGAAGCAGGCCGGCCGCCGCGTAGGATAGAACTTTTGCCATGGTTGCCTCATTGCGGGGCTTAAGCCCGCCCTCTATTTTACAGGCACGCCAGCTCCGTGTCGCGGGGGCGTTCCACACCCGCACCAAGTTGCGCAGCTTGTGGTAGCTCACCAGGCGACCGAACAACCGCCTGGCCGGTGAGGGCGTAATGTATGGAGATCGAATAGGGCGACCGTGAAAATGGACCTTGCGTTAATATTCCATGCGTGTCATAATTCCTTTAGTGGAATGGTCGGTCGAATATACCGATGAGTTTGGGCGCTTGGTGGAGCGACCTTTCCGTGGAAGAACAGGAAGACGTGGACGCCAGCGTGGGGCTGTTGGAGAGATACGGGCCGGCCCTGAAGTTTCCGCACTCGTCAGGCGTGGCGTCCAGCGTGCATCCGCAGATGCGGGAGCTGCGGGTGCAGCATGCGGGGCGGCCCTACCGGGTGCTATATGCATTCGATCCCAACCGGTCGGCGATCTTGCTGGTGGGTGGCGAGAAGACGGGAAACGACCGCTGGTATGAAACATTTGTGCCGCAAGCGGACCGCCTGTTCGCCGAACACCTCCGGTCGATTAAGAAGAAAGGGAAACCGTAACATGGCACGAAAATTCGCAGAGCTGCGGGGGAAGATGAGCGCGGAATCGCGGGCGCGCAGCGCGGCCAAGACCCAGCGCATGGTGGACGAAATGGCCCTGGATGAACTGCGCGCGGCGCGGCAATTGACGCAAGAGCATTTGGCCACGCTGCTGGGAGTCAACCAGTCCGCGGTCTCCAAGCTGGAGCGCCGCGTGGATATGTATGTGAGCACCTTGGGGGATTTCATCCGCGCGATGGGCGGCGAGTTGGAGATCCGCGCGGTATTCCCGGAGGGCGCTGTGCGGCTCGCGCATCTCGGCGAAAAGGCGGGCGCCGTGGGTTCCTTAAGACCGGCCGGCGGCGAGCGCAAGGAACTAACGCCCGCAGCAGGCCCCCAAACCATGTAACAGACTCTCGTCCGCAGGCCTTACTCATTCCCAAGCACACCACTGGTAACCCAATAGGAGCGAGTGTAGCGTTTCATCCATGAAGTTGTTTGGTTTAGGGCTGGGTTTCCATGTACGCTCAACAACCTCCTCCTCGTTTCCGAGGATTATACCAGCAGCCGTGGGAGTGTCAATTCCGTATTTGGCCGGCCACTGCTTCTTTGGCAGGTAAAGGTGCCGAAACATTTGTCCACCCACGGCAGCATCGCGGCGTAGTTCTTATTAATGTACTCAGGCCCATCCTTCGTGTGATGCCAATCGTGGAAGGCGGGGCTGGATACTAGCCATTCCAGCCAACCGAATCGCCAGCGCACATTAGCGTGGATGACGAAGCTCCATACGGTGCCGGTGAGGACATACAGCAACGGCAGCACATCCACTGTATTCCCGGTCGGCTGCGCCAGGCCCAGCACATAAATGGGGATCAAGCCGCAGAGGCGGGTGAAGACAATGTCCAACGGGTGGGCGCGGGTGTTTACCAGCCAGTCCATTTCCTCCGCGCTGTGGTGGATGGCATGGAAGCGCCATAACACGGGAATCTCATGCATCCAGCGGTGACCCCAGTAAGAGCTGCATTCTCCAACGATCATCGCCGCCGCGAAGCGCATCCATAGCGGCACTTCCGCTGCCCTCGAGTACACCTCACTGGGCACAAAGTGATGCAGCCCCCACGCGATCATTGACAGCGGCATGGTCACGAGCAGCTTGGGCAGGAGACTGTTGAGGAAGTAATAGCCCAGATCCGTCAGAAACCCTCTACGAACAACCTTGTGCGGATGCTGCGCCCACAGGCTTTCCTGTGGCACGAGAATGACCACGAGCAGCGCCAGCCAGACACCCAGTCTGAAGGCATCGAACGCGAACGGCGGCAGATGCGGTTGCAGTTGTTGGAGCGCTTCCATGGAAGTACACGGTCAGACGACCGAAATGAAAACGGAATATCCGCGTTCCTTCAGGCGCGACTGCGAACGGCAAAGACTCCCAGGAGACCAATGCCCATCAGCGCGAGGGTTCCGGGCTCGGTTGTCCCGGTGAGGGAGACATCGCCAAGGAGAACGACAGGCGGCTCTCCACCCGGAGTGCCGACGGCGAAAAAGCTAAGCACCTCGCTTGTGCCCTGCGCTGTAAAAGTCAAGGACTAAGGACCCCAACCTGTAGAACTCTCGGCCGGATTGCTGATAAGCGTCGACAATTGACTCGCGCAGTTTGTCGAATTGGTTAGCACGGCCGGGTTGCAGTCGCCGGGGGTGTCGAAGCTGACGAGCCATTGCTCTGTAGTGGAGGTAGTGAAGCTGAGGAACTGCGCGGCTCCCTGGTCAAAAGATACGGTGTAAGTCTGAAGCGGCGTGAGCCCGAAGATGGTCTGGGAGAGAGTGCTTGCGAACCTAGGATCGCCGTCGATCGCGATATAGTTTCCGCCGTCCGGCACCGGCCCCGGGTCGTCCAAAACTTGGCGTTCGGGTTGGTCGAGATTGTTCCACAGGGGTTCGAGGTGGCCGTACCAGGAAAAACCACGCCATCCAGCCCCTCCCGATGCCGATATCCCCGGCCCATCGGTCCAGCCGGGCAGGCTCGTGGTGTCGCCCGGAGCGAGCGTAAAGCTGCCAGTTATGCCAGTTGCGGCATTAAACGAGCCATTGGTGAATCCCGATCAGACCGCCTCGCACAGGAGAGGCCAGCATCAAGAGGGTCATAGCAGAAAATCCAATGACGGTTGCGTGACGCGAATGAGGGATCAATCTCGAAAGTTTACTCTCTGAACACGGCGATGTTCCCGAAGCCAA
>OBLW0100003748.1_pt1 | contig 11770 bp, 9 predicted proteins | sample 1520161 | NCBI WGS metagenome assembly OBLW01 (sample SAMEA3539309, study PRJEB22396) | soil metagenome | biome: tundra; feature: field; material: soil | place: USA | collected 2010-05 | depth 0.15 m
TCATCGCCGATGCCATGGACAAGGTCGGCAAGGACGGCACCATCACGGTCGAGGAGGCCAAGTCGATCGAGACCACGCTCGAAGTCGTCGAGGGCATGCAGTTCGACAAGGGCTACCTGTCGCCCTACTTCACGACCAACGCCGAAAGCATGGAGGCCGTCCTGGAGGACGCCTACGTGCTGATCCACGAGAAGAAGATCTCCAGCCTGCAGGATTTCCTGCCGCTCCTCCAGACGATCGCAAAGGGCGGCAAGCCGCTCCTCGTCATCGCCGAGGAAGTCGAGGGAGAGGCGCTGGCCGCCCTCGTCGTCAACAAGATCCGCGGCACCCTCAACGTCTGCGCCGTCAAGGCCCCCGGCTTCGGCGACCGCCGCAAGGCCATGCTGGAGGACATTGCGATCCTGACCGGCGGCAAGTGCCTGACCGAGGACCTCGGCATCAAGCTCGAGAACGTCACGATCAGCGACCTCGGGCGCGCGAAGCGCATCACCGTCGACAAGGAGAACACGACCATCGTCGAGGGCGCCGGAAAGTCGTCCGACATCCAGGGCCGCGTGAAGCAAATCCGCCGCCAGATTGAGGAGACGACCTCCGACTACGACCGCGAGAAGCTCCAGGAGCGCCTCGCCAAGCTCGCCGGTGGTGTCGCCGTCATCAGCGTCGGCGCCGCGACCGAGACCGAAATGAAGGAGAAGAAGGCCCGCGTCGAGGACGCCCTGCACGCGACCCGTGCGGCGGTTGAGGAAGGCATAGTCGCCGGCGGCGGCGTCGCCCTCCTCCGCACCGTGAAGGTGATCGAGGCGCTCAAGCTCGAAGGCGACGAGGCAATCGGCGCCCAGATCGTGCGACGCGCAATCGAGCATCCGCTCAAGCAGCTCTGCGCCAATGCCGGAATAGACGGCGGCGTCGTTGCCAAGGAAGTCATCGAAGGCAAGGGCAACTACGGCTACAACGTGGCGACCGACAAGTACGAGGATCTCGTCAAGGCCGGCGTGGTGGACCCGACCAAGGTCACCCGCACCGCGCTGCAAAACGCGGCCTCCGTCGCAGGCCTGCTGCTCACGACCGAGTGCCTGATCACCGAAATCCCGGAAAAGAAGGATTCGGCTCCGATGCATCCTCAGGGCGGCGGCATGGACTACTGAGTTGGCCAACAAGTCATAACTTCAAGGGCGCCCCGGAAACGGGGCGCCCTTTTTCCTTGTTGCAGGCTGTGGGACCAGACCCCTTTCCGGTCGGAGCTGCTCGCTGCCGCGCCCAGAGGGCACCCGCGGCAGCTCGCCCCTCAGCTTCGCTTCGGGGCTGAAGCCATCTTCGCGCTTCGCGCTTCGTCCCAAGACCCGGATGGCCATCAAGGCCGTCCGCCAAGACCCGCCGGCTGATGCCGGCCGGATGGCGGCCCGGAGATGGCCAATGAGGGAGCAACGACCGGAAAGGGGTCTGGCCCCACAGCCTGAGCAAAACTCCAAAGCTTGCTCGCCGTTCGTTGAGCGGATTGGTTTCGTGCATGGAAGTCATTTTCCTTGGCACCGGCACATCGCAGGGCGTGCCGATGATCGCCTGTCCCTGCGCGGTTTGCCGGTCGGCGGATCCCCGCAATCAAAGGACACGCGCATCCGTGCACGTTGTCATGGACGGATTGCACGTGCAGGTCGACGCCGCCCCGGAGTTCAGGCTCCAGTGCCTGCGGGAGAAGGTCGAAAAGCTGGACATTTTCATCCTGACCCACGGGCATTCCGACCATATCACGGGGATGGACGATCTGCGCCGTTTTTGCGACCTGCTCGGCGGCCGGGCGTTGACGGTCTATTCGACCGACGTGGGGATGAGCCGCGTCCTCGCGATCTATCCCTACGCGATCATGGAGCGTCCCATTTCCCGCGGATATCCGGCCTTCGCGCTGGAGCAAATGCCCGAGAAACTCGAGCTGCAGCAAGGGACGATCCAATCGACGCTACTGCCGCATGGCGGCGTGAACGCCCTGGGCCTTGTTTTCACCGAGCGGAGCACCGGCAAGAAGTTCGCCTATTATACCGATTGCAAATGTGTTCCGCGTGCTGCGATCGCGCTTGCCCAAGGCGCAGACGCATTGGCGATCGACGGCCTGCGCCCCGACCCTCACCCCACCCACCTGAGCATACCGGAAGCCGTGGACGTCGCCCGTGAAATCGGCGCCTCGCAGAGTTTCCTGACCCACATGACCCATCTTACCGACCACGGACCCGCCGAAGCGGCCCTTCCGCCGGGAATCCGGTTCGCCTACGATGGGTTAAGGGTACTCCTGTAAGGGCAAAACAAGCCCATGCCACAAAGGGCGGAAAAATAGGTTGCTTAATTCATACTTATCTAATGTAAATTCACAAAAAACCACAAAATGAAGCTCTCCAAAAGAGGTGAGTACGCCCTTCGTTCCCTCATTAACCTCGGTTTTGCAGCCGCGGCGGGGCGCGAATTGGTTCAGGCGTCCGAACTTGCCGAAAGCGAGCAATTGCCGGTGAAATTCCTGGAACAGATCCTCCAGGAACTTAAGGTGGCCGGTCTCGTCAAGAGCGCCCGCGGAAAATTCGGGGGCTACCGCCTTGGCAAGCCGGCGCGGCAAATAACAATCGGCGAAGTCGTGCGTCTCATAGACGGGCCCCTCGCACCCATCTCCTGCGTAAGCCAGTCCGCCTACGAAAAGTGTACGTGCCCGGACGAGGCTCACTGCGGTCTTCGCATGCTCATGCTCGATGTGCGCAATGCGATCAGCGGGATCCTCGACCGGTACACCCTCGCCGACGTCGTCGAGGTGACGATTCGCCGGATGCGGCGGCATGGCGTTCCCCTGCCGTTCGCCGAGGATTCCGCGCCCGTAAGGGTGCCCGCCCGCCTTGCACGCAGGCTCGCCAGCCATGCGGCCCGGCCGCGAATCTTCCCGTCCGAGGGCGTTCTCCACGATCTGCTCGGCGAATACACGATATAGCCGCCGCCTCGGCCCCCCCTCCTTCCGAATTTTGTCCCAAGCGAACCTTTTCCAAAGCCAGAAATGAAGTCCAAGCTGATTATTCTCTTTGCCCTCGCCGCTGCGGCCGCCGCGCCGGCCAGGACGATCGAACTTCTCAATGTGTCGTATGACCCGACGCGCGAACTCTACGTCGATTACAACGCCGCCTTCTCCAAATACTGGAAGCAGAAGACCGGCGATGATGTCGTCATCAAACAATCGCACGGCGGGTCGGGCGCCCAGGCGCGTTCGGTGATCGAAGGGCTTCCGGCCGATGTCGTGACACTCGCCCTCGCAGCCGACATCGACGCCCTTCACAACGTCGGGCATCTCCTGCCGGCCGACTGGCAGGCCCGCCTGCCGGACAACTCGACGCCGTACACGAGCACGATCGTCCTTCTCGTCAGAAAGGGTAATCCGAAGAACATACGGGACTGGGATGATATCGTGAAACCCGGCGTCGCCATCATAGTCCCCAATCCCAAGACTTCCGGCGGGGCGCGATGGGCGTATCTGGCCGCCTGGGGATACGCGGAACGCAGGTACGGCAGCAAGGACAAGGCGAGGGAATTCATCACCGCTCTCTACAAGAACGTTCCCGTGCTTGACTCCGGTGCGCGCGGGGCGACCACAACCTTTGTCCAGCGCGGAATAGGCGATGTCCTTCTCTGCTGGGAGAACGAGGCCTATCTGGCGCTCAAGGAGGCGGGCGGCGACCAACTCCAGGTGGTCGTTCCTTCGACGAGCATCCTGGCAGAGCCTCCGGTTGCGGTTGTGGACCAGGTGACCGATCGCAAGGGCACGGCCGATGTCGCGCGCGCCTACCTTGAGTACCTTTATTCGGACGAGGGCCAGGACATCGCAGGCCGAAATTTTTACCGCCCTCGGAACGAAAAGATAGCGGCCAAGTACGCGAATGTGTTTCCGAAGCTGGACCTTTTTACGATCGAAGACGCGTTCGGCGGTTGGACGAAAGCCCAAAAAACCCATTTTGCGGACGGCGGAATCTTCGACCAGATTTACAAGCCATGACGCCCAACCCCGCCAAGGACCGAACCAGGCCTTCGCCCGACGGGCGCCATCTTTCATGACCGGTCTGTTCAAGAGTCGCTCCGTATTGCCCGGTTTCGGGCTCTCGCTGGGCTTCACGGTCGCCTATTTGGGCCTGATCGTGCTCATCCCTCTCTCGGCGGCGTTCCTCAAGGTGGCGGGCATGAGCTGGCACGACTTCGTCAGCGCGGTGGCCACGCCGCGCGTCCTGGCGGCATACCGGATCAGTTTTGGGGCATCGCTGGCGGCAGCGGCCGTCAACATGGTTTTTGGCCTGATCGTCGCGTGGGTGCTCGTGCGCTACCCCTTCCCGGGAAGGAAGATTATCGACGCCCTTGTCGACCTTCCCTTTGCCCTTCCGACTGCGGTGGCCGGCATCGCCCTGACGGCGCTGTACTCCAGAAATGGCTGGATCGGCCGCTGGCTCATGCCCCTGGGATTTGAAGTCGCCTTCACGCGGCTGGGAGTCTTCGTCGCCCTGACATTCGTCGGCCTGCCGTTCGTTGTGCGCACGCTGCAGCCCGTTCTCCTGGAGCTTGAACCCGAAATGGAGGAGTGTGCGGCGAGCCTGGGGGCGAACCGCTGGCAGACGATGATCCGGGTCATCCTGCCCGAGATCGCCCCCTCCCTCCTCACCGGCTTCGCGCTGGCCTTCGCCCGCGCGCTTGGGGAATACGGCTCCGTCGTCTTCATTTCCGGCAACATGCCCATGCGGACGGAAATCGTTCCCCTGCTGATCATCACGAAACTGGAGCAATTTGACTACCGCGGCGCGACGGCCATCGCCGTGGTCATGCTGATCGTTTCGTTCGTGCTCCTTCTCCTCATCAACCTTCTCCAAAAATGGAGCCGCCGGTTCCAGGCCGTATGACGCGGTGAACCGTTGGACAACGGCGACCCCGCACTAGAATTCCGCCCGACTGCCGCTGTTCCGCCTATTCCCCCCCCTCTTAGATGCCGTCCGCAATCCCCAGCACTCTTTCCCACCACGCGTCTCCCGCTGCCGCGGCGCGCGCGACGCGCGACCCGGCTTGGGCCCGTCGGGTCCTGATTGCGATCGCGCTCCTCTTCCTTGGGTTCTTTCTCGTCCTGCCGCTTGTGATTGTCTTCACCGAGGCGCTGAGCCGGGGTTTGGGCGGCTATTTCAGCGCGTTTCACGACCCGGACACGTTTGCGGCAATGCGGCTCACGCTCCTGACCGCCGCCATAGCCGTGCCGGCAAATGTCGTCTTTGGCGTCGCGGCGGCTTGGGCCATCGCCAAGTTCAACTTTCGCGGGAAGAGCATTCTCACCACTCTGATCGACCTGCCCTTTGCCGTTTCGCCGGTCATCTCGGGGCTGGTTTTCGTCCTCGTTTTCGGCCGGCAAGGCTGGTTCGGCCCCTGGCTTTCCGACCACGGCATTCGAATCATCTTCGCCGTGCCGGGAATCATTCTCGCCACAACCTTTGTGACCTTTCCCTTCGTTGCGCGCGAGCTCATCCCGCTCATGCAGGCGCAGGGCAGCGACGAGGAGTGCGCCGCCCTGACGCTGGGTGCGAGCGGCTGGCAGACATTTTGCCGGGTGACCCTGCCCAATATCCGGTGGGGACTTTTGTACGGCGTTATCCTCTGCAACGCGCGCGCGATGGGGGAGTTCGGCGCCGTGTCGGTCGTCAGCGGCCATATCCGCGGCGAAACCAACACTTTGCCGCTGCACGTGGAAATCCTGTACAACGAATACAATTATTCCGGAGCGTTTGCGGTCGCGTCCCTCCTGACCATCCTTGCCGTGGCAACCCTCGTCTTGAAATCGATCGTTGAATGGCGTCATTCGGAAAGCCGCGGCGGCACATGAGCATTGAGGCACAACATATCCGCAAAACCTATGGCGCGTTCGCCGCGCTCTCGGGAGTCGATCTGCACGTGCCGAGGGGCCGGCTCGTCGCCCTCCTGGGCCCGTCAGGTTCGGGAAAGACCACGCTCCTTCGCATCATCGCGGGACTTGAATACGCGGATCCGGGCAGCGGCCAGATTCTTTTCCACGGCGAAGACGTGACCCGCGTGCCGGCAGGCAAGCGGAATGTCGGGTTTGTGTTCCAGCACTACGCGCTTTTCCGGCATTTGTCGGTCTTCGACAACGTCGCCTTCGGCCTTCGCGTCCGCCGGTTCCGCGACCGGCCGAACCGCGCCGAAATCGGGGCGCGGGTGCGGCGGCTTCTGGATCTTGTGCAGCTCGGCGATCTCGGCAATCGGTTTCCGACCCAGCTGTCCGGCGGCCAGAGGCAGCGCGTGGCGCTCGCCCGCGCCCTCGCCGTCGAACCCAGGGTGCTCCTTCTCGACGAGCCGTTTGGAGCGCTCGACGCCAAGGTGCGGAAGGAACTGCGCCGATGGCTGCGCCGGTTGCATGACGAGATTCATCTGACCACTGTATTCGTCACCCACGACCAGGAGGAGGCCCTCGAGATTGCCGACGAGGTCGTCATCATGAACCAGGGCAGCGTCGAGCAGGTCGGCACCCCGCAGGAGGTTTATGACCGGCCGGCGTCGCCCTTCGTCTACCAGTTTCTCGGAAACGTGAATATCCTCCCTGCCCCGTCGCTTGTCGCAGCGGGCGGAGCGCCGGGGGACGCCGCCGTGGCGTCCGACGGCCAAATCTACGTCCGCCCCCACGATATCGAGGTCCATCCGCACGACTCGCTGACCGATGGGATTTCAGCCGTGCTCAGGCACGTCCATGCCGCAGGCGCCCAGGCGCGGCTCACCCTCGAGCAGGTGCAGACCCGCGAGACGATCGAGGCCGAGATATCCCGCACGGAACTCACCGACCTGGGCATCCGCGTGAACGACCTTGTCAAACTCAAGCTCCGCCGGACCCACTCATTCAACGAAGACTACGCGATTTGACATATCCAAAACCAAACTAAGTTCACCACCATGGCCAAAATATACAACGACATCACCGAGACCATCGGCAACACGCCGCTCGTGCGGCTGAACCGCACTGCGGCCGCACACGGCGCCCAGGCCGAAGTGCTGCTCAAGCTCGAATTCTTCAACCCGCTTTCGAGCGTCAAGGACCGCATCGGATTCGCAATGATCGACGACGCCCTCAAGAGCGGACGCATCACGAAGGATACCGTGCTGATCGAGCCAACGAGCGGCAATACCGGGATCGCGCTTGCCTTCGTCGCCGCGGCCAAGGGACTGAAGCTCGTCCTCACGATGCCCGAGACGATGACGGTCGAGCGCCGGAAGATCCTGAAGATCCTGGGGGCCCGCGTCGTCCTGACCGAGGGCCCCAAGGGCATGAAAGGTGCGATCGCAAAGGCCGAGGAACTGGCCGCCAAGATCCCGAACAGCGTCATTCTCCAGCAGTTCTCCAATCCGTCCAACCCCGCCGTCCACCGCCGCACGACGGCCGAGGAGATCTGGCGCGACACGGACGGCAAGGTCGACATCATCGTCTCGGGCATCGGCACCGGCGGCACGATCACCGGCATTGGCGAGGTGCTGAAGCCCCGCAAGGCGTCTTTGAAGATCGTCGCCGTCGAACCCGCCGGCTCTCCCGTTCTCTCCGGAGGACAGCCCGGCCCGCACAAGCTCCAGGGCCTCGGCGCGGGCTTCGTGCCCGCCGTGCTGAACACAAAAATCTACGATGAGGTGATCACCGTGAAGGAGGACGACTCCGGCCCCATCAGCAAGCAGGTCAACAAGCTCGACGGCATTCCGATCGGAATCTCCTCCGGAGCCGCCGTCTGGGCGGCCCTGCAGCTCGCGAGGCGCCCGGAGAACAAGGGCAAACAGATCGTCGTCATCATACCGTCGTGCGCCGAGCGCTACCTGTCCTCCTGGCTGTTCGCCGACGTCGGCGTTGAAAGCGACTCCATCGACGACTTGCTGGCAGCGCCGGCCGCCGGGCATTGACAAGGGATGGGCTGACAACTCGAACGCACGGTTCCCCAGGAGCCGTGCGACCCGGATCGATTCCAGCCTATGGATGACCTGCCGCCCGGGTGAGTTTCCTGTATTTGATCCGGTGCGGCTGGTCGGCGTCCCTGCCCTTGCGCCTGCGATAATCCTCGAGGTAGGCCGAGTAGTTGCCGGGAAATGTGTGCACCGAGCTCTCGCCCTCGAATGCAAGGATGTGGGTCGCCACGCGGTCGAGGAACCAGCGGTCGTGGGAAACGACCACGGCGCACCCGGCAAAGTTCTCCAGGGCCTCCTCGAGAGCCCGGATCGAATTCACGTCGAGATCGTTCGTCGGCTCGTCCAGCAGGATGAGGTTGGCCCCACTCTTGAGCAGGCGGGCCAGGTGGACCCGGTTGCGCTCTCCGCCCGAGAGGACGCCCACCTTCTTCTGCTGGTCGGCTCCCGTGAAACCGAACTGCGCGCAGTACGCGCGGGCGTTCACCTCGCGCCCGCCCAGGCGCAGGATCTCCTCGCCTCCGCTGATGGCCTCGAAAATGGTCGCTGCGCCGGGCAGCGAATCCCTCGATTGGTCCACGTGCGCGATCCTGACCGTGTCGCCGACGCGCAGGGAGCCCGCGTCCGGCTTCTCCAGGCCCAAAATGAGGCGGAAAAGCGTCGTCTTCCCCGCGCCATTCGGTCCGATCACGCCGACAATTCCTCCCGGAGGAAGCGAAAAATCGAGGTTCTCGAACAGCAGGTTGTCTCCGTAGCCCTTGGCAAGCCCTGAAGCCTCGACGACAAGCGCGCCCAGCCGCGGGCCCGGAGGGATGACGATCTCGAACAGTTTCTCCTCCTCGGCCACGTCCGCCTTGAGCATGGCCTCGTAGGCGGAGATGCGCGCCTGGGACTTGGCTTGCCTTGCACGGGCGGATTGGTGGATCCATTCGAGTTCGCGGGCCATCGCCTTGTGCCGCCTGTCCTCCGTGCGCTGCTCGACCGCAAGACGGCGCTGCTTCTGCTCGAGCCATGAGGAATAATTGCCCTTCCAGGGAATGCCGTGGCCGCGGTCGAGTTCCAGAATCCATTGGGCCACATTGTCGAGAAAGTAGCGGTCGTGCGTCACTGCGATCACGGTCCCCGCGTAGCGTGCGAGGTGCTGCTCGAGCCATTGCACACTCTCGGCATCAAGGTGGTTCGTCGGCTCGTCCAGGAGAAGGACGGAGGGTTCCTTGAGGAGCAGGCGCGCAAGCGCCACGCGACGCCGCTCCCCGCCCGAAAGCCCGTCCACGATCCGGTCCGGCGGAGGGCAGCGCAGGGCCTCCATGGCCATCTCCACGCGCGGTGCGACATCCCAGGCGCCGAGGGCCTCGATCTTTTCCTGGAGCTCGCCCTGCCTCTTGAGGATCGCCTCCTTCGATCCCTCGTCCCGGACGCCGCTGAGTTCGTCCCAAGTGGCGTCGTAGGCCTCGGTCAGCGCAGTCAGGTGCCGAACCCCCTCCTCAACACAGGCGCGAACGGTCTTGCCGGGCTCCAAATGCGGCTCCTGTTCGAGAAGATCCACGGAGTAACCCGGCTCGAAGTGCACCCGCCCTTCGATCTCCTGGTCGCGCCCCGCAAGGATCCGCATGAGCGAGGACTTGCCGGAACCGTTGAGCCCAAGGACGCCGATCTTCGCCCCGTAATAAAACGACAGCGAGATGTCGCGCAGGATCTCCTTGCGCTCGATCTTCTTCGATACGCCGATCATCGAGAAGATCACCTTGGGCTCTTCGGGTCTTGCCATGCGTGGCGCAAGTCCGACCCGCCCCCAAAAGCAAGTCAAGGTGGGCGGTGGTACAATTTGGCTAAGAGGGCCCTTTCGGGTCTGAGCTGGCCAATGCCCCGTCTGGCCGTAAAACCGGCCGCCCCGTGCGAGGCGGCCCAGAGCCGGCCAATGAGGCCAGCAACGACCCGAAAGGGCCCTCTTAGCCAAATTGCACCATCACGCCAAGGTGTGACAGCGGGCGCAGCGTTGCGATTTGGCCCCGGACATGATTGACGGTCGAAAAGGATGAAAAACTGCTTACGTTGGATCGTGCCGGCGCTTCTCGCCGCCGGTCCGCTCCCGGCCGCCCCCATGCTCGTATTCATCGGCACCTATACCAACACCGCCAGTCGCGGGATCTACGCCCTCCGGCTCGATCCGGCGAATGGCGCCCTCTCCGCGCCATGGCTCGCGGCCGAGGCGCAGAATCCGACCTTTCTTGCCCTGGATCCCGGACACCTCCACCTGTTCGCAACGGGCGAATTGCGCCTCAATCCCCCGCCCGTAAAACCGATCGGCGGAATCAGCGCATTCGCCGTGGATTCCAAATCGGGTTTCCTGACGTTGCTGAACCAGCAGCCGACGGGGGGCGGTGCGACGACGCACGTCGCTGTCGATGCGACGGGGCGCATGGCGATCGCCGCAAACTTCGGTGCGGGCACCGTCTGCGCGCTGCCGATCGGGACGGACGGGCGGTTGGGCGCGCGCAGCGCATTCGTCGAGCACCACGGTCCGCCGGGTCCGGATCGGGACCGGCAGGCTCAGGCCCATGCGCACTCCATCACAATCTCTCCGGACAACCGGTTCGCCGCCGCCTGCGACCTCGGGCTGGACCGCATCTTCGTCTACCGGATCGATCCGGCGAAGGCCGCGTTGACCCCCAATGACCCGCCCTGGGCCGGAGCGCCTCCGGGATCCGGCCCGAGGCACGGGAAATTCTCCGCGGACGGAAGATACTTCTATGTGTCAAACGAGATGGGCGGATCGGTCAGCGTGTACTCGTGGGACGGCGCGATGGGCGCGCTCGCCCTGAAACAGACCATCTCCACCCTGCCCCCGGATTTCCGGGAATTGAACACCGTGGCGGAGATCCGCCTCCATCCCAACGGGAGATTCGCCTACGTTTCAAACCGCGGCCACGACAGCATCGCCGTATTCGCGCGGGATCCGGCTGCAGGCACGCTTCGCATCGTCGAAATCGTGCCCTGCGGCGGAAAGCACCCGAGAAACTTTGCGCTGTCGACTGATGGCCGATGGCTGCTCTGCGCCAATCGCGACACGGATAACGTCGTGCTTTTCCGCGTGGATCCACAGAGCGGGCGCCTTGAGGGGACCGGAGCCCAAGTCGCGGTCCCGCGCCCGGTGTGCGTCCTGTTCTGCGATTAGACACAGCGACGATGGACTTCTTGCAAAACATCTTCCGATGCCGGCGGCAAAACGCGGTGGATCTGCAAACCACGTCAGGCCCAGCGATGCATCCGGTTCCAATCTCGACGCTCGGAGAATCGGGACGCGGAGAAATCCTTCAATCCAACGCAATGGCCCGTCGGAGCGCGACTTGAGCCCGGCGGGCGCCCGATTGCAGTTGCCCTTCGAGGGTGGCAGGGCCATGATGCTCCCTTCCGGTCGGCGTCCGAGCGCGACACCAAAGCCCTCCGCCGGTCATCCAAAACCCAGCTGCTCCCGGCCCTTCGGTGAGCGCCCATAAAACAGAAGAAGCAAAAAATGACAGATCCCGTACCATCCGGCGGAACAGACGCCCCGAGTGCCGAAATTCCGGCGCCCGCAGCGCCGTCCGGAGTCACTGCCGCGCCCGCCGAAGCCGGCACAACCCAGCCGATAGGCTCATTCGGCGCAACACGCGGCTCCGGTTTGCTCCGCGGAAAACGCCCGATTGGGCATACCGCAGCATCCACGCCCCCCAAGACAGGAGAATACCAGCCCACCGCCGTCGAGGTCATCAACGCACAGCGCGAGTACAAGAATCCGTTCGGTGGCGCGATCTCCGCACCGGCCGCCGATACCTCGACCGAGGAAACAATC
>OBLW0100003752.1_pt1 | contig 11758 bp, 9 predicted proteins | sample 1520161 | NCBI WGS metagenome assembly OBLW01 (sample SAMEA3539309, study PRJEB22396) | soil metagenome | biome: tundra; feature: field; material: soil | place: USA | collected 2010-05 | depth 0.15 m
CAGTGTTGACCGCTTCGACCATCACTTTGGCCATGGAGTCCAGATACGCATCGCGTATTTCGCGGAACGGCTCGAAAGGATTAAATGAGTTCGAACTCTCTTGTTTACCTTCGCCCACGATAGATCTTCCTTTCATGAGTCGTAAGAAGCATACACTCACTTTGGCCACGCGAAACCGCGATTCCAAGGATGTTCATCCTTGGAATCGTCCGGCTTCGGCACCACTTTTCCGCGGAGCCCTGGCGGCCTCAATGCACCGCACTAAACGGCTTAGCCGCGACGTCCAGGAACTCGATTTGGGATGCAATCAACGTATCCACGCCGCGCTGGAATGAGTCGGCTGCGGCCGCGGCCGAGCCGGCGAGACCAGACACCCGCTTTGCGTTTTCGAAAACGGCCTTGGTCTGAGCAGAGCAAAGTTCGAGCGCCTTCTTCTGCGTCGCGACGGACCGGTCTACCACCTCTTTCGCAAATGCCACTGCGCCCTCGGTAGCTTTAGCGGCTGACGATGTGCCGACGTTGGCCATACCTGCCATCGAGTGGGTATGCTCCACGACTAGGTCAATTGCACCCTTCCGGGCTTCGGCGTACTGCTCGAATGCACTGGTTGCCCAGTCGAGAAGCACAGGAGACGGCGCATAGGGTACCGTACTGGCGAGCTTCTTCCAGGCGTCAATCAATTCGGCGTTCTGCTTCACAGCAAGGTCGATGCCCTTCTTCTGAACCTCGGCCAGACGCTCCACACCCTTGATGTACAACGTGACGGCAGACTCCACGGCCTCGGTCTTTTCAGTTACTTCGGCATCTACCGCCTCACTATTGGTTCTCTTCGTCGCGTTCATTTCGATTCCTCCATGCTCGCGCTGCGTTTCTTGCTGCACTGCAGCATAGATTCATTAGGCTCCCATCCAGAGACGCTGTCAAGGGGTAAAATTGAAAAATTATGGCGCAGAAGACCGTAGTGATTCGGAAATACGAGAACCGGCGCCTCTATGACACGACCAACAGCCGATACGTGAACCTCGAAGAAGTGGCCCAGATCCTTCAACAGGGCAACGACGTGCAGGTCATCGACGCCGCCTCGGGGGAGGACATCACACGGCTCATTCTGACCCAGATTATCGTCGAAGATGCCAAAACACCCGATTCCAGCTTCCCTCTCGACCTGCTTCGCCAAATGGTCGTCGCGTCCGGCCGCGCCAGCCAGGAAAGCACGTTGAATTACATGAAGGCGATGCTCGATATCTATCAAAATGCATATCGTGCCATGCCCAGCCCTTTCAATCCTTTCGAGTTCATGCAAAACCCCGGCGTTCGTCGCGACACTCCCACAGATGGAAAGTCCGCCTCAGTTCCAGAGCCTCCGCAACAAGCTCGCGGAACCACCGTCGAAACCCCCGATACCCAGGAAGTGAAGGACTTGAAAAGCCGCCTCGCCGAACTTGAGAAACTCGTCTCCACCCTCGTCCCTCCAAAGACCTCTACACGAAAGAAATAACCTTCCCTTCTGCTCGATCTATCCAAATCCACAGTCGCTAACTTGGCCCGCCGGAGAGCCTGCGCGCTTCATTTTCCGTTGATTTCACTGTGGTAGCTTGGTTAACGGGAGTAAGGAAAGCACAATGTCATCCATCACTTCGTTCATCAAGCACCACTATCGTCATTTCAATGCTGCCGCCCTCGTCGACGCGGCAAAGGGCTACAACGATCTCCTCGCATCCGGCGGCAAAATGTTCGTCACCATCGGCGGCGCCATGAGCACCGCGGAGTTGGGCCTCTCTCTCGCAGAGATGATTCGCCAGGACAAGATTCACGCCATCACCTGCACCGGCGCCAATCTTGAAGAAGATGTTTTCAATCTCGTCGCACACGACTTCTACGAGCGCGTTCCACACTATCGCGACCTGACCCCGGCCGATGAAGCCAGACTCCTCAGCCGGCACATGAACCGCGTCACTGACACATGCATTCCTGAAATGGAAGCCATGCGCCGCATCGAAAATGAAGTGCTCAAAGAGTGGGTCCGCGCAGATCAGGCCGGTGAGCGCTTTTTCCCTCACCAGTTCATGTATAAGATCCTGCTCTCCGGTGACCTCGAAAAGTCCTACCAGATCGATCCGAAAAATAGCTGGCTGCTCGCCGCCGCCCAGAAAAATCTGCCCATGTTTGTTCCCGGTTGGGAAGACTCCACCCTCGGCAACATGTATGCCGGTCACTGCATCTCGCGCGACGTCGAGAAGGTCCACACCGTTCGCACCGGCATCGAGTACATGATGGAATTGGCCGAGTGGTACACCGAGACCACCGCCACCACGCCGCTGGGCTTTTTCCAGATCGCGGGCGGCATCGCCGGCGACTTCCCCATCTGCGTGGTCCCCATGCTCCACCAGGACCTTCGCCGCGAAGACGTTCCTCTCTGGGCTTATTTCTGCCAGATCAGCGACTCCACCACAAGCTACGGCTCCTATTCCGGCGCCGTCCCCAACGAAAAAATCACATGGGGCAAGCTCGGCGAATCCACTCCGAAGTTCATCATCGAGTCCGACGCCTCAATCGTGGCCCCGCTCATCTTCGCCTACGTATTGGGCTGGTAGTTCCAGCTCGCTCCATAAAACGCCGAAGGGCATGGGATCAATCCCATGCCCTTCGTTCAAAACGAAACGCTTCGCTGTTTCAAAGACCAGCCTTCACTTCTCCGGCATAATCACAAAGGGGCCTGACATCTTCCCGCCCTCATACGCTGCCTGACTCATCGAAGGAATCCCAATCTCCCACTCGGGTCCTGCAAGCTCCGGCATCGGCTTCGCCTGGAATAGTCTCTTGCATTGCCGCGCCGTCCACCGCGCCCACCTCTTCGACTTCTTGCGGCGTGCGCTGTCTGTCGAAATTCCAGTCCCCGCATACATTTGCCGGTAAAGCTTCGAAAGAAAAATGAACGCGATCCTTGCGCTCAGATTCGGCGTGCAGGCCGACCGCTGCCAGATGGCGCTCCAGTTATAGAACCTGTCCCAAACCTTCTGCGTGCGCTCCCGGATCTCATCCGAACTCATCGTGGGATGCGGAGTAAACATCTTGGGGCGAACCTCGGTCGGAATCAGCCAGTACCGCGTAATCGGCACATCGCCCACCATGGTGGGGTCCTTGGCCTGTTCCTTTTCCCAGCGGCCAAAATCAACCGTTCCAGGAAACGGCGTCATCATCACAAACTGGGCGAATGTGACGCCTGCCTTCAGCGCCATCTCCACCGTCGCATCAAACGTCGCTGGCTTATCCGTCGGCAAACCGAAGATGAACGAACCGAGCACATGAACGCCATGTTGTTTGAATGTCTGCAACTGCCGTGCCAGCGCTTCGCCTGAATAGTTCCAATCCTTGAAGACTGCCTTGAGGCCTTCCGGCGTCACCGCTTCCACGCCCACCAGCGCGCCCTTGATGTTGGCCTTCCGCATCGCGTCCAGATAGTCGCCGTCTTCACCCGCTTCCATCGTGATCTGGGTAAAGAACACCATGTCCTTCGGCAGCTTTGCCAGCTCTTCCATCAGTTGAAAACGTTCCTGCCGAATGGTCGTCAGTTCTTCGAGCTTGGCGAAATTCTTTTGCTCCCGGGCCAGGCGCAGATCCGTGAGCGTCACCGGATAAAAGTTGTCATCTGCCAGCGCAACGAATCGAAACCCGAGCCGCCGCAGCGCAACAATCTCGTCAATCACGCTTTGAAACTTCCGTTGCCGCGGCTTCTGCCCATCCGTCCGCCACACGCTGCAAAAAGAGCAGTGCTTCGGGCAGCCACGAATTGTCTGCACCGACGCCCACATGTACTTTTCCGGGTTCATTAGGTCCCATCGCGCAGGCAAAAATTCGCCGCCCTCGATGCGCCCGCCTTCGTACACTTGCGCCGGCTTACCCGCCAGGATATCGGTGACTACCTTGCCCCAGGCTACGTCGCCGTCGCCCTTCACCACCGCGTGCCCTTCGCCCTGTTCCAGCACTTCTTCAGGAAACAAGGTGGCGTGAATGCCGCCATACACAACCCACGCGCCGCGGCTCCGCGCCATTCTGCCGACCTGGTAGCCGCGCAAAGCGTTGCCGGTGTGCACGCTGATGCCAACAATGTCGCCGGGCTGGATCGTTTCCGGCACAATCTGTTCCAGTGACTCGTCCACCAGGATCGGATCGCCCGCGATTTGCGGCGTGGCTGCTGCTAGAACAAAGAGCCATCTCGGCGTGATAACGGCCGTACCAAAGGAATTGTCGCTGGGATTTACCAGGTGAACGCTCATCAGTTCCAATCTCCGCTCTTGCGAGAACAGTTGCGCTAGCCACTACGTGGATTCGGTAGAGCGTCTGCGCAAGGGGCGCGAGTGCCGATTGGGAGCCGTTCTGAGGCGCTTTGTCTAACATCATACATAGCGCCTGCGGAAACGAAACATTTTCTAGCTAAAAAATGCGCGACGCGATGCCGTCGCCCCGCAGGAAGGAGACGAAAGAAAAGAGAAAAATGCCAGCGGCCGATGCGATAACGCACCTAGATATAAAGGACTTAGTCGAGTTTTTTGTCTTCAGACGTTTGCGATTGGACTTGGCTTGGGTTCCGGATCTGCATCAGGTTGACCCATGCGCCGGCATCAACTGACCCGGCTGCACTCCTCAACCGGGATCGGAACCTGCTCCACGATTTCCAGTCCGAATCCTTCCAGAGCTGGAATATGCATCGGCGTATTCGATAGGAGGCGAATGCGCTGGATGCCCAAATCCGACAGAATCTGCCCTCCCAGCCCAATGGCGCGCAAAATCCGCCCGCTCCGGTCCTGCGACCCTTCGCGCGCCCGCAATTCCTGGTGCAGGATCAGGCGAGAGCCAAGATCTTCGGCCGCTTCAGCCGGAATCGCGGCGCCGCCCGGCTCAAAAAGAGACGGATCGTTCGGTGTATGGTCGATCTCGAATCCCCGCGACGTATTGTGCAGGTAAAGAATCACGCCACACCCCTCTTCCGCGACCATGCTCATCGACTGGTCGAGAATCTCGCGGCAATGGCAGTCGGCCGAGAACACGTCGCCCGCCGTGCAACGTGTGTGAACCCTCACCAGAACCGGATGCGTGCAGGGTGGCCGCGACGTCCCGTTCTCTCCTTGCAGCACAGCCGGCCCGGCGTGGAATGCGGGGCACCCGGGGCAAATGTCGCCGCGCACCAGTGCGATATGGCTCTCCCCTCCGTTCACCTGGCTCTCATAAGCAATCATCCGGAATTCGCCGTATCGCGTCTGGATCCGGCTCTCCCCCGCACGCACGATGTAGCGCTCGTGCCGCAGCCGGTACCGGATCAGTTCGGCCACCGTTAGAATCAGCAGTCCGTGTTCTTCGCAAAACGGGATCAGGTCGGGAATCCGCGCCATCTCCCCGTCATCGCGCATGATCTCGCAAATCACGCCGGAGGGATTCAGCCCCGCCATCCGCGCCAGGTCGACAGAGGCCTCCGTTTGCCCTGCGCGCACCAGCACGCCACCCTTCCGCGCGCGCAGCGGAAAGATATGCCCCGGCCTGGCCAGATCGCTGTAAGTCGCCGTCGGCGCAATCGCCGTCCGGATCGTGTGGGCGCGGTCCGCGGCTGAAATCCCCGTGGTCACCCCTTCGCGCGCCTCAATCGTCTCAGTGAAAGCCGTGCCAAACCGCGAGGAGTTCTGCTGCGTCATCGGGAACAAGCGCAGATAGTCGGCGCGGTCCTCGGTCAAGGTCAGGCAGATCAGGCCCCGCCCGTAGCGCGCCATGAAGTTGATCGCCTCCGGGGTCACATACTCCGCCGCCAGGGTCAGGTCGCCTTCATTTTCGCGGTCCTCGTCATCCACCACCACCACCATGCGCCCGGCGCGAATCTCCGCCAGCGCTCCAGGAACGTCGGTGAAAGGAAGCTCAATGGTGCGTGCGGTATCTGGCATAACGACCATCTTATTCTCGCCCAGCCGGTCCTAAACAGCAAAAGCGCCGCCCGAAGGCAGCGCTTTTGCCAACCACATCAATTCAGCCTACAACGTGGATTCGATCTCAAAGCCCCAGGCCTCTAGAAGCGCCTCTGGGATGTACTTTGAGTTTTTGTTCCGGCGAGCCCACTCCCGCAAGCGAGTAGAGCGGATGTATTGATCCGGGGTGAGCTTGAACTCCTTCACAATCTGTTCGAAGGAGGTCACAGTGGGCACAACTGGGCCGATGGGCTCAGGCTTGCCCCAATTCGGATTTCCACGACGCTTTGCCATTGAATCGGTGTCCTTTAGAAGGATTTTTGACGTTGGTTACATCCTCAGGACATAGGGCGGGGATCCTGTGATCCCTGAGGGAAATACCAGGTTCTTATTTTAAGGATTTTTTCTTCAAAAATCAATAGCAAATCGCCATTTTCCGCTGGAAAAGCGAGTTCGTCGCCCCCGCCTTGGGATCAATTCCATCTCCCTGATTTGCTTGCCCTTAGGGGTCCTCTTCTGCTTCCGCGCGGCTGGCTTCCGCACAGCCGCCGGTGCAAAACTGGCCTTTGGCCACCCCATGGTGGCAAGATAATTCTAGATACTCTTATGATAACAAGCAGCCGGTTCCTGGCTTTTGGCCTTCTGCTCCTGGCCCTCGGGACAGTTCCGTGCCGGGCTGTGGAACTGAAAGTCAGTCGCGACGCGCTCCAGCATAACCTGAAGCAGCAGCTGTTCAGCGGCCCCGACGGCCGTTATTTCCTCAAAGGAAACGCCAGGTCCGCCTGCGCCGTTTTCGCCGACGACGCCCAGCTCACCTTTGCCGCCGACCGCATCCTGGTCCGCATCAAAACCCACGCGCGTCTCGGCAAATCCATGGGCGGTGCCTGCCTCGGCGTCTCCCTCGCTCCCACCGCGGAGGTTTCCCTCGCGCCCTATGGCGACGGCGAATCCATCGGCTTTCGCGACGCCCAGGTCGTCAAAGTCAGCGATCAGCGCGAACTTAATTTCCTCCTCATGCCCTTCCTCAGCCATCAGATCCCTTCCAGCATGAAAGTGGATGCCGCCGACCTGCTCCGCAAAGCTCTCGAAGGCTCCACCGCAACCTCCGGATACAAGGTCACCCTCGACCGCCTCAAAATCCATTCGGTGCAGATTCAAGGCGATGCCCTCGTAGTCGATGCCGACGGCGATCTCAGCGTGAAATAAGGATCCTGGTCACTGCGCTTACCCGAGCGAAGAGTTAAAATTCCCGTTTCCAAATGAAGGTACGCCCGGATGATTGCCAAGCCTGGAAACTGCTCCACGCAAAAGTTGGCATTCTTTCTGGTCCTCGCTGAAATAACCCTCCCCGCGTTCGCCGCGAAGCGCATCACCGTCGAGCAATTGGAGCATTCCATCGCCGCATTCCACGGCAAGCCGGAGGCGGACCAGGCGTGGCAGCTCTCCGACTTCGAACTGGCCGAACGCCTCACTCCTGCCCCCCTTGCCCGCCTTGAGGCCGCGTTGCCCGGCGATAAGGCCAGGCAGTCCTTGCTCGTTCTGGCCGACCAGTCCCAATTTCTCGATCCTCCCGCCGCGGAAATCCCCGCCACGGCCGCTCCTGATCTCCCCGCGCAGCGCCGCATCATGAGCCTGGTCGTCTCTTACGCCAAGAACGCCATCCCGCAGTTGTCCAACTTCTTTGCCACCCGCGTCACCACCCGATTTGAAGATACCCCTCAGTTGCTCCAGCTGGGCGGGGCAATCCCCTATCAGCCACTGCATCGCGTGGACACCTCCAGTGCAACCGTGCTCTACCGCGACGGTCGCGAAGTCGTGGACACCGGCGAAGTCAAAGCACGCACCTCTCAACCAATGGCCCAGGGGCTCAACTCCTGGGGCATCTTCGGACCCATACTCGGCACGGTTCTTGTCGATGCCGCTCAAAACAGCCTTGCATGGAGCCATTGGGAAAAGGGAGCCGACGGAGTTCAGGCCGTCTTCAAGTTTCAAGTGCCCAAAGACAAGTCGCACTATGAAGTGAATTTCTGCTGTGTTGCTTCACAAAGGGCCACGGTTGTCGCGGGATTGAGCCCGTTTCGCCGCATCGTCGGCTATCGCGGTCAGATGGCCGTCGATCCCTCCACCGGAACCATCACGCGGCTGGCCGTCGAGGCTGATCTGAACTCAACTGACCCGGTCGTCAAAGCCGCCATTCTCGTCGAGTATGGGCCAGTCGAAATCGGCGGCCGCACCTACTTCTGCCCCATCAAGAGCATCGCCACCGCACTCGCGCAAACCCTTCAGGTCGATCCGATTTACAAGTATCCCCTCGCAAATCAGATGCAGCCTTTAAAAGCGTCCCTGAGCGATGTTTCCTTTACGCAGTATCACGTCTTCCGCGCCGAAGCCCGTGTCGTGCCGGAGAATCAAGCACATGCAGATCAGCCCCCTCCCCCTTCCAACTCCGTCAACACCAACACGCCGGACTTGAAGGATTCAACTCCGACTCCCCCAGATCTGGCCGCGAGCCAAGCACCCGAAAACAAGACTCCGCCACCGCCCATCGCCAACAGCGCTTCCAACTCCGAGGCATCCATTGCTGCGCCACTGAGGGCTCCGTCACCCGAGCCGCCCGTTCCCGAAATCACCGCTACCGCAACAGATCGATTGCCAGACCTTCCCGCCCGTCCGTCCCAGACCGAACCCAAAAACGGCTTCACCCTCCAAACCACGTCCCGCCTCGTGGACGTCGGCCTCGTGGCCTACGACAAAAAAGGCCGCCCCGTTACCGATCTGAAGCCGGACGACTTTGCTCTCTATGACAACGGCGCAAAGCAGCAGATCCGATTCTTCTCGCAGGCTGCCCAGGCGCCCCAACACGCCAACGCACCCGCTACGAACGCCTCCCTCGCCACAACCGAGCCCAACTTCACCAATCGCCCCGCGACCACCGAAAGCGCCAATTTCCGAACTCCCAAGTCCGAAACCAACGTCACAATTCTGATGATCGATGCCGGCAATCTCGCATTCAGCGACCTGACCTACGCCCGCGAAGAGATGCTGCGCTTCCTCAAAGCGCTCCCGCCCGATGAGCCGGTTGGCCTCTACGTGATGAAGAGCTATGGGTTCCAGATCCTGCAGGAGCCCACAACCGACCACGCGCAACTCGCCGCAACACTGACCAAATGGATGCCCAGCGCGCAAGACCTCGCCCGCGCCCAGGATGAAGAGCAGCGCAACCGCGAGCAATTCGATTTTGTGCACAGCATCTACGATCTGGTTCACCTCAATGGAAATGAAAGTACCGATCCGGAATCGAGCGGACAAGGTTCAGTCGCAGCCCTGGCCCATCCGACCGATGCCCGCCTTCGCGCTCTTGGCAGCAATCCAGAACGCGATGCGTTCGAGGTTCTGCAAGGCGTTGCCCGCCATTTATCCGGACTGCGCGGCCATAAGTCCCTCGTGTGGGTCGCCAGTGACAATGTGTTGGCAGACTGGGCCGACCATGCCGCCACAAAAGAAGACCAGGGCAGCAAATTCATCCAAAATGTCGCCTTGCAAGCGCAGGAAGCCCTGAACGAAGCTCACGTCAGTATCTACCCCCTTGACGCATCGCAGCTTGAGGTCGGTGGTGTCGGCGCAAATATAGGCACGCGCAACATTCTTGCTGTCGGCATGCCCGATCGAGGAAAAGATGACCCCAACCTTCCCCAGCCAGGCGGGCAAGGTGGCGGGCAAGCTGCCCCTGTCATTGGAGATTCAACCCCCGGAATGAAGCCTGGCCGGGCCACCGCCCAAATGCACCAGGACACCCACCCTATCCAGCCCGCATTCCGCCAACTTGCCGAAGCCACTGGCGGCCGCGCCATGCGCCGTGCCGGTGACATTGCCGCCGAACTGAACGCAGTGGTCGAAGACGGCCGCGCCGCCTACCTGCTGAGCTTTACGCCCAACAGCGCGCCCGATGACAAATACCATGTCATCACCATCAAGCTCGTCGGAAAACGCGACGTCGCACTTCGCTACCGCAATGGCTACGAATACGACAAGGAACCCGCCACACTCAAAGAGCGCATCCGCCAGGCGATCTGGCAGCCAACCGACGTAGCCCAGATTGCAATCAGCGCAATTCCGCAGGCCGACTCCAACGGCAGCCTTCTCCGGCTCAACATTGCCGCAACCGACCTCGCGCTCGCTCAACAGACAGATCGCTGGACCGATAAGCTCGACATCTTTCTCATCGCGCGCGACGACGCCGCTCTTCACGCCAAAATTGCCGGGCAAACCGTCGGTCTGCGCCTGCACTCTGCCACCTACCAGAAGATTCTCCGCGACGGCCTGACCTTCGACGAGCGCATTGAGACGACGGTCCTGGCCGGCTCGCTCCGAGTGATCGTGGTCGATCAAAACTCTGGCCGCATGGGCTCCATAACGGTTCCCGCGACGGCCATCAAAAGCAAGCCCTGAATCTCCTCCCGCGAGTCTCTCGCCTCCCCCGTACCGGATCTGCCACCATTCCGCGAGCGTCCCCGCGGAACTTACTCGCTCGACTCAGGCTTCGGCGTCCGCAGCAACAAAAGCGGACACTTCACCAGCTTGACAAGCTTCTCCGCAATCGACCCAAACACCTGCGGGTACCATCCCGAAAGCCCGTGCGTCGTGATGACCACCAGGTCGGCCCCCTCCTGTTCAATCGCCTCGAGAATTGTCCCCGCGACATCATTCCCGACCTCAACCCTCGAAGTGACCTTGATCCCCTTCGCCTCCAGAGCGGCTTCTGTTTCGGCAAAACGCTCTTCCGCCACTTCCGTCCCGCGTTCAACCACGGTAGCCTCGGCAATCGAATCCGGCAGCGAACGATCCGGAAACTCCGGAATCACAGTGATCAGAAAAACCTCCGCGCCAAACCTCTCCGCAAGCTCGGTCGCCGCATCAAGAGCAGCATGAGACGACGGGCTGAAGTCGATTGGGACCAGTATCTTCGTAGGAATAGCGCTCACAGCTTTTGGCTCTGACATCGATCTCACCTCCGAGGCCACACAATCTCGCGCGTGCCTCGCGATTCACGCAAACCATCTTACAGAGATATCGTACGCATCAATGCCGCCTGCGCAACAACCCTCCTGAATTCCCCTCGTTGCTGCCAACCGAACAACTGCAACCCGACGGAAAAATGTTACGGTAATACGCGATGACCTCACCCACTGCCGCCGTCCTCGGCGAGATCGGCCTTCCCCTCCCTGTCCGCGAACTGGCCACCCGCACCTGGGATGTCATCGTCGTTGGCGCAGGCCACAACGGCCTCGCCTGTGCGGCCTACCTGGCGCGTGCTGGCCGGCGCGTGCTCGTCATCGAGAGCCGCACCCGCGTCGGCGGAGCCTGCACCATCGAGGAACCGTTCCCCGGCGTGCGCATGTCCCCCTGCGCTTACCTTGCCGGCCTCCTCCATCCCCTCGTCATCGAGGAACTCGATCTGCCGCGTCGTGGCTATCAATGGACCCCCGCCGTCAACGGCCTGTTCGTTCCCTTCCTCGACGGCTCCAGCATTCAGCTTTGGGACGATGACGCCCGATGCGAAGCGGAAGTCCGCGCTCTCGCCCCCTCCGACGTTGCCGGGTTCAACGCCATGTGCGATGTCATCCGCCGCTTGCGCAATGCGTTGAGGCCCGCACCCACAAATGGCCGCACCGGCCCCGACGCCCACGCCCGCGATACCTGGATCGGCGAGCCGCCCACCCGCGAGCAGATCGAAGAGCGTCTGGGCAATGACGCCGAAGCGCGTTCCGTCCTCTTCGACTGGTCCATGGCCGAGTTCGTCGAACACT
>OBLW0100003754.1_pt1 | contig 11755 bp, 9 predicted proteins | sample 1520161 | NCBI WGS metagenome assembly OBLW01 (sample SAMEA3539309, study PRJEB22396) | soil metagenome | biome: tundra; feature: field; material: soil | place: USA | collected 2010-05 | depth 0.15 m
AAGACGCCGACCCCGACATCCCCATCCTGAAGGAAGCCAAGGCGGAGTACGCGAAACTCGGTACACATTCGCTCTAACTGCCCACCTTTACGTTCTTGAGGTTGTTACGAAACTACTAGCGAGGAGGGGCGGATCGGTGGCAAGATGCGGTTGCGGGAGAGCAGGCAAGCGATGGGGTTCATCGAAGGGGATGCGCGGACGCAGGGACGCTGTTTCCAGTGACCTTGGAAGAATTCATTCCTGAGGATCATTTTTGTCGGGTGTTTGGTTCTGTTTCACGCGCTGCCCCTTACCGCCCAAACCGATTCGTACTTCTCGGTCGCACAATGGTCGTCTCGTGTTCGTGCACGCATAGTCCGCCAGGACTAGAGTCTCTAACCAGCACCGTCCTAAGAATCTGATCGTCTTTCCTCTGAGCTGCTAACGCACTCGTGCGTCTGCACGTTCGTGCGCTTACAAACTGGTGTTTGTTTGCGGAGGAAAGATGCGATCCATTTATTTGTCCCGAAGTCTCTTCGGGTGCACTCGTATTTCGTTCATCATTGCAGCGTTGTTTTTTGGAACGCTTGCTCTTGCCGGCAATGTCGCTGCTCAAGAGCCACTGAGTTCGCAGAGGCCGCTTCCTGAATCTCCCGCCATGGCGGAGCACGCTGCCGCGCCAACGTCTCTCCGTGAGTTAGTACAAGAGGCAGAGCAAAAGAATCCCCAGATTGCGGCCTCGTTTCACGCTTGGCAGGCCTCAAGAAATGTTCCCAAGCAAGTCTCCGCGCTACCCGAGACGCAACTGTCCGCGCAGCAGTTCAGCGTGGGCAGCCCGAGACCTTTCGCGGGCTTCAGCAACAGCGATTTCGCTTACATCGGGTTCGGCGCGTCGCAGGACATCCCCTACCCAGGCAAGCGGCAATTGCGCGCCAGTGTCGCCGAACACGAAGCGGCCTCCATGGAAGCGCAGATTGATTCAACGCGAAGAACGGTTGTGGAGAATCTCAAGATGGTCTACTTCAGCTTGGCATACATTCAGCAACGTGGGTGTTGAAAAACTGCGTGATCGGAATGTTGTTTGTTTCTTGGCTGCGAGTATCGCTGCTGGCGGTTTTTCTTCTCGCCTCAGCTAAGGGGCGGCTGCCACGGCGGGTGTTGTCGCGAGGCTGAGGAACCGCACCAGTCGCTTGATGTTCTGGGCCGCTGCTGCCAGGAAGAACTGCTCACGAACGAACTTCATCCGACGCAAACGCAGACGACGCAGCCCAATTAGATTCTTCATTTCCTCAAACAACGCCCCCACCTTCTTCCGCTCCCGTTGTGCGCTGGCGAACGCTGCTGTGTTCGCTAGTTCTCGGGCGCGTTGTCGCGCAGGCTCATGCATGTAAATGGCAAGATACTTATATCGCCCGCTTGTGCATTGCGCTTTTTGTGAGCATGCTCCACAACGTTCGCCGCCTGCTTGCGATTCTGTCGCTCCTGTAGTTGCCGCTAAACGCAAAACTCTGCGTTGGCGGCTGGTCCGGTAAAACTCCGATCCGAAATCGTGCCAACCACAGGTGTCGGCCTTCCGCCTTCGATAGCACGAACGTGTTGATCAATTCTCCAAACAAGGAGCAGTTATGAGCAACGTTCTTCCAAAAGTACTTGCAGCCAACTAGAGATACGCCGCCGATTTTGGCGATAAAGCAAAGCTCGCGATGCCGCCGGCGCGACACTTTGCCATTCTCACCTGCATGGATGCGCGGCTTGATCCTGCCAAGTTCGCCGGACTAGCCGAAGGCGACGCGCACGTTATTCGTAACGCGGGCGGGTGCGCCAGAGACGATGCCATTCGTTCGCTCGTGATTTCGTACAAGCTGCTGGGTACGCGGGAGTGGTTTGTCAATCACCACACGAACTGCGGCATGGAATTCTTTACCAACGACGTGATGCGCGAGTTGCTCGCCAACAGCCTGGAAACGGCAGCCCTCACGGATAAAGGATTTCAGGATGTCGGAAAAGGCCCGGGATCGCGCGCAGGAGAATTCATCGAGTGGCTTACCATCCGCGATCAGGAGCAGAGAGTGCGCGATGATGTGCAGCGTATCCAGGAGCATCCGCTAGTTCCAAAGAGGATAGCAATTTACGGCTACGTTTACGATGTGAAGTCAGGTAGGCTGTTCGAAGTTCCAGAGGCGAAACGGTCCGCGGAAGCCAGCGCAGCCTGATTGGCGAGGACGCAAGCCAATCGGCGCCCACAAAACTGTCGCGCCCACTGACTCGACTTTCAGGAACAGATAGCTTACCGGTGAAAAGTCTGCTAACTGCCGGACTCTACCGCCGCGAACCTGGCGGCCAAGCGGTCTACCCGCGTCCGCTGCAGGATCCGCTGCCCATATGGGCGGGCGTCGGCGGCGCGCCCGCCTACTTCGTCCGCGCTGGCATGCTCGGGTTGCCGCTCAAGGTCGCCATCATCGGCGGCGAACCCAGACGATTCCACCCTCTCAACGCCCTGCTTGATTGCGTTGAGCGAAGGCGCTGTAATCAGAACGTCATGAGCTCTCCTCCGGTCGTCTTCTTGATAGCGGCTCCCGGATCTCCGGTCTTGGCATTGATCACGAAGTCGGCACCAAGATGCGTGGCATGGGCCAGCTTGCCGTCGTCGATTTCGATGACGCAAACGAGTAGTCCCATGGCCTTCGGATATTAGATAGCTAAGTGACCGAGTCCCCCAGCGCCAGAGACCAGCACTCCCAAGATACGACGAGGATCTCGATCTGTCGCAACAGCTCCAACGTTCACGATAAAGGAGGTTCCGCTAAATCGGGCAGACTCCAAGGAACAACACCGAATCGATTGCGGAAGCTATTGCGTCTGTTCCGGAGAACGAGCCACGAACCATCCTGGCAACTGGCAGTTACATTTGCGTTCCGATGATGCTCATAAGGCCGAACGCTTCTGAACAACTGGTCCGAATTGACCATTCTTGCCTTTCGGCGGCTGACATGATGGTTTGATATCGCAGGAAGAAATGAGAAGTAAGAAGAAAATTTCCAGCGAAGAAAATGACTGCGACGTTGGCATGCCGATTGCCGAGTCGGGGGACGGGTCTTTCCGGTCGTAATCTTCTCCTGCAATTCCGGCAGCGACTGGGTCAGCAGCGGGGTGTCCTCCACCACCGCGGTCCGAAAAGAATCCCGATCGCGGCGAGAATAATGCGAGGTTAAAGATAAAACATGACGCAGCGAACGGCATTGATCACAGGTGGTATGGGTGGACTTGGCGAAACCATCAGCACTAAGATGCACGACGCTGGCTACCTCGTTGTCGTAACGCGTTCTCCAGCCAATAACAATGCTGAGAACTGGCTCGCTGACATGAAAGCACGTGGCTATCCCTTCGCGGCGTTTCCGATCGATGTGGCCGATTATGATTCATGCGAATTGGGCGTGTCGAACATCCACCGGGAAGTCGGCCCGATCGACATCCTCATCAATAACGCCGGCATCACGAAGGACCGCACGTTCAAGAAGATGACGAAAGCGGACTGGGATGCGGTCATCCACACCAATCTCGATTCGGTGTTCAATATGACGAAGCAGGTTTTCGATGGCATGGTTACGCGCGGGTGGGGTCGCATCATCAATGTATCCTCCGTAAATGCTCAGAAGGGTGCGTTCGGCCAGACCAACTACTCGGCGGCTAAGGCGGGCATGCACGGCTTCACCAAGGCTCTGGCCCTTGAGTTGGCGAAGAAGGGCGTGACCGTCAACACCATCTCGCCTGGCTACATTGGAACAAAGATGGTGATGGCCATTCCAAAGGACATTCTCGATAGCAAAATCCTCCCGCAGATCCCACTCAACCGACTAGGCAAGCCGGACGAGGTCGCCGGGTTGATTGTCTACCTGTGCTCGGACGAGGCGGCGTTCGTGACCGGCGCCAACGTTTCCATCAATGGTGGTCAGCACATGCAATGAGCGAGTCGCCGCGAACACTCTGCTCATCCAGGAGAGTGTTCAATTGTGACCAGACTTGCGTGTCTTGCAATGCGATGTTGAGGACTCAACGAAGTGTGCTGCGCCGGAACGGCGAAAGCTGAAAGGATCAAAATGACAGAGAGCAAGACCAATCATCCTACCGAGTTCGCAAGCCTCTTCATCAAGGGAGTGGAACGAGCAGCCGAATTGCAGAAGAAGTCGCTCGACGACGCCGCGCGGCAAAACGCGGAGACGATCGCGGCTTATAAGAAGGGCCCCCAGGCCGTACCATCAGCGCCCGCCGTGTATGACCTGGCCGGACAAGCTTTTGCGGGGTACATCGAAACGCAGAAGAGCGTGATCGACCATATCGTGAAGCAAACCGCTTCACTGGTCGAGAGCGCGAAGGATAGCGGCGACTCGTTGCAGAAGGTTGCGGCGGACTTTACAAAGACCATACAGCAATCGATTGAGCGTGCCGTTGAAGTGCAAAAGAAAGCACTGGATCTGGTCACTCAGGAAGCCAAGACACCGGCCGCCTCAAAACGCACGGCATAAGGCGCGCATCCTTTTTGATTCGGCGTTATCACGGAGCAGCAATTACCTTGGAGCGCCGTTCGAAGCCTGCTTCAACCGCGTTCCGGGAATTGCATTTCTGCAGTTGGTAGCCTGCGAAGTGGACGTTGCCAATTCATTCCAGGAAATAAAGAGCGTTGTACCTGCATTCAATGGACTGGAAACAAATCACCCGTATCCTCGGCCGCCGTAAAGCGTTATCGCACCGTCATGCCGGGAAATGGGTAATCGGCAGCGCGAGCAGTACATCCGGCTCGCGTAAGTATAGACTTTGGGTTACACCCAATCCCGATGGCCGAGAACAGTCACCTCTTGTCATGATGCTGCATGGTTGCGGGCAGAGCGCCAAGGATTTGGCCAAGATTTGTGGGATGAATGCGATCGCGGACAGGAACAATTTCTTGGTCGTCTATCCCGAACAGCCGACCGAGGCCAACCCTCTGCGATGTTGGAATTGGTTCGATCCAAATCACCAGGCGCGCGAGTCCGGAGAACCCTCTATCCTGGCTGCTGTTATCGAGCAAGTTGTGTCGTCACATAATGTTGATCCCGATCGTGTTTATGTGGCAGGTCTTTCCGCGGGAGCAGCAATGGCGGTTGTAATGGGAGCTACCTACCCGGATCTGTTCATGGCGATCGGTGTGGTCGCGGGGCTCGAGTTTGCAGCAGCCACCACCGCAGTTGCAGGCCTCGGTGCAATCACGAGGGGAGGACCTGAGCCGAATCACCAGGGGCTTCTCGCCTTCCAGGTGATGAGCGTGGGCTTGCGAGAAAAGCCCAAACGCCGCATGCCTGTAATTGTTTTCCAAGGGGCTGCAGATCCTTATCTTAATCCCGTCAATGCCGACCAAGTCCTCACTCAATGGGCTAGAACAAACGATTACCTCGATGGAAATGGGGATGGCAAAAGCCTGCTTAAGCAGGCCGGAGAAATGATCGAGGGCAGCGTCCCGGGCGGCTATAGCTTTCAGAAGTGCAAGTATGAGGACAGCGCCGGCCGGTTGTTGATGGAGAAGTGGTTAGTCGAAGGGTTGGGTCACGCCTGGTCGGGTTCTCCGTCGGCCGGGCGCTTCGCTGACCCAAAAGGGCCGAACGCTAGTGAAGAAATGTGGCGGTTCTTTTGCGACACAACCTTGGACTCACTCGACCACCCTGCGTCGCGGCCAGCCCTTCGTGGCGCTCTTACCAACTTGTTTCGCCAGGCAGTTCAGTCCCTCAAGCCATCTGTCGAGCGCTAAGCGGCACTCTCCACCGCTTGGATTCGATTGCGCATAATCTGGTGGGACAAATCGGTTGAGCCTTCCAGCTCCAACTCCGCCCGGATCATACTGTCCCCCGAATTCGAGAACATCTTGAAGCCGTACCTCACACACATCGCGCGCATCTCGCCGTTCTCGATCAACATGTTGGAGACTACCATCTTTAGTTTCTCGTCGCGCGCGATCCGGATGAGGAGGCGATACAACTCCGTCCCGAGGCCCTTGTGTTGCGCGGCATCGATGACCACCGCATCCATTTCGGCATCTTCACGCCCGTGCAGCTTGCTGAGACGGCCGACGGCCAGGATTTCGGTCCCGCCGCTCTCGAGCTTGCGCTCGGCCACCAGCGCCATTTCGCGGTTGTAGTCAATGAAGCAGATGCGGCTCAGGCGTTCGTGAGCGGTGCGCTGAGTGAACTTCAGAGGCTGGAGATAACGCAGATAGACGCTGCGCTCCGAGAGCTTGGTGTGGAACTCGATAATGGCCGGCTCGTCCTCGGGGCGAATCGGCCGGATCGTCACGGCGCTGCCATCCTTCATCGTCCAATCGCTGACCAGGTGCATCGGATACGGCCGGATCGCGGCCTCCGGCAAGTGCTCCTCGGTCACCTCCGGCCCGTGTAGGACCACGCGCGCATCCAGAGCCATCAGCCGGTCCGGCGAAACCAACAGCGGATTGATGTCGATTTCCTTGATCCAGGGGTGCTCAACGACTAGCTGGCTGAAGCGCACCAGCAATTCTTCGAGAGCTTGCAGGTCAACCGGCTTACGTCCGCGGACCCCCTTAAGCGCCCGGAAGATTTTGGTCTGCTCCATCAGCCGCCGTGCCAGCGTGGAATTCAATGGAGGCAGGGCCAGCGCGCGGTCCTTGAACACTTCGACGAGTTGGCCGCCGGTGCCGAACAACAGCACCGGGCCGAACTGCGAATCCAGACTGCTGCCGACGATTAGCTCGTAGCCGTCAAGCTTTACCATGGGTTGCACGGTGACACCGTGGAAATGTTCGGCGCCGGCTTTCTCCGTGACCGACTGATTGATGGCGTGGAACGCCGTCTTCACCGCTGCGGCGTCGGGCAGGTTCAACTGCACGCCGCCCACGTCGGTCTTGTGCGTGATGGTGAGGGAGTACAGCTTCAGCACAATCGGGAAACCGATCTCTTCCGCGGCCTGCAATGCCTCCTGCTCGGTGACTGCGATCCGTGTTTCGACCGTGGGAATGTCGTAGGCCTTAAGCAACAGCTTGGACTCATGCTCGGTCAGGATGGTGCGGCCGGTCTGCCGTACGTCGCGGATGATGGTCTCGGCCCTGCCGCGCTGTAGAGCCGCGCCAGCAAGTTGCGGCATAGTTGGCGTTTCGTAGATTTCCTTCAGGTTATAAGCGTAGCGCCACATGTAGTTAAAGGCGCGTACCGCGCTGTCGGGGAACTCGAAGGTCGGAATGCCGGCGTGGTTCAGGATCTCCTCACCGGCTGCGACCTCAGCGCCACCCATCCAGCTAGCCAGCAGCGGCTTTCCCAACCCCTTGGCGTAAGGCTTCAGCTTTTCAGCGATGTGCGTCGGGTTGGTCATGTCCTGGGGAGTGAGAATCACCAGCATGCCGTCGATCGCAGGGTCTTTGGCGGCAATCTCCAGCGACTTGGCGTAACGCTCCGGCTCTGCATCACCGAGGATATCCACCGGATTGTTGTGGCTCCACTGCTGAGGCAGGATGGCGTCGAACGCCCTTATGGTTTCCTCCGACAGCTCGGCCAGCTCGCCTCCGCCCGCAACCAGCGCGTCGGTGGCCAGCACCCCGGGGCCGCCAGCATTAGTCAGGATGCACAGACGCTTGCCGCTAGGTCGCGGCTGCTTCGCCAGAACGTCCGACATAAAGAAGATGTCGGCTATGCTGTTGACGCGAAGCACGCCGCAGCGGCGGAAAGCAGCATCCAGGACTTCGTCGCTGCCGGTCAACGATCCGGTATGCGAGGCCGCGGCCTTGGCGGCGGCGGCAGTGCGCCCGGCCTTGATCACGATCACGGGCTTGTTCAGCGATACCTCGCGCGCCGCCGATAGAAACGTCCGGGCATCGCCGATGGACTCCATATAGATGACGACGCTGTGGGTCTGCGGATCGTTGCCGAAGTAGTCGATCAGGTCGCCCCAGTTCACGTCGAGCATGGAACCGATGGACACGAAGGCGCTGAAGCCGACATTCTCCCGCAAGCTCCAGTCGAGCACTGCAGTGCACAGCGCGCCACTCTGGCTGATGAAAGCCACGTTGCCGGGCCGGGCGATAGTGTGGGCGAAGGTCGCGTTCAGGCCGCGGACCGGATTCATCACGCCCAGGCAGTTGGGGCCGATGAGCCGCATCTTGCCGCGGATAGTCTGGGCAATCTGCCGCTCCAATTCTTTGCCGTGGTCGCCGAATTCCTTGAAGCCAGCAGAGATGACGATGCCGGCAGGAACACCCAGCTCCACGGACTCGGCGATGATCCCTGGTACGGTGTCGGCGGGCGTGACCACCACCACCAAGTCCACTTTTTCGGGGAGGTCTCGCAGGCTGGGGTAAGCCTTGATCCCGAGCACATTGGAGCGCTTGGCATTCACCGGAAAAACCGTGCCGCCGAAGGGGCTCCTGAGCAGGTTCCAGAGCACCGAACGGCCTACGCTGCCGGCACGCTCGGAAGCCCCGATCACGGCAACGCTTCTGGGGAGGAAAAGCGGATCAAGGGGATGGCCTTCGGAGCGGGAAACTTCGGAGGACGGGCGTGGATCGATCGAAGAAGCCGGGACTTTGATGGCAGAAATCGTGGACATAAGCGAACACCCACTCTCTTTTTGCTCGCCCGCCCAAAACGGCACGAGCGAGATCAGGTGCCAGAGTTATGATGCGTAGCGCTCCACCGCCAATCCCATGGCATTGCCGCCGCCAAGGCAAAGCGCAGCGATGCCTTTGTGCACGTCGCGCTGGATCATCGAGTAAAGCAGAGTGGTAAGAATTCGCGCGCCGCTCGCACCGATAGGATGTCCGAGAGCGACTGCACCGCCGTTCACGTTAACTTTATTGAGATCGAGTCCCAGTTCACGCGTGACCCCGATCGCCGCCACCGAGAAGGCCTCGTTGATTTCGTAGAGGTCAACATCTTCGTTCTTCCATCCTGTCTTCTGCCAGAGCCGGCGCACGGTTTCAACCGGCGCCATCATGATCCACGCGGGAGCAATGCCACTGGTGGCTTGCGCCACAATGCGCGCCATCGGTTTCAGTCCGAGTTCCTTGCCCTTGGCTGCCGACATGAGGACAAGAGCCGATGCTCCGTCGGTGACGCCCGGGGCGTTGCCTGCAGTCACGGTTCCATCTTTCTTGAAGGCCGGCTTCAGACTGCGCAAGGACTCAATGGTCGAGTCCGCGCGCGGCGACTCATCCTTGCTGAACAACACTGGAGGTACGCCCTTCTTCTTCGACGGCAGTTCGACGGGAACGATCTGATCCTTGAATCGGCACTCGTTCATCGCGCTCACCGCCTTGCGATGCGAGTTGAGGGCATATTGGTCCTGCTCCTCGCGGGTGATCTGGTACTTCTCGGCGACATTCTCGGCAGTGTTGCCCATGTGGTAGTCGTTGAAAATGTCCCAGAGGCCATCGTGCACCATGGAGTCGACCACCTTCTGATCGCCAAGGCGAAATCCCTTGCGCGCAGTTTGCAGAAGATAGGGAGCATTGGTCATGCTCTCCATGCCGCCAGCCACAACGAAGTGCGAGTTCCCCGTCTGGATAGCTTGTTGGCCGAGCGCGACCGCCTTCAATCCCGAGCCACAGACTTTGTTAATGGTTAGGGCACTGACGCTGTCGGAGAGTCCGCCGCCGAGAGCAGCCTGGCGCGCCGGGTTCTGGCCCAATCCGGCGGAGATGACATTACCCATGATGCATTCATCGACGCTGTTAGGATCGATGCCGGCGCGGCGGACCGCTTCGCGCACGACGATGGCGCCCAGTTGCGGCGCGCCTAAATCGGAAAGCGAGCCCTGAAATTTCCCAATCGGCGTGCGTACTGCCGATACGATGACAACATCTTCCATGAAGGCCATGGCTTAACTCCTGAGTGGAAGCTGCAAAATCGGATCACCATTCGGGGGCCCGAATGGTGACCGTGTGGCTCGGGCTTCTATTTTCAGCCACAACAATTAATCATCCGCGTTTCAGCCCCGCGCGAAGTCGAGCACAACGCGTGACGCAACCTGGCCATGCTCAAGCCGGTCGAAAATGTGGTTGATCGAAGACAAAGGCTGGAGCTCGATGTCGGCCTTGACCTTGCCCTCGGCAGCAAAAGCGAGCGCTTCTGCCATATCCTGGCGCGTTCCGACGAACGAACCCCGGATGGTGATGCAGTTCGCCACTACATCGAACAGTGGAACCGGGAACTCGCCGGGCGGCAACCCGACCAGCACACACGTCCCGCGCTTCCGGGTCATGCCAACTCCTTGTTTGAATGCGGGTAGCGAGGGCGCGGTAATCAGAACTCCATGAGCTCCGCCGCCAGTTTCCTTCTTCAAGGTGGCCGCCGGATCGCTGGTCTTGGCGTTGATCACCATATCGGCGCCAACCTGCTTGGCGTGGGCCAGCTTGCCGTCATCGATGTCGATGGCGCAGACGAACAGTCCCATGGCCTTGGCATATTGGATCGCCAGATGCCCCAGTCCGCCAGCGCCGGAAATGGCCATCCATTCGCCGGGCTTCGCTCCGCTCTCCTTGATTCCCTTGTAAGTGGTGACACCGGCGCAGATCAGCGGCGCGGCTTCCGCCGCCGTGAGTCCGGCTGGCACATGGGCAACGTAGTTTGGGTCTGCGAGGAGGTATTCGGCAAAGCCGCCGTTCCTGGTGTAGCCGCCAAACTGTGCCTGGGCGCAGACCGTTTCCCAGCCCTTCAAGCAATATTCGCAATGGCCACATGCTGAATAAAGCCAGGGCACTCCGACCCGGTCGCCCTCCTTAACGATCGTCACTCCCGATCCGACGGCGGCGACTAGCCCGATGGCCTCATGGCCGGGAATGAAGGGGAGCGTGGGCTTGACCGGCCAGTCGCCATGCGCGGCATGGAGATCGGTGTGGCAGACACCGCAGGCCTCCGTTTTGATCAGGATCTGGCCCGTCCCCGGAGACGGGATGTCCCATTCCTGCAGCAGCAAGGGCTTTCCAAATTGCTCGACCACTGCGACGTGCATCCGGCCCGCCTTGGAAGGCGAGATGTCCCATTCCTGTCGCGTTGAGGAAACAGGCTGATCGATCACTGCGGCGTTCGTTTTGAGTGCCATATGTAACTCCTTTTTTCAAAGTGGAAAACGCTCGGCAGAGCCGGTGCCTATACCGGCGCGTCGATCGCCTCGACGCAAACAAGTTTTTTGTTCACAAACTCCTGGATGCCCATGCTGCTAAGCTCGCGCCCGTAGCCGGAGTCCTTGATCCCGCCGAACGGCAAATCCGGCCTCGTCCATGTCGGGTGATTGACGAACATCATGCCGGTGTCGACCCGGCTCGCCACGCGTTTGCCGCGCGCAATGTCCTTAGTAAACACCGAGCCCCCCAACCCGAAATCCGAGTCGTTGGCAAGCGCGACCGCCTCGTCCTCGTTCTTGACTCGGAAGAAGAGGGCGACCGGCCCGAAGAATTCTTCCCTAAAGGCGGGATTGTCGGGCTTGATGTCGGTAAGAATCGTCGGCTGCATGAACGAACCCGGGCGATCGATGCGCTTTCCGCCCATCACCAGATTGGCGCCCTTGGCCACCGCTCCTTCGACCTGGCCAAGCAGTTGTACCAGGGCCGCTTCTGTGGACAGCGGGCCGAGCGTCGTAGCCTCGTCCATGGGGTCTCCTGGTTTGAGCGCGGCCAGCGCGGTTTGGAACTTGCCGAGAAAGCGGTCAGCCAACTCTTCGACGACGATGAATCGCTTGGCCGCGACGCAGCACTGGCCCGTGTTGTTCATCTTGCCCCAGACCGCCC
>OBLW0100003755.1_pt1 | contig 11753 bp, 8 predicted proteins | sample 1520161 | NCBI WGS metagenome assembly OBLW01 (sample SAMEA3539309, study PRJEB22396) | soil metagenome | biome: tundra; feature: field; material: soil | place: USA | collected 2010-05 | depth 0.15 m
CATTCCCGAACAGGACACGACTCCGCCTCCGGTTCCGGCGTCATAGGCGTCAAGGGAATTGATCCGAAATTCTTTGACTCGTGGTCCAGAAACGGCGTTCGAGGAAGTCGGCCAGTTCAAGAACGATAAATCGGCATCGCAACCTGAATCTTGACGGCGCCTGCGGCGGTTCCCAGCCTTCATGCGTCGTTTCTCAGGCTTGACCCGATGCGATCAACCGAGCCCTTGCGGATTCAGGGCCATCTTCACACGTGCGTGACTGGCTATAAGCTCAATCCGCGCGGAGGGCCGTTAGCGGATCTATATGGATAGCCCGGCGCGCAGGTACCCAACACGCGATGAATGTTACTGCCGCCATTAACGCGATCGCGCAGAAGTACGTCAAAGGATCGTGTGCGCTTACGCCGTAGAGGATCTGGGCGAAGAATTTTCCTGCCGCGAACGCCATCGCAAAGCCAATCGCTATTCCCACGGCCAGCAGCTTCGCCGTCCGCGTCAGCACCACGCGCGCCACCTGCGATGGAGCAGCGCCCAGCGCCATGCGGATGCCGATCTCCCGCGTTCTTCTGGATACGGCGTAGGCCATAATTCCGTACACACCCGTTGCCGCCAGAACCACCGCCAGCGCTCCGAACGATCCAAGCACAACCGCAACAAATTTGGCGGGGAACAGTGCCACTCCGACGGCACTGGTGAGGCTGCGGTCGTTGAAGACGGTGAGTGAGGAGTCGAGTTCCAAAACGGCGCGGCGCATCAGACGGACGGTCTCGCTGTCGGCCATCGAAGAGCGCGCAATGAGTGTCTGGTCTTGATGCCAATGCTGTTCGATGGGTTCAAAAATGGCGGCCTGGGGCGATTCGCTAAGAGACCAATATTTTCCATCCTCAACGACGCCAGCGATCTGAATCCATTTCCCGGCCGTGCTATGGCGGAATCGCTTGCCGATAGGATCTTCCCCGACCAGGAGTTGGCGTACGAATGTCTCATTCACGAGAGCGACGAGGGTAGCGTCTTGCTTGTCGCGCTGATCCACGTTGCGGCCCGCAACCAGGCGTGTGTGCATGGCCTGGAGATAGCCAGGCGTAATGGTGAACAGACTAGCGCTAGGGACGTCGCCTGGGCGCGGCTCGGGCCTGCCTTCGAGATAGATGGCGTCTTTCGAGGTATTCAGGGCTAAAGGCAGGCCAGAGCTCATACCAGCAACCTGAATTCCCGGCATTGCGCGGACCTTATCCAGCAAGCGGCGCTGAAACTCGCGTCCGCGCTGCTCGTCGTAGCCTTGGCCGGCCAGATCGAGCGAGAGGACGGCCGCATGTGCGGGCTGGAATCCGAGATTCAGACTGAACGCGTGCTGTAAACTTCGCACTACCAAAATGCTGCCGATGAGCAAGACCACCGAGAGCGCCACCTGGACGGTGACGAGAACATCGCGGGGGTTCAGCCGGCGAAGTTTATCCGAGGGCGCGTCGTTCTTGATGGCTGCAGCCAGGCCCATGCGGGTGGATTGCAGTGCAGGCATCAGGCCGAACAGGAACGCGCTGAGGAGCGAAACCGCGGCTGTAAAGAGGAATACGCGCGTGTCCATTGCAACGCGAGGAAAGATGGGGATATCGAGAGGCGGACGCCACACGTTCACCAAAGCAGTGAGCCAGGAGGCTAGCAGAACCCCCGCCGCGCCGCCCGCAATGGAGAGCAGCAGGCTCTCGGTAAGAAGCTGGCGGACGAGTTGGCCCTGGCTGGCGCCTAACGCAAGACGGATGGCGATTTCTTTTCTGCGGTCGGCAGCGCGGGCCAGCAGGAGGCCGGCCAGATTTACGCAGGCAATCAGCAGCACCAGGCCGGCAACGACCATTAACACAGCGGAAGAACCGATGACGCCTCCCCGGCCGTAGGTACCGCCCATGCCTGGTGGGGAGAGAACGATGGAAAAGCCTGCATCGTCTTTGGGGTACTCGCGGCTGAGTTCGGTGGCGATGTTGTTGATGGAGCTCTGGCGCCTACGGCTTCTGAGCTAGCCCAAACTTTCGCGAACGCCGCTTCCGGCCCGCAAGGCTAGCTGGAAGTATTTGTACGGATAGCCGCGGCCCGGCATCACCGCGGTTAGTTCAACAACCGACCAGCCTGAAGTCACTTTGACGAAGGCGCCACGTATCAGGTCGTTAGCGGAAAAGTAAATCCTGCGCTGTTACTCACGGGTAATCCACTTTCCATAAACTTGCGGCCAATCTCTTCTAAGCGGGCTTTGTCCGAGTGGCGCGTCATCCGTCCGGTACTGCGATAAATCTGATTTCTCGCAACACCATCCGTTCCCTATGGGCTTGTTGATCGAGTAGACTTAGCAAACTAGGCATTATGCCCCTTTCTTTAGGCGCTAAGCTCTGCCCTTATGAGATCCTTGCACCCCTGGGCCCCGGCGACATGGGTGAAGTGTGGGAAGCTTCTGATTCTGAAAGGAAGCGGCGCTTCGTGCAAAAGGCCAAAACCGCCTCGGCGCTGAATCACCCGAACATCGTCACCATCTATGAGATCGCTATAGTCGGATCGCTGGTGGCCCAGCTAAGGCCCGTTACCGGTTGACCTGTCGAGTTCAGCGCCTGAATAGTATGTGTGTTCCCTACGGCCATGTTGAGGCTGTTCGAGAAACGGGCCTAAGAAGACCGCAGTCCTTCAGTGCGCAGGAGGCGCATCGCTGCCGACGCTGGCGGAATCGATATTACACCAATCCCTGAAACAAGCCTGCGGGCCAGATGATTCGAAAGTCGATCCTATTAAGTAGCAGTCAGCGCCGCGGAGCTCGGATTGTTAAGCTAACATTTAACTTCCGTCGTTGAGAGTCATGACCACCGCTGAGCAGCCTCCGACTTATGAAATTGTTTCAGTGTTGTTCATGGACATTGTTGGGTACTCTCTTCGCTCTATAGAGGAACAAATTGAGCTTGTGACGATCCTCCAGAGAATGGTGCGCGAAAGTCTAGAGTATGCGCAGGTAAGTGCGAAACGAGAATTGATCTCGCTTCCGACGGGTGATGGCATGGCACTCGTCTTTCTACGCGATCCGGTCTCACCAGTTAAGTGCGCCTTAGAGATTGCCGCTGCAGTCAGAAACCACTCAGAAATGAGGCTGCGCATGGGTATTCACCAAGGCCCAGTCTCCCGTCACTCAGACATCAAAGAGGGAGTCAACGTGGTCGGCGGGGGCATTAATATGGCGCAAAGGGTAATGGATTGTGGCGATGCGGGCCATATCCTGCTCTCCCGCACTGTGGCAGAAGTTCTGCAGCAACTACGGGACTGGAATGGCTGTCTTGAGGACCTTGGCGTCCACGAGGTAAAACACAAAGTCGGGATTCAGCTATACAATCTTTGTAAAGACGGATTAGGTAATCCGGCGCGCCCGTCGAGAATCGCTCCCCTCGCACCAACCAGCCCAGTCGGGAAAACGCCAATCGACAGCCCCTCCATCGCCGTGCTGCCATTCGCTAATCTCGGTGAGGACAAAGAGAATGAGTATTTTAGCGATGGACTGGCCGAGGAACTGATCGGTGCGCTCAACAAGTTGGGCAAAATACGCGTGGCTCCCCGATCCTCGGCATTTTCCTTTCGCGGCCAAATAAAAGACGTCCGCGAGATCGGACGCACCTTGAACGTTGCCAGTGTGCTCGAAGGGAGTTTGCGAAGCTCTGGACGCAGCTTGCGAATAAATGTCCAATTGATCAGGGTCGCCGACGGAAGCGCCCTCTGGTCCGAACGGTTCGATCGGGAACTTACGAACATTTTCGAGGTTCAGGACGAGATCGCGGCGGCGGTTGTTGGAAAGTTACGCGGCCACTTACTCGGAGAACCGTTCGAAGAGCCGGCTCCCGCCGCCAAGCGATTCACCGAAGATCCGGAAGCTTATAGCCTTTATCTCAAGGGCCGGTACCACTTGATCAAGCGTCCGGCCGGAACCCAGGCCGCGATTGAGTGTTTCCAGGAGGCGCTTCAGAGGGATCCCAAATACGCGCTGGCCTATGCCAGTGTGGCCGATTGCTATAACACGTTGGGAAGTTGGGAAGCCGGAATTCTGGCGCCCGAGGATGCTTACAGCAAAGGTCGCGCCTATGCGGAAAAGTCCTTGCAGTTGGATCCCAATTTGGCGGAAGGGCACTGCGCGTTCGGATACGGGTTCCTGCACTTCGCTTGGGACCTTCGCGCCGCCGAACGGTCCTTTACCGAGGCGATCCGGCTGAATCCCGGCTACGGGCCTGCAATTCACTGGTACGCGCACTTGTTAAGCGTGGCGGAACGCTTCGAAGAAGCTCTGGAACGCAGCCGCCAGTATCTCCAGCTCGATCCTGCCGATCCGTTCGCCGTCGCTCATCTCTCTTGGCACTCGCTGATGGAGAACGATTTCGCGACGGCCGAGAGGGAAGGCCGCGCCGCGGTAAATCAGGAGCCCGGTTTTGGATGGCACCACGTTTTTCTCGGGTGGGGACTGCTCGCGTCCGGCTTGCTGGAAGAGGGGTTCAGCGAGATAGAAAAAGGCACGAGGCTCAACGGGGGCGTCACCGTCTGTGAAAATTTCGCCGCCCACGCGCATGCTATCGCCGGGCGCCGGGATGCGGCGCTCGCCCAACTCGATCAGCTAAAGCAAATCTCACAAAATAAGTACGTATCCCCTTACGAGATCGGTTTGATTCACGAAGCGTTAGGCGATCGGGATGAAGCCTTCCGCCAATGGGAATTGGCCTTCGAGCAGCGCTCGCCGTGGCTCGTATACCTGGCTCGCGAGCCGCGGCTCATGCACTTGCGTGGACAACCCCAATTCGATGCTCTGGTCGCGAGAATCCATCGCCTCATGAATCGGGATACAAAGCGCCTGTGAGGACGTTACGAGATAGATTGCCGGCGGCGACAACCCCGTCCCAGTGACTATTACGGTTGCCGGACAGACGAGCCCGACTGTTGCAATGGCCATCCAGTGAGTGTGAGGTTTTGGTTGACGTTATGGTCATTAACGGCGCCTTCCGAATGGAAGCAAACTCGAGGGCCGAAACGCGACTGCGGTCGCTGCCGCGAGCGGATCGTCGGCCACTCGGACAAAGCGAGCCTAGCCCGTAGCGAGGAGGCAGTGGTTTATATTCGACGTTTTGAAAAACAACTCCGGTGTAGTCGTCAAGGGTAGATCTTTCTTTGGACCGCCGCTTTACCAATTAACGCGCAAACCACCTTCAAATTCCGAGGTTGGCCGAAAGTCCGGTTGGCGGAAGTTTGCTGGTCCGTTTGCTCCAACGCCGTTTCTTGACCATGAGCGGCACAGGTCAGCAATGCCGACTTATCCGGCCAAGTGGGATTGGCTTTCTGACTGGCGGACCCGGCACGATTTTGCGACGGGTGACTTAGCGCACGTAATGCTAGGCGATGGATCTGTTACCGCGCCCAGGCTGCGGGCCCACGATAACCCTCGCGAAAGTAGGCTCTTTCAGTTCTCAAGTGGCGGCGGGAACGTACGGAAAGGTTTTGGACGGCTTCGAGGTGACCGACCTCCTTGCCGATCCCAAGGCTCACCGGGGCATTCGCCGCAATGGAGAACATGACATTGGGCGCGTTGTCAGTAAGGGAGCGGCCGTTCCATTCGGCGAAGCCGAACACGGCCGGCGTGCCGACCTGGTAGGGGAGGATGTTGGGGAAGAACCGGTGCGCGACTTTTTCCCCATAGGCACGTGGGTCCTCAGCGGTTCCAGTTGCGGAGACGACGCCGGCGATTGCCTTAATGACGGTCTCTCCATAGGTTGCGAAGTCATCGGCCGGGCGCCCGGCATTGAGACGGTTGCCAAGATCTTCGTTGTACTGCGTAAACAACGGATGGATCATCGGAAGACCCACACGGTTGATCGAGCGCCATCCACCAGCATTGGTAGCCAGCGTCGACACAGCCCATACCCCGATCCGAAGCTTGTCGCCAACGCCAGGGAGCAACTCTCCGTCGGGCACTTCCAGCACGATCGAATAGACCGTATGGCCGGCAAACAGGTTCTTCGCGTGGCTTGCATCCCATCCGGACAAATCCACGGACGTGCCGTCCTGAAACGCATGGCCGACCGCGTGCAACACATCGGGCTCAATCCAAAACGGGTCGCCGGCTTTACCGGTCCAGACGCGCAGCCCGGATGGAGTGGTGACAGTCTCGCCAGTTGCGCCCTGAGCGACGACAGTGCCGGGCGCATCCGGGTTGACAGCATCTGCGGCTCTGATATAGCGCGCAACGTAGCGCTGCTTCCCGTGCGCATCACGCTCATCGAAGGTGAATCGGTAGGTCAGATCCTCGACGGCATCGCCATTGAGATCGACCTTAAATTCGTACATGCCTTCCGGATGGTAGCCAGGCACAGGAATTGGGCCGAAGATGGAGTGGCAGAGATTGATCGCGAACACGGTGCCTTTCTCTCCCTGGAATACGTAGAGGTCCGTGATGTCGAGGCGGATATCTTGCCGGGCAATAGGTGAATCGAGATGATGGGACATGCTGCTCCTTTTTTGTGTGAGTTCAGGATTTCAATGCCTTGCGAGTTGCTTCGCTCGATTGCGAGCGCTGCTTGGAACAAGCTGAGCAACTGAGCACTTCGACGTCTCTCACTCTGGAGCGTGACCGATTAGAGCTTCGGAGGCATCCCGAAATAGGACGAATCCTCGCTACCATTTTTCGGGCCGCACAGACTAACACGAACTGGGCAATCAGCCTCAAAAACGAAGTTACAAAAGTACAAGCAACGGGGAGGCTTGCTCCGGCATTAGAGGAGCAACGAAAGAATCGGTTCTGCCACGACTCGAATTGCTGGTGGGCTGTTCGGACTACGGAAAGGCTGAGCGGCGTTCGAAAATATTCGATCGGGACCGGTCAGATGCCGGCGTACCAGGCGTAACCGCCTTCTGGCGACACGGAGCCCAAGCCCTGGCCGAACTTTTTGAGATTATCGGTTACCGTGAGGCGCGTAATATATTTCACGTTCTTGTAACCCAGCTGGCGCGGAACACGCAGACGCAGAGGCCCTCCGTGGCCCACCGGAAGTTCACCGCCATTCATTCCGTAGGTGACGAGAGTCTGCGGATGCAAAGCATCGGCCATATCGATGCTGTCCCACCAATCTTTTTCTATCGAGAAGTAGACAACATATTTGGCTTGCGGCAGAATCCCGGCTACGTCCAAGACGTGGGAGAGTGGCACGCCTGTCCATTCCGCAATAAAAGACCAGCCTTCTTCACAGGCCAGGTGAGTGATCTGGCTGCGGACAGGATGGCTCTTGAGTTCCGCGACCGAAAACGATGCGGGGCGGGCGACCAGGCCGTCCACCGCGAGCCGCCAGTCAGCGAAACCTCCGGCCTGAAGGCGCTTGAACGCTTCGCCGAACGGTGCCACTGCGTTCGCGAACGGAGGTTTCGAAATCTGGCTCGGAGAAAATTCGCGGGCCATTGAGTGGCTGGTCAGGATCCGTTGCGCTGCATAGGTGAGCGTTTCGCCCGTGCCATAGAGAACGCCGTGATCGGGTGGGATAAGCCCATAACGCTTCGCAAGATTGTTGGCTACGGCCAGGCCCGATGCGCCCGCTGCTGTCGCGAGTCCGCCGGTGATCAGTTTGCGGCGTGAGAGATTCCTCATGCGCTCTCCTGGTCCGCACCAGAGCGGCCTGTGATCATCGCGCGCATGCGGTTTCTGAATCCCGTGAGACAAATCATCGTGATGTGGACCAACAGGAAAAGGAAAAGGAACACGGATACGAAGAAATGAATCGTACGTGCGGATTGCTGGCCGCCCAGCACGGTGACCGCGGACGGAAATGCAGACGCGATGGCCGGCGACATCGCCAGACCTGTCCAGATGACCAAGGGAAACAGAACGAGGATCACGAATAGGTAGGTGAGCCGCTGAAGCAGGTTATACGACCACGCTTCTTCCTCACCCGGCGGCTTGAAGCGTAGACGGTTCACGATCGCATTGGAGAAGGCGCGCCACGAAAGATCGGCCCCGCCTGGTAGCAAGTCCTTCCGCAAATGTCCGCTAAACAAGCTGGAGATTACATACAGCAAGCCGGTCAACACGGCGAACCAGGCAGCTTGAAAGTGGAGATACCGGCTCCAGCCGTTCTGGTCCGGCAGCACGTAGCCGTAGCCGGTTGGGACGGTGGACCTCGAGGCGGGGATCGGCAGTTTGAACAGCGGAGGAGTGTTTACGTTGCCGGTTTCACCCCAATAGAAGCGCGGGTGAGAGATCAGGATTTCAACTCCGGTGACGAGCAGGGCAAAAAAGCACAGAGTGGTGATCCAATGAGTGACGCGGACGAGTGTAGACTGCCGCGGCGTAACCGTCCTCGATGGGATGGCTGCGTCGGAAGTTGCGGCCAAAGCGGAATCGCGCACACGGGAATGCTAGCAGGTGGCGTGCATGTCGCGCAAGGCGGGTGCAAGGCGGAAACTATCGCCGCGGGATCTTGCCTTCCTCAGCTGAGTGGTCGGCGTTATCGCGGTTGAGGCGGATGGGAATGGCAAGGCCGGTTGGAGCAAGTGATCCTGCCTTTCCTATGAACGCCGTACCTTAAGCATGAGCGGCACAAGTCAGCAATGCCGACACGTCAAAGTGGCTGCCGCAAGCGACGATAGCCTCCTCGGGTATCAGGAGTTAAACCGATTTCCCAGTACGAAAGCCAAAAAGTTAGCATACTCCAACCGATCTTACTCAAGTACCAAAACCGGAGGAAGCAGCCTGGACCTCTCGTTTTTACAGTAGCTTACAGGGCGGCTTGGACTGCGGCAACCAGCAGCATTGGATTGGTGATGAGATTGCGGGACCTCTCCGTTATTGAATTGAATAAGGCTAGCTTTTGTGCCTGAAGGAAATTCGGGAAGAGGAAGAAAGATGAAACTGAGGAACTTCTCAATACAGGTTCTTGCTTCCACAGCGTTCTGTTTTGTTTGCCCGGTTTGGGCATACGCAGACCCCATTATCACGAATGGCAGCTTCGAGGCTGTTCAGATCGGCAGCCCCCACAGTAGCAACCCGGCGGATATACCCGGTTGGACCCACTCCGGTGATGTTGGTGATGCCCTTTTGTGGAACATCACATTCAATCTATGCTGTAATGGCAACGGTGGGATTCCTAATGCCCACTCCGGGGACGGTAACCAGTTCGTAACGATGGGAGGTGGGTATGGAGTTACCGGAAGCTCCGCTTGGTCCCAGGTAATAGCCGGCCTCACTGTTGGAGATTCCTATAATATCGACTTTATGATGGCCGCGGAAGGCGAGACTGCTACACAGCAGATCACCGTAGCCATGACGACTGGCTCATCGACTGGCTCAGAAGTGTTCACAAGTCCACCATCGCCAGGCATCTCGCCTATTTTTTGGGCTAACTGGGGCGCCGAGCAGTACACATTCGTGGCAACAAGCGCTTCAGCCACGCTACAGTTCTCAGCCGTCGACCAACCATACGACGTCGGCCTGGACGCCGTCTCCATCGCTCCAGCGGGTACAAGTTCAGTGCCCGAGCCCTCGTCTCTGCTTCTCCTCGGCACCATTTTGCTCGGGCTAGGTGGCGCCGTCAGACAAAAGTTCCTTTCTTAACGTTCGACCCAATAGGTTTACCAGAGAGTCGCTCCCAGGGGCGACCTTTTCCTTCAGGCGCCTTAGCGAGGCGTCACCGTGAACACTTGACCGTACCTTAGAGGGTGTCTATCACCGATCCTTCACCCGTCCTTTAAAGCGAGGAGTCCTCTCTCAATATCAGACCAGTGCGAAAGCATTCACTTTGACGTGTAAACGCCCGACTCGTCGATGTGCGACAGTCGACGCTACAAGGCAGATCTCTTCCGATTAGCTGGCCGCTCAGAGTTCGGCCGTTCGCCGGGTGGGATGGGGTTCCCGCCGGTATGGACTTCTTCGCTCGCGGCGGTATTTCCGGCGTTACGATGTTTATCGCCGGGCCCTTCTTCCTGGGGCAGCAACAGGTATTTCCCGCTTTCGTTCGCAAAATGAACGTGCTGTTTATCCCGGCTTTCCTGCCACTCATCTTGCTGATTTCTGGCTAATCCGAGTTCGTTTCACAATGCAAAGGGAAGTGGATGTCGCGCGGAGAGCTCACCGAGAGGCCGGCGGGCGGGTCACCGAACTTGCCCTCCCTCTCTTGTTCTAGAGATAACTGGAAGATGCTCGCTGCCCTTTTCATCGCCGCGCAGATTGCCGTCATCTCTCATCGCGGCGAACATTTGGCCCATCCGGAAAACACGCTTCCCGCTTTTGAGGCAGCCATCGAAGCCGGTGCGGATTTCTTCGAACTGGATGTCCGGACCACTTCCGACGGCCGGTTGGTGCTGATGCACGACGGAACGGTCAATCGCACCACTGATGGAAAGGGCAAGGTCCGAGAGCTCACGGTTGACCAGATTCGCGCGCTCGATGCTGGAGCCAAATTCGATCCCAAGTTCACAGGGACAAAAGTTCCCACCTTTGAAGAGGGATTGAACCTGGCTCACGGCAAGATCGGCGTTTATGTGGATTGCAAAGAGCTCTTACCAGCCGATCTGGTTGCTGCCCTCAAGAAGAGCGACATGCTCAAGAACGTGGTGATTTATGGAGACCCGGGATTTTTGAAGGACGTACTGGCGCTGGAACCGTCTTTGCTCGCCATGCCCGAAGCCGGCAACGCAGCCAGGCTGGAAAAATTGGTATCGAACTTGAATCTGCGCGTGGCTGCTTTCGATAAAGGCGATTTCAATGACGACGTAATCGCGATGGCGAAGCGCTTGAAGATCAAAATCTACGTGGACCGTTTGTGGGACGCCGATAAGCCCGAGTTCTGGCAAAACGCCGTCGACCGCGGCGCCGACGGCATTCAAACGGACCATCCGGCCGCACTGGTGGAATACTTGCGCTCGCGTGGATTACACAAATAGGAACGCTACGGGTGCGCCGCGCTCGAAGCCGGGCGCCGCAAACTTCGCGAGCGTCGCGCGCAAGCTCGCGATATCGATGGGCTTTGTGAGATAGTCATCCATGCCGGCTTTCAAGCACTTCTCCTGATCGCCATGCATGGCACTCGCCGTCATTGCAACAATCGGGACGTGTCTGGCCGAACCCTTCTCGGCAGCCCGAATCTCCGTTGTCGCTTCCAGACCGTCCTGGATCGGCATCTGGACATCCATCAGTATCAGATCGAACGCCTCGCCCCGCACAGCCTCGACGGCTTGATGACCATCGCCCACTACAACTATGGAGTGGCCTTCCCTTCGCAGGAGTTCCGAAGCCAGCTTTTGGTTCATCACGTTATCCTCAGCCAACAGGATCCGCATCGAACGCATGGTAGCTGGTGCTGGATTGAGCGCCGAAGCCAATGCATGCACTTCACCCGAACGATGTGGAGACACGTTGGTCACGGTCCGCGCAGGTGCAAGCCGCACCGTGAAGAAGAAAGTGCTTCCTTTTCCAGGTTCGCTTTCAACTCCAATCCTTCCACCCATGAGTTCCACCAAGCGGGCCGAGATCGTCAGTCCCAAGCCGGTGCCGCAGTAGCGTCGCGCGGGCGATCCATCGGCCTGCCGGAAGGGATAAAAAATCAACTGCTGCATCTCCTTCGGAATGCCAATACCCGTATCAATTACCTCAATGCGAACAATCAGCTCTCGGCCAGCCGGGCTCTCTAGCCGGACGTTTACCGATACCGAGCCGCGGTCGGTAAACTTGAGCGCATTGCCCAGCAGGTTGACCAGCACCTGGCGCAACC
>OBLW0100003757.1_pt1 | contig 11750 bp, 12 predicted proteins | sample 1520161 | NCBI WGS metagenome assembly OBLW01 (sample SAMEA3539309, study PRJEB22396) | soil metagenome | biome: tundra; feature: field; material: soil | place: USA | collected 2010-05 | depth 0.15 m
ACAGATCCCTGCAGATCGATCCCGAGTACGATGACGCCATGGCGTACGAGAATCTGCTCTACCGGCAGAAGGCCGACCTGGAAGATTCTTCGGACATGTTTAAGGCGGACATCGACAAGGCCAACGACTACTTCCAAAAGACCATAGACACGCGGAAGATCAAGGCCGACCGGAAGCCAACCGGCGGCGGCATCACCGCAGACACAAAGTAACGTTTAACCACAGATGGACACAGATAAACACAGATAAGCACCCCGAGGTTTGGAGGGTTTTATCTGTGTTAATCTGTGTCCATCTGTGGTTCCGCATTTAGGGGCCTGCAATCGCGCCCAGCTTTGTTGTTCGCCGTACCGGCCACACTGACCCTGCTCTTCTGCGGGTTGGCTGTCGAAGCCGGTGCTTTCAGCGTTCCCCTGGCACTGCTTGTTCTGATTTACACTTTCGCGCCGGTGACGGCCGCTTTTTTCCAGGGTCCCGCGGGCAGGCCCACATGGCTTGATTTCGTCATCATCCTGATGCTTTGGCTGCCCCTGGAGTTCTCCGCCGGACAGCACCTCATCCCCAGGCGCGCGCAAGGCTTCCTGCACAGCGGGGCCTATGGCATCGCCATCATCCTGGGGCTGACGATCTTCCTCGGCTTCCGCGCGCTTCCCGGCATGAAATTCAAGCTGCCTTCGGCGCGCGATCTGGCTTACGGCGGCGCCGCATTCCTGGCCTGCGCGCCTATCCTGATCGTGGCCGGCCGCCTTCTGGGTTTCATCCCGGCGTGGCATGCGCCTGCGCATCCCCCGGCGGGCGCCATCGGCCGTACGTTCGGCGTCATTTTCGTGGGGACCGCGTTGCCCGAAGAGATCCTGTTCCGCTCGCTGATCCAGAACTGGCTGATGCAGCGCTTCGGCTTCACCACCCGCGTGTTGCTCGTTTCAGCCTTGATGTTCGGCTGCGCGCACCTGGATAATGGGCCCCAGCCCTTGCCGAACTGGCGCTACATGATCCTGGCCACCATCGCCGGCTTGGCCTACGGCAAAGCGTTTCAGAAGTCTTCCAGTGTGTTTTCATCGGTGACATGCCATGCCCTGGTGGACGCCACCAAGCACATTTTCTTTTGATCGGAGACGGATGTGAACTGCAGGCAAAAGCTGATTGCTGCGGAGGCCGCCACCGGCTTCGCTTTGATCATGCTGTATATCTGGCGCCTGCGCTTCAGCGCGCCCCGCGCCTGGATATTCATCCTGGGCTTCTTCATCCTGTCGCACATTCTGCGCGGAGAGCGGACCGCGGGCCTGGGCCTTCGTTGGGACAACTTCCGGGAATGCGCGGATGCCATGGCGCCCGCGCTGCTGCTGCTGGCGCTGTCGCTGATCGCTTGCGGAGTGCTGCTCGAAACCATGCGTCCCATCAGAGTGGAGTATGGCTTCATGTGCCTGCTGGCTTATTGTCCCTGGGGGATCTTCCAGCAATACCTGCTGAACGGTTACATCGCCAACCGGCTGGCGGCGGTGGTCTCCGCACGGCGCGTCCCGCTGATGGCCGCCGCGCTATTCGCCGGAGCGCACCTACCCAACTGGTTTCTGATGGTGGTCACTTTCGCGATGGGCTACTACAGCACCAGAATCTTCATGCGGTACCGCAATCTTTATTTTCTGGGATTGGCGCACGCCGTGATTGGGACAGCGCTGTTCGTGGTGATCCCGGACTCGATCAGCCATCACCTGACCGTTGGGCCGGGCTTCTTCTTGAGGTAATTGTGGGGCAGGCCCCCGGCCTGCGGCGGCCTCCCAGGCCGCCCTTCCCCAGGGCGTTTACCGTCGGGTGGGCTTCTATCGTCCATCAAGCCGGCGGCGCGGCAATGTGGACCACCTCACCCAGTCGGACATTTGTGAGTGCGTCCAGCAACTCCATCCGGATGGCGCGGTAGTACGCGATCTGATTCTTGGGCACGTGAACGACTACGATGCCAATGCGAAACTTTGCGATATTCTGCTGGAACTCAATACCGCCATCATTTGTGACGAAAAAGTCGAATTGCTCCTGCGCTACCGCCAAAAGTGGACCGTCTTCCATCGCGCCCCAACCTTGATCGCAGCCTGTCGCGACCTCATGGCCGCGGAAGAGTTGCTTCACCCTGGGATCTACGCATTCGTCAATGAGGATGCGCATTCTAGAATCTGCGTATTGGCGAGGTCAAGCACAGCAAGGACTTGCTGCCGTGTGATGGGTGGATAGAGCACCAGAAACTGGTCGATGGTTTCGCCACCTTCAAGAAAATCGATGAGGCTCTGCACGGGTACACGTGTGCCCCGGAAACACGGAGTACCGCTCATGCGCCCGGGGTTTATCCAGATCGCCTCGTCCAGGCGGTTTCTTTGTTCAGCCGTCACATCCTCAGATTAAGCCATTTCGCCGGGGTGGCGCAACGAAGAACGTCTGGTTGGCACATTGTGTTCGCATGAGCGCGGGCGGTCCCTTCGGGAACCTCTCTGGCGCTAAAAACAGGCGGCCTGGGAGGCCGCCGCAGGCTGCGAGCCTGCCCCACTAGAGCTTCAGCAACTCCCGCAGTCGCTTGGTCTGCACCCGGCTGACGGGGATCTCGGTGTGCTTCCGATCGTCCATGCGGAGCTGGTAGCTGGACTTGAACCAGGGCACCACTTCCTTGATCTTGTGAATATTCACCAGATACGAGCGGTGCACCCGCCAGAAGGTGTCCTTGTCGAGGTTGGCTTGCAGATCTTCGATGGTGCGGTAATTCGAATGCCCCTCCACGTTGGTGGCCACCAGCGTGATCATCCCGTTGTCGATGGTGGCGTAGATCACATCCTGCGCGTCCACGATGAAGTTGCGGTTGGCGTTGCGGATCAGCAGCTTGGTGCGGTGCGGGGGCGACGAGGACGCAAGCGGGTTGGCGGATTCCGGTGTCACCGCCTTCTTCTCCTGTGCCGACCGGCGTGCCCGATCGATGGTCTCCGCCAGGCGCGCCTTGTCCACCGGCTTGAGCAGGTAGTCCATGGCCTCCAGGCGGAAGGCCTCGACGGCATACTGATCGTAGGCTGTAACAAAAATAAAATGCGGCAGCTCCATGCCGGACTCGCGCAGGTCGCGGACTACCGACAGGCCATCCTGGCCGGGCATGTGGACGTCCATGAAAACCAAGTCCGGCTCGGCCTTGCGGATCAACTGCACGGCCTCCAGGCCGTTGCGGCCGGTAGCCACCACCTCCACTTCGGGGAAGTCGCGCAGCAGGTAAGCCAGCTCGTCGGAAGCCAGTTGTTCGTCATCGACAATGACGGTGGTTAAAGATGCCGTCGCGCGGTCTCGCATCGAGTTGGTATTATAACATTTCGCCCCGCACCGGCAGATTACCCGATGTGCGGCCAGGCACGCCCCCATTAGCCACTCGGGGGACCCTTCGGATGCGCATGTTCAAGGCGCGCCGGAAGGGTGCCTAAATTGAAAAGGAGTGAAGCATTTGCCAGAAAAAGAGAACGTCACCATCGCACCGGCGGAAGGGAAGCTCGGCGTGTTGATCGCCGGCATGGGCGCGGTCACCACCACCTTCATCGCCGGTGTGGAGGCTATTAAGCGCAACCTCGCCAAACCCATAGGCTCGGTCACCCAGATGGCCGCCATCCGCCTCGGAAAGCGCACCGAGGGCCGCAGCCCCCGCATAAAGGATTTCGTTCCACTCGCCAGCCTGGACGACCTGGTTTTCGGGACTTGGGACATTTATCCCGACAACTGCTATGAAGCCGCCGAGAAGGCCGGCGTCCTGGAGATGTCTCTGCTGGAAAAACTCCGCGAGCCGCTTTCCGCGATCCAGCCGATGCCGGCGGTCTTCGACCACGAGTTCGTGCGCCGCATCGATGGGCCGAACAAGAAGCCCAAGGCGTCCAAGATGGATCATGCCGGGATGCTGATGGACGACATTCGCAGCTTCCGCGAGTCCACCGGCGCCGCGCGCCTGGCGATGATCTGGTGCGGCTCCACGGAGGTCTTCCACAAGCCCGCCGCCGTCCACCAGACGCTGGCCGATTTCGAGTGCGGCCTGCAGAAGAACGATCCTGAAATCTCGCCCAGCCAGATCTACGCCTATGCCGCGCTGAAGATGGGCGTGCCCTACGCCAATGGCGCGCCGCACCTGACCACGGATACCCCGGCCCTGCTCCAATTGGCGCGCGAGCGCCAGGTGCCCATTTGCGGCAAGGATTTCAAGACCGGCCAGACGTTCATGAAAACGCTGATCGCACCCGGCCTGAAATCGCGCATGCTGGGACTGAGCGGCTGGTTCTCGACCAACATCCTGGGGAACCGCGATGGCGAAGTGCTGGACGATCCGGGCTCCTTCAAATCCAAGGAAGAATCCAAGCTCGAAGCGCTCGAACAGATCCTGCAGGCGGACCTGTATCCGGATCTGTACAAGAACTTCTATCACAAGGTGCGCATCAACTATTACCCGCCGCGGGGCGACGCCAAGGAAGGCTGGGATAACATCGATATCTTCGGCTGGCTAGGCTACCCGATGCAAATCAAGATCGACTTCCTGTGCCGCGATTCGATCCTGGCGGCGCCGCTGGTGCTCGACCTGGTGCTGTTCAGCGATCTGGCGCAGCGCGCCGGCATGCGGGGCATCCAGGAGTGGCTGTCCTTCTATTTCAAGGCGCCCATGCATGCGCCCGAGCTTTATCCCGAGCACGACATCTTCATCCAATTGATGAAGCTGAAGAACACACTGCGCTGGATGCGTGGTGAGGACCTGATTACCCACCTTGGACTGGAATATTACGACTAAGTGATTACCAGAACCCAGCATTTAGGACCCGACACCCACTTATGAAGGTTCTTGTCATCGGCGGTACCTTGTTCATCGGCCGGCAACTCGTGAAGGAGTTGTGCGACGCCGGCCATGATGTAGCCGTAATGCACCGCAAGCCGGCGCATGGTCTGCCGCGGCGCGTGGAGAATCTGATGGCGGATCGCAACGACGCCGAGGCGGTTCAGCAAACGTTGGATGAGCGGCGCTTCGACGTGGTTTACGACAACGTCTACGATTGGGAGCGCGGCACCACCGCGGCGCAGGTGCAGGCCACCGTGCGGGCCTGTGGCGACCGCGTATCGCGCTATATTTTCATGTCCAGCGTGGCGGCGTATGGCGACGGCCTGAATCACTATGAAGGCGACGCGCTGGCGCCGGACAACCACCCGGAGCCTTACGTTCGCAATAAGGCCATGACGGAGCGGATGCTGTTCCGTCTGCATCAGCGGCACGGGCTGCCGGTGGTCACTTTCCGGCCGCCATTCATCTACGGGCCGGGCAATCCGTTCTACCGGGAAGCTTTCTTTTGGGATCGCATGCGCCTGGCGCGCCCGATCATCATTCCGGGCGACGGCCACCGCCTGATGCAGTTCGTTTACGTGAAGGACTTGGTGCGCGCCATGATCCGCGCCATGGAAGTGCCCAACGCGGACGGAGAGGCGTTCAATATCGGCGACTCCCGGGCGTTGACGCAGGCGGAAGTGGTGCAGTCACTGGCCGCCGCCGCGGGCAAGCCTGCGCAACTGGTGCGCATCCCGCGCGAGGCGATCTTGCGTACGGGGGGTAACCCGATGGGCGATCCCGCCTACTTCGGCGTGTACTTCGACATCCCGCCGATCACCGAAAAGATGGGCAAGGTGGCGCGCATTCTGGGTGTGCGTCCCACGCCGTTCGAAGAAGGCCTGAAGGAGACGTGGCGGTGGTACCTGCGCCATCGCAATGGGCGCTTTCCGCAGCCGGACTTCACCTTCGAGGACCGCTTGCTGGGGTTGGCGCAGGCGAAGACCGCCAGCCACGGTTAGGCGCATGGGCATTCAACTGGACGATGTTGAGGCGCGGGTGCTGGGTGCACTCATGGAAAAAGAGGTCTCGACGCCCGAGTATTACCCGCTCTCACTGAACGCGCTGGTGAACGCTTGCAACCAGAAATCCAACCGCGAGCCGGTGGTGTCGTACGACGAAGATACGGTAGAGACGGCGCTGGCCGGATTGCGTGCCAAAGGGCTGGCGGTGCGCCTCAGCGGGCACGATATGCGAGTGCCCAAGCATTCGCACCGCTTGTCGGAGGTCATCAACCTGGGTCGCCGGGAGGCCGCCGTGGTGTGCGTGCTGATGCTGCGCGGCCCGCAGACCGCCGGCGAATTGCGCTCGCGCACCGAGCGGCTTTACCAGTTCGACGACCTGGAAGCCGTGGATGCGTGTCTGACCCGGCTGATGGAATGGGAGCCCGAACCGCTGGTGGCCAGGCTGCCGCGGCAGGTGGGATATAAAGAGGTGCGCTACGCCCATTTGTTATCGGGCGAGCCTCCGGCGGCACCGGTGGCACAGGTCGCCAACACACGGGAGACCCGCGACGACACGATCGCGCGGTTGCTGGCCTCGGTGGATCGCCTGGAGGCGGAGGTCGCGGATTTGAAGCGGCAGTTCGCGGATTTCAAGAGGCAGTTCGAGTAGGTGGCGCGCACTGCAAGTCCTTACGCCAACCGCGCCTCGGTTAACGACTCCGAACAATACCGCCGCGAACTCTTCCCCTTGTCCTTATACAGAGCATCGTCCGCGCGCCGGATCAGGCTCTCCATCTGCTCACCGACGAACCACTCCGTCACCCCCATCGCCGCGCGTAGCAGTAGCGTAATCTGGCCGTCCGCCAGCGTGACCCGGTAGTCGCCTTCGCAGACTCTACTAATCTGCTGGCTCCTGACCATGGCCTGTGCAAGACTGCATGCGGGCAGCAAAACCAGAAACTCGTCGCCCCCCCACCGGCACGCCAGGTCCGTGGACCGCACCACCGATCCCAGGCGCCGTCCGAACTCTCTGAGCACCGCGTCGCCTGTTGGGTGTCCCCAGCGATCGTTGACGCCTTTGAATCCGTTCAGATCTACCAGCACCACGCTGAAGGGCTTCGCCGCCCTTAGCGCCAACCGCAGCGCCTGCTCCGCCGCGCGGCGGTTGCCCAGACCTGTCAACATGTCCGTGTGCGCGATCTCTTCCGACCGCGCCAGTTTGTCCTGGAACTGCTGTAGCTCGGCATGCAGTTGCATCGCCGACTGCTGGCTGGCATCGTGGATCTCGGCCACTGCCCGCTTCAACGCGGCTACTTCTCTCACCATGCCTTTTCGGATCTCGGTCAAGTCCTGCAACTCTATCAGGTCGTCCAGATTGCGCGTAAAACCGGTGAGCCGCCGGTTGTTCGTAGTACTCTGCTTCGCCAGCGTAGTGGCGGCCTCGGCGAACGAACGCATGATCTCTCTGAATTGTTTGTCCTTGTCTTCAAGAATCTTATTGGCCTGCGTCGCGAACGCACTCAGTGCGTCCCGAAGCCTGTGGCGGCTCTGTGCCAAGACCTCCAGCGCCGGCCGCTGTTCGAACTGCATCCGCAACTCCCGGATCTGAGTTCGAAAGTGCTCGACCAATTGCGCGGAAACCGACGGCAGGTTCCTCTCTATCCCCTCCAGGGCGGATTTATAAGATGCTTCCAGTTCGGCGATCAGCGGAGCTTGTCCCTGGAGGTCTTCAAGATGTCTCTTCAACGAGATCATAGTGTTGCCAGAGTGGTGGAGCCGCCTTTATTCTACGGCAACGGTTGGCCCGGCGGTCAGATCCCGATGGTTAACGTCAAGGAATTGACAATATGTTGGGCGGTGTGGCGCATGCCGAGGCCCCCGGACCAGGCGTCTGGGCGCCTCTTCAGGACCAGGAGGAGCATTGCCGCCATCGGCAGGATCGTGCCCGCTAAGTAAACGACCCAGAGAACCGTTAAGACTGTCTGGGACATCAACGCCGGTCTATTTACCGCCAGCCGATCAAACACCGCATGGAAGCCCGCGGCGCGAAACGCACCGATGTGCAATACCCCGAGTGCTCCATTGGCCCGGTGTCCGATGATTCCCGTATAGTACGGGATGGCCAGCCAGTGCATACCGTAAAGGTCCAGCAAGCCGAACAGGAATGTGCCCAGGGTCATGGCCCAGAGCCGCCAACGGCCGAAGGCCACGGCGCAAAGCACGACTTCGCAGGCCACCACTGCGTACATGTACCAACCCGCCGATCCCACAACTGCTCTCGCCAGAAACTGGAGGAACACGTTGTAGAGTTGCCCGAGCCAGAAGAAACCGAAGACAGCCACCAGCCAAACGGCCGGCGGCCGGCGTAATTGTATAATCAGGCCAAGTGCCGCTAACATCGCTATCGCGAAAAGGACGTGATACATCCAGCTTCGCGCCCCGAGAGCGCTCCAGCCGCAGTAATAAAGGTGCGAAACCAGAATCACGTCCACGGCCCGAACCCACGGGATGTGAAAGATGGCGGGCAGCAGTGCGATGACACTTCTGCCTCGCAACATGACTGACTCGGGGAGTCCAGAAAAGGTTCCCGTGGTCACGACGTTTCGGACATACCACCAGCCGGCGATCGCCACGGCGATTGCGCACGTTGTCAACCCGGCTGCCCAGGCCTTTCGGTATTTGTAGAACAACAGCAACAGCACGGCTGGCACGGCAGTCAGGAAGTAAGCTTTGGTCAACAGCCCAAGTCCCAGGACTGCGCCAAGGGCGGCTGCGCTCCAGATGTCCGGTGCACGAGTCAGAATCCTGAGCCCCAACCAGATCAACAGGGTGAAGAGCAGTATGCAGAGTGGCTCATTGCCGATGCGCGACACATTAATCGCGAATCCCGGCATGACCGCCACAACCGCTGAACATCCAAGGGCGACAGACTCGCGCCGCGCCACGGCGAAAGCGATCCGAAAGGTTAGCGGCACAGCCAACGATGCAATCGCCACGCCAATCCAACGCAACCACATTACCTGTGCCAGCAAGCCGCAGCCCTTCAGCGCGTAGAGCACTGGAGCCATGAGCCAATAATAGAGTGGCGGCTGAAACGCCTCGTAGGCCGATATGCCGCCGGTCGAATCCGCCGTGTACCAGCTTGGCGGCATGTTCCGCAAACGAGATTCCCGGTGGCGTCTTTCTTCGACCGGGAGCGCCCAGTAACCCTCCTCGGTGAGTGACGACCGAAAGACATCCCAGCCGCGCACTTCCCACGGCACCGGTGCGAGTTTGAAAGACTCCTCGACATCCCGCTGCCCCGGCTGATCGCGAGGCACCAACAATATTCCTTTTGCGGCAATCGCGCGAACCACTCCGAAATGGGCGAACTCGTCATAGCCTTCCCAAAGCGGAAACATCGAAGCGTAGAACGAGCCCCGGAGCAGAAAGCAGATCCAGATTGACACCAGCAACCAGCGGGTTCGCATGGGGCTCGATCCGGCAAACCACTCAAGCCGCTTATTTCTTGTCCACCTTGTCCAGACGCAGGAAACGCGCGGCGTTGTTGTAGAGGATGTCGCGCTTTTGCTGCGGCGAAAGATAGGTGGCGCCCTCGATCACGCTAATTGACGCGGCCATCAGCTTGGGCCAGACCAGTTGGTCGGTCCCGAACATCACGCGGTCTTCGAAGCCGGCTTCCACGATGCGCTGGATGTAGTTATGGACCTCTCTTAGTGGGTAGCTCCAGATGAGACCGGCCACGTCGACATACACGTAGGCGTTGGCCTGGAGAAGAGTGAGGAGCTGGTCGATCATCGGGTAGCCTGCGTGCATGATCCATACGCGCAGCTTGGGATGGCGGGCCAGCAGATCTTCTAGCAGGAGCGGGTTGCCCATGGAACCGCGGAATTTCGGCATGGTGATGTTGGCGCGGCCGGACCCACCGGTGCCCATGTGGATGCCCACTGGAATGTCCAGTTCTTCGGCTAGGGCGAAGTAGGCGTCCACCGAGGGATCGCTGGGCGAGAGGCCCTGATACTGCAAGCCCACTTCGCCCATCACCTTGAATCCGCCCTTGGTGAAGGCGGTTCGCAACTCCTCGACTGGGAGGTATTTCCCTCCCACCATGCCGTTGTCGAAAGACGTTCCAGGGATGATTCGTCCGGGCGCCGCGTCCTTCCACTTCTGCACGGACTTCTGGTCTCCCATGACGACAGCCGTGACATTCAGCCGCTCGTACTCGGCGAGGACGGCTTTCATGTATTCGTCGGGAGTTTTCGAGGGCTCCAGCAGTTCCGTGCAGTCCTGTTTGGCCCAACCGATCGGGTCGGCTTTGACGCTCGGGTCGGCGGCCAGGAACTGTGGGTTAAAGGGGCACATCGGCCCGACTCCGGGAATGCCGCCGAAGGTGTGGACGTGGATATCGATCACGGGCGGCCTTGTGTTTGCGGACGGCTGCGCGGAGGCGATTGCCGCGGCCGCGATCAATAGGGCGGATCGCGTGGTACAACGCATGACGAGATCGTATCAAACGGCAAGGCGCAGGACGCTCACGAGGTTCAAAGGGCCGAGGGTGGGGAATCGATTGGGTGAGGTTTCAATGGCCATGCGGATGGTTTCGAAATCCTGCGGGTTATGGTGGACCAAGGGCATTGCGGCGACGAGCGCCGTCGCGGCGATCAGGATGTCGCATCGCCAGCGGACGAGCCGTTCCTGGCGCACCTCGAGGACACGGTGACTGCGCTTCGGGGCTGACGGCGGTTGCGGCAAAATCGCGCTCAATTCGGCGGCGTACAAAGCAACCGAGGCATCGACCGGAATAACTACGCCTAGGGAATCGAGGTATTCCTGCCGTCTCAACGCGAAATTCGTTTGCCGTCCCGGCGCCTCCCGTTGCATGGACAGGGCAAAGCCGCGCATGCGCTCCATCACGGTGATTGCGGACACATGCACAGAATGCCGCTGGGCGTAACTGGCCACCCATCGCTGGACTTCTGGATCGGTTGAACGGTCCAGCCAGGACTCCGCGCTGGTATCGAACAGGTATGGGCCAAGGGCAGGTTCAAGCAAGTCTATTCGTCCGTCGGCTCCATGATAACGCCATCGAGTAATAACATCTCTTCATCGGTCAGGCCCGCGAAGGCCCGCCGCCCGGCCTCGAACGCCCGCATGCGTCGCTCAATCTCGCGCTTGGCTTCGGCCTCGGCGTGCAGGTTTTTCTCGAGCGCTTCCGAAACGACCACGCTGAGGGTGACCTTCCGCTTTTCGGCAATGCGCTCAGCCGCGGTGAGCGCATTGATCGGGAGGGTGAGTGTCGTCCGGCGCGTTCCGTTTTTCGTCCCGTTCCTCATGGATGTATTATAGCATCAATCAGTGCATCAATGTGCATCACGATATCCGCGGGAGGAACTTGGGCGCGCGGCGGTGGTGCGTGGCCTGCTCGAAAGCGTACGCCAGCTTGATCAGCAGCGCCTCGGAATTCGCTGCGCCGAAGAAGGAGATGCCCACCGGCAGGCCAAAGGCATAGCCCGCGGGCACATTGATATTCGGGTAGCCGGCGACAGCGGCGGGCGTGGAACTGCCTCCCGGAGCATGGTCGCCATTGATCAGATCCGTGCACCAGGCCGGGCCGGCTGTGGGCGCGACCAGGGCATCCAGGCGATGCTTGCTCATTACCGCGTCGATGCCTTCGGTGCGCGAGAGCCGGTGGTCCTTTTCGAGCGCGTCCAGATACTCCTTGCTCGTTAGCGGACCTTTGGCCTGCGCCTTAATCATGAGGTCCTGGCCGAAGTAGGGCATTTCCCGGTCGCGATGGCTCTCGTTGAAAGCGATCACGTCGGCGAGTGAATGCACGGGCGCCTTGGGTCCCAGTGCGCCGAGGTACAGGTTCAGGTCGTTCTTGAACTCGTAGCTCAGGACTTCCGATTCGGAATCGTCGAACTTGCCGGCGGTGG
>OBLW0100003758.1_pt1 | contig 11750 bp, 3 predicted proteins | sample 1520161 | NCBI WGS metagenome assembly OBLW01 (sample SAMEA3539309, study PRJEB22396) | soil metagenome | biome: tundra; feature: field; material: soil | place: USA | collected 2010-05 | depth 0.15 m
GCCTAGCTTGCGGAACTACAATCAAATCATTCATTTAGGGTCCTCATAATGGGCATTATCGGTAGCCATAATGACCTTACCTCCAGGTCCCCAGGTGCATCAAGCAAGACCTGAAGGCTATTACGGCATTCGGAACGAGCATACCGGCCATCATCGGCACGACACCCCATCGGGCGCCCTGCGCTCTCGCGCATTTGCTCTACAGCTCACTCTGGCGATAAGATCTGGTTCTAATATCAAGAGGAGGCCGACGATGCCTGATCCTGTCGAAATCCATCGAAAAGAAGTCGCTCAGCGCATCCAGATGGCCAACTCTCAAGGAGGTTGGGAAGGAACCCATACCGACTTCAAGAAGGAACTTGGTGCGGCTGCTCGGGACATCGGGAAGCTCTTGAAACACGTCCTTGCATTCGCGAACACCCCACGGCGTACGGACGCCTACCTTATCTTCGGTGTCAATGAAGATAAGCCCAGTGGCACCTTCGAGCACGTTGGAATCCCAGATCAAGGTTTCCCGCCTCCGGAGAGGATCAACGACATTCTTCATCAATACACGAAATTGAAGGACATCTTCGTAGATGCTCACTACGTGCTCGACGGAAAGCCTACGCCATATATTGCAATCCCCTTACAGTACGACGGGCCCTACACGCTGTCTCAGTCCTATCACGGGATCGGGGAAGAGCATGAGATCTTCTGTAGATATGGAAGCAGTTCCACGCGAGCCACTGAGCGGGACATCCATCGAATGCAGACCGAGTGGGCGACCTGGTTTTTGGATTGCCGCTATGAAAAGACTCCCACGTCGCTGATGGCCGCTCTCGCAAGCCACTTTCCCCGCCACACCTCCCTTACGGAGACGGATGGACATATCCGTCTGCTTTATGAAAGCAAAGTCACGGATGCGTTCGGAACGCACGTCGTCCCTGCGTTGATCCATGCTTATTGGGGGTTTGATCCGATAGAGCCAGAAGCGGTCGAGAGAATTACCCGTGATGATGTCCAGCCGAGCTTCCAAAAGACCATCATCGCAGCACGTTTTAGTCCGGCGACTCGGGCTGCAGGGGCGGCATCAATGGTTTTCTGTGTCTCGCTGGACGAGATCTATTTCGTAAATGATTCATATGCGCAACTCTGTCGCGAAACTATTCGGAGCTGGGACGACGAGCGAGCTGAGCGTAACCTCGGCTTGATCTTGGACCTCGATTTCAAGTTGTCTTCCTCACAAAAGAGGCAGGAGCCGCAACAGTCCATTCTCTCATTCGTCGAAGAGCAGTTGCAGTCAGATGGCCGCGTAGCTGTTGTTATCCATGGAGACTTCGGATGTGGTAAAACCACCACCGCCAAACAGCTGGTTGCGCACCTGTCCCACGAATACCTCCGCGGACACTCTAGCGTACCCAGGCTACTCTACCTAGATGTCAACAATTTAGATATTCGCTCTCGCCGTGACGAGTGCATCGCTAGCCAGCTTGCGCGGTATAACCTGTCGCGGGAGCACCTAGATCGCATAATCACGCTGGTTCGGACGAACGAGATCCAACTGATTTTTGACGGTGTGGACGAGATGGCACGGCCGTACACGACTGGCGGTCGGCGCGACGCAGTTGAGATATTACGCGACGTCGGCAATGGGCGCCCTGCTGCCTATTTTGTCCGCAGCTCGTACTTCCCAGAACTAAATGAAATGCTAGCCGAGTTCGGTCTGGTGGCTGATCATGATTTTGCGAGTGGGAAGAAGCGCGTTGTTTCGGCCGAAATACTCCGCTTAAGACCCCAACAGATCGAGGCATACCTCCAGGCTAGACTGGGTAACGAAGATGCGCGGAAAGTGCGGAGTGGGCTGCACAAGATCGGGCTTGAATCCTTCTTGGTAGACCCGTTGATCATGTCCCTTGTGACGGACCTTGTAGAACGGGATGGCGCCGAGACAATCGCATCGTTCCCCCAAAAAGGCCAAAAGGCCCATTTTCTAAGCTATCTTGTCAACAAGCTCCTAGAGCGTGAGCAGGAAAAGCGACAGCGTCACAGCGGTCTCCCCGAGAACTTCGCTCTTTTTCAAAGAGTATTGCGCACCGTCGCATTCAGTATGATCTGCAGAGGCTCCGCTGCGATATCGCCGACGCAGCTCGAGGCGTTCGTGCAGCGCGCAGCAGAGAATCTTGGTAGGACATCAGAGACGGTAGATGCGTTTCGAACGATGTCCTGGATCCGGCGGTCTGAGGACGGTGGGCTGACCTTTCGTCCAGAGGCTCTGACACTTATTTGCGCGGCCGAACACGTCGCTACTGCGTTGGCGAATAGGGATGTGCTTGCCGTTGCCGACTGGCAACAAGCGGCGCCACTTGCGAGCGTTTTGATTGAGTACAGCAGCGAGATGGTAGACGGCGCCGCGATCCTGGGGGCAGTGGCGCTGTTGGGAGGCGAAATCCAGTTCAACGTTCGCCAGCTAGCCAGGTCAGTCCTGGACGCGGCGAAGAGCCGAACTGACGCTCCGCCGGAGGCTCAAATCGACGAGACGATGATTCCGGCGATCTGTCGTGGGATTCTTGGTGAGGTGCATCTTGCCCGCCTTCCAGTTGCGATTCTCTTCGGCGGCCTTCCAGCAAAGCGAACGGTGCAGGTCGGTGTTCCCATCCTGTTTCTGCTCGCGCGTAGCGAGGTTCCAGAGGCAATAAACATAGCGGTCGATGTGTTAGCGGTGCTTTGGAGGACGGCCTTCGAAAAGCGACAGTTCTTCGAAGAATTGCGCATGATCAAGGACGATAGAAGCAGCTGGTTAGACCAAGTGCTTTTGAGGGAGCTCAAGATTTTAGTACCCGACCTGCTAGATGGCCTGCATTATCAGATCCTGTTCGAACGAATCAGCAATACGGCGGCGGACCGAAAAGTAAGGCAATACGTAGATCGGACTCTCCGAGCAATAGAGGGCGAGCGACAGCGCCGCGCGGCTTCTTTCCGGGATGAACGGCGGCGGCATTGACGCTCGACAGTCACAGATGGCTATTAACAGACACGAGCCAGGCACGCCTTGAGAAGCGGCCATTGATTGCTGACACAGTCGCCGCCGGTACGTGGCGTTATTTCGGGTTATCGGTAGCGGTTTTCCCGTGCACATCCGCGAGGTCGGGCCTTCCCGTCCAGTTGACGTGTGCCGGACTTCCCAGGACTGATCTCCCAAAGCGCCGGAGAGTTTGCCGGCGGCGGGCGTAAGGCTGTCATGAAGGTGCTATTCTCGCTGTCTCGCCGCAGCCACCTGACGAAGCGCGAGTATTGTCACCCTCAACCGACAAGCGGGCAATCTCCAGATTGATGTTTCAGGCTGAGCGGGCTACTGTAATCCTTTGGAGGTGCCCCGTCGTGACCGACTTCCCGTTCTGGGTGGATGGTTTGCCAAAGAAGGCTTTCCTTCGCGCTGGGCATCGTCTGGGCTTTCTCTTGTGTGCACTCGTTGCGCCAGTTTCTGTCCTGTGCCAGCAATCCCCGACGCCGGATGAGCTGGCAGCGCAGGTGAAGGCACTGAATGCCGAGCTCGCTCTGAGCGCCTCGGCAACGCTAGAGCCGTCGTGGCTGGCCGACGTTCTGGAGACGCGCGCCTCGGTGCTGTCCCAACTGATGGCGTCCGACCCGGCCCTGGCCGCCCAGCTTGTGCTGCCGGCGGACATCGCGAAGAGGCTGCGCGCATCGGCTCCCGCGGACACCCTAGAGACCAGCGGCGAATGGACGGGCACGCTGGGGAAGGTCATCGCGGATGACTTCGAGCACCATCGCAGCAGCACGCGCTGGGTGCTCTCGACAGCCGGACGGATGTACGACATCGTCTCGCCCGCGCAGAGCAAATGGCGCCCCGGCGCATCGGTGAAGGTCACCGGGGTCGCGCTGGGAGGGCACATCGCCGTTCGGACGCTCGGCGATACCGCTGCGGCAAGCGCAACCGTGCAGCAATGCACCACCACCGGCCCGCAGAACATTGCCGTGATCGTGGTTACCATGCCGTCGGCTCCCACCCTGCCGCCAGGCTACACGATGGATGCCGTCCGGCAAGCGTTTTTCGGCGATCCCACGCAATCGCCCGGCAATATGACGCTGAATGGCTGGTGGAACGAGATGTCGCACGGTCAGATTTCTGCCACCGGCAACGTGTTCGGGCCTTTTGCCTTGAGCCAGGATTACACCTGCGACCAGGCCAGCGAACTCTTCGCGGCGGCATTGGCCGCGGCCGACTCGTCCGTGGATTTCAGCACCATCACCCGCGTGGAAGTCGTCTTCCCTGTCCTTTCCAGCGGCTGCGATTTCGGCGGAATGAGCACACTTGGGTGTGAAATCGCCACCTCTCCATCCAAGACCTTCACGGCTTCGGAAGAGTGGCTGCCATTTAACGCCGATGTGCAGTCATTTGGGCTCGGAGCGGCGGTCCACGAGCTTGGCCACGGTTTGGGTTTGCACCACACAAATAGCGACGACTATGGGGCAATCCCACTCGGAGCGCTCAACGTGCCTGGCACCACCGTTGAGTACGGCGACTTCTACACGGTGATGGGCTTCGGTGAGGCTAATTCCCAGGGTCAATTCGCCGCGGAACATAGTTATCTGCTGGGGTGGCTGCATCCCGGCGACTATCAGGAGGTCTCCGCTCCGGGCACTTACACGCTCGCGCCATATGAAACAAACGGCTTGCGGGCGCTACGAATTCTGCGCGACGCCGCCAGCGGCGCCTGGTTGTGGGTCGAATACCGCCAACCGATCGGCGATGTCGACAGCGCGCTGCTGAACGCCTTCCCGAACTCCAACGCCTTCGCCGGAGCGCTGATCCGTTATGGAGACCCGACCCTGGACGATCCGTACCATACCTACCTGCTGGATTTCAATCCGATCAGCAGCCCCAACGATTTCACGTCGGCCGCGATGACTCCGGGGGAGAACTGGTCCGATCCGTACTCGCCGCTCACGCTGACGGTGAACAGCGCCACGCCGCAGGGACTTTCCATCACGGTCGACTACGATTCGCAGTGCGCTGCGCTGCAAGTTTCGCCCACTAGGTTCCCTTCAAACGGAGGCACGGGCACCATCACGGTAACCGCACCGGCCACATGTTCGTGGTCGGCATCGGCTACGCCGAGCTGGATTACGTTGCACAGCGCGCCCAGCGGTTTTGGGAACGGGTCCATCGGTTTCACAGTCGCAGCCAACGGCGGCGGTTCTCCTCTTAGCGGCTCGATCGACGTCGGGCGCCAGAGCGTCGGGATTTCTCAAGGTGAAGGAACGCTGACCATCGAAGGTATGAGCCCACAAAACGGCTCCGGCTCCTCCGGACAGCTAACGTTCCACTTCAGCGACTCGGCCGGCGCGTCGGAGATTCTTGATGTCGGGATTGGCGTGCCTGGTGTGTGCCAACTATTCGCAACTCCTGGAGGCATGATCTCCTTTGCTGGCTCTTCGGCCATTTATTTGCCCGTGGCCGACGCCAGCATCTCCTACGGACCATGTACCGTCTATTCCGACGGCAGTTCGATCACGTCCTCGGGCAACGATCTGACGGTGACGCTGAACATGTCCTTCGCGGCACCGCTGAACGGGACACTGCGCTTCGTCGCCGGGGCCCAGGATCTCAACAGCAACACCGGAGACTTCGCGGTTGGCGAGTGGACCGTCCCTGGAACCAGTTGCGCTTTCACCCTCGCACCGGCTGGCCAAACGTTCGGACTTGCGGGCGGCTCCGGCCAAGTGACCGTCGCCGCTTCGAGCGGATGTTCGTGGATCGCATCTGGCACTGCCTCCTGGCTGACTCCCTCGCCGAACTCAAGCGGCTCCGGCAACGGCACGGTTTCTTTTTCTGTGGCGGCCAATTCGGCGGGTGCCTTTCGAACCGGATTCGTTTTGATCGGCGGCGAGGCGTTCCCAGTCCAACAGGGCGGGCCGTTCGTGGTCTCCACTCTGGCCGGAGAGCAGATGCCAGCAACCGAAGCCCCCGCATCCGGAGCATCGATTCCGGTCTTGTCCGGAATCGTCTCGGACTCCGCCGGCGGCTTCTACTTTTCGAGTCAGCAATTGCACACCGTCTATAGGGTGAGCACCGCAGGCATGATCACTCGGGTAGCTGGAACGGGGGAACTCGGCTTTTCCGGCGATGACGGACCAGCCCTCGACGCCAAGTTGAATTCGCCGGAGGGCCTGGCGCTCGACGCCTCAGGCAACCTCTACATCGCCGACACGGGCAACAATTGCGTCCGCGAGGTGAGCACCGGCGGAATCATCACGGCCGTGGCTGGGAACAGCGTGGCCGGATCCTTAGGCGATGGCGGATACTCAGGCGATGGCGGACCGGCCATTTCGGCCCAATTGTCCCAACCCGATGGCGTCGCGGTGGATAGGGCCGGCGATCTGTTCATTCTCGACCAGACGGGCGCCGTCGTGCGAGAGGTCGATCCCTCCGGCACGATCAAGACTATCGCAGGCAACGGGACACCGGGATACTCCGGCGATGGCGGCCCGGCAACCAGTGCGCAACTATTCATTGCCAGGGGCATCGCCCTTGACGCGGCGGGCAACTTGTATATCGCGGACACGCTCAACAACAGAATTCGGAAAGTCGATTCCGGCGGCACGATCACAACCGCGGCGGGCAACGGGGCGCCTGGATATGCGGGCGATGGCGGCCCGGCCATCCAGGCCGAACTGCGCTACCCCGGCGCCGTCGCGATTGACGCCAGCGGGAATTTGCACATCGCCGACACTTCCAACTACGTCATCCGCAAGGTGAGCACCGCCGGAACCATTACGACCGTTGCGGGGAACGGCACCCTTGGTTATTTCGGCGACGGCGGACCGGCCACTTCTGCCGCGCTATCTCTGCCCGTGGGTGTCACGTTGGACAACGCCGGCAATCTCTATATAGCCGATCAGGCCAACTGGCGCATTCGCGAGGTCTCAGGCGGAAACATCGGCACCATCGTTGGCTCCACGTTCGGCGATAGCGCGCCGGCGGTTTTCGGGAGCTTGAACACGCCGAACGCCGTCGCAAAAGACAAGAACGGGAATGTGTACGTCGCAGACACCGGTCACAACTCGGTCCGCAAGATCGCGGCTGACGGCACGATTACAACGCTGGCCGGTACCGGCGTCGCCGGGTATTCCGGCGATGGTGGACCGGCAGTTAGCGCTCAGTTGAACCAGCCGCGCGGCGTCGCAACCGACACATCCGGCGCCGTGTATATTTCCGATAGCGGCAACAGTCGTATCCGGATAGTGGCGGCGGACGGAACGATCGCAACCGTGGCGGGCAGCGGGACCGCCGGATATTCGGGGGATGGCGGCCCGGCCGCGCAGGCGCAGCTCCGCGGGCCCAGCGGCATGGCAGTGGATTCGAGGGGCAACTTTTACCTCGCGGACTCCGGTAACAACGTCATCCGCAAGGTGAGCGCCACTGGGACGATCACGACAGTCGCGGGGAACGGCACCTTTGGTTATGCCGGCGACGGCGGCCCGGCGACAGCCGCGGAACTGAGCTTGCCATCCGCAATTGCGGTTGACTCCGTCGGCAGTCTTTATATCGCGGACAGCAACAATTCCGTGGTTCGAAAGGTCGACACCAATGGCACCATCACAACGGTGGCTGGTAACGGCGTCAGTGGATACTCCGGCGATGGAGGTTCAGCCACCAGTGCGCAATTTAGTTCGCCTTTGGGAGTCGCCGTGGATTCCGCGGGCGATCTCTACATCGCCGACGCAGGCAACAACCGCATCCGCATGGTGAACCCAGCCGGCGTGATCGATACGGTGGCCGGCAATAGCGACGTGAACTGGTACTATGCGGGCGACGGCGGCGTGCCGACCAACGCCACCCTTTCCTATCCGACGGGCCTGTTCCTGGACTCCTCCGGCAACCTGTATATCGCCGACCAGTTCTACAACGAGGTCCGCGTGCTGATCCCCAGCGGCCTTCAGCCCATCTTTACCGTGCAGTCTGCTCACACAGGCAAGTTCGTCACCGGTCAATCGGGAAGCTACGCCGTCACCATATCCAACGCGGCCTACGCAGGATCCACCAGCGGGCCGGTAACATTCACGGCTTCCGTGCCCACGGGTATGACTGTCACCTCCTTGTCGGGCGCGGGCTGGAATTGCTCCGCCAACCAATGCACGCGTAGCGACGCGCTGGTTGGCGGGGCTTCGTATCCGCCAGTAACGGTCGCGGTCGCCATTACGGCCACGGCCGGGAACCAAGCTACACCCCAGTTCAGCGTTTCCGGGGGCGGCGGGATCGCGGCGGGAGTAGGCGATTTCACAGTGATTGCGCCTGCCCCTTCCATTGCGGCCGTGCTGAATGCCGCCAGTTTCCAGCCGGGGATCGAGGACGGTTCCTGGGTCTCAATCTTCGGCACGAACCTGTCCAACTCGACGCGTGCGTGGCAGAGCAGCGACTTCGTCGCTGGAAGCTTACCCACTACTCTCGACGGCGTGAGTGTGACCATTGCCGGCTTACCTGCCGCGCTCTCCTACATCAGCCCGACGCAATTGAACGTTCAGGTGCCACTGACCGGTCAGACCGGCCCCGTGAGCGTCGTGGTGACGAATAACACGGTCGTGAGCCCCGCGGCCTTTGCAACTATAAGCCCGGAAGCGCCTGGCGTATTTACGTTCGGTCCCGGCGGCAACAAGTACGCCGCAGCCGTCGTTTTGAACAACGATGGCACTTACGATTACCTGGGGCCGGCCGGATTGTTCGGATCGGCGACGACAACGCGTCCAGCCCGGCCCGGCGACGTTCTCGAACTCTATGCCACCGGACTCGGTGCTACCAACCCATCCGTGCCACCTGGGACACTGTTTTCGGGCGCCGCGCCGCTGGTGGGTTCAGCCACGGTGATGATCGGTGGTGCCTCCGCACAGCCCATCTGGGCCGGCTTGGTGGAACCGGGTCTGTACCAGTTGAACGTGACCGTGCCGAACGTGCCCACAGGCGACCAGCCGCTGCTGGTAGAGGTGGATGGCGCAACATCGCAACCAGACGTTTTCGTGACAGTGGGCCAATGAGGCGTCCGCAGCCAAAACTACGCGAGGCATTCAAGCCGGCATTCGGAGACGGCGCCTAACACTGCACTGCCCCGAGGGCGCGGCGGGAGGTGGAGTTCAGCGGATGGCCGACAGTCTCACCTCCCGACGAAGCTTGTTGCGGCGCCCTCGTCGGCGTTCTGACCATTCACTCGGTGATTTCAGAAGCGTGGTCGGAACATCGAAGTCTTGGCTGCCACCGTCGCAGTTTGGTGGACTCGCCCGCTCGCGACCGTACCCAGGAACTACTTCCGGTCTAACGCGCAACCGCCAGAAGTGGGTTCCCAAGCTCCCAAGAAGTCCCGTTGGACGAAGTTCGGGAATGGGATCGTGTCGCAGACCGGGTTCCTCCCGTGAAACGCCGTTCTATGAAAATGGCGATGCGGCCGGCCCGTGGCGACGGCAGTTCCGCGGCAGCGTTATCGCGCCATATCGGAAGGAATGGTTGGTGCCAACTTCGGACTGTGGGTTTCGCTGCCGCAGCCGGTTTCCAGGAACCAGAGTCCGCTCGTGCACGCGGGCCACGTTCTCATAAACCCGCCTGGTAGCGCAGTACTATGAGGTATTGGACAAGGACTGCTGTCCTGGAGACCACACAAGATATGCGATTGAACAGAAGACAATTTGGACGCGCACTGGCGGCAGCTCCGTTGATGAGCGCCGCCGCTTCCGCCGCGGATCTTGGGTCCTCCGGCGCGCCTGCAGCATCCCGCTCCTGGTTCCAGGATGCGCGCTTCGGCATGTTCATTCACTTCGGCCTCTACACGACGCTGGAACGCGGCGAATGGGTGATGCACAATGAGCGCATTCTCCCCGCCGATTACCAAAAGCGGATGGCCGTCTTCAATCCCTCCGAATTCGACGCCCGCGCGTGGGTAGACCTGGCGAAGGCTGCCGGCCAGCGATACATGACGATTACCTCGAAGCATCACGAAGGCTTTTGCATGTTCCGGACTGTCACCAGCAACTTTGGCATAGTGCATTCGCCGTTCGGGCGCGACCTGATCGGCGAGCTCGCCGCCGAATGCCATCGCCAGGACATGCCCCTGTTCTTCTACTTCAGTCTGATGGATTGGAACAACCCGGCATACAAGGAAAGCCTGGCATCGAAGACGCCGGTTTCGACCGGGTTCATCGACGTGATCCAAACCCAGTTGCGTGAGCTGTGCTCGCAATATGGAAAAATCGCCGGTATCTGGTTCGATGGAGGCTGGGATCACACACCCGAGCAGTGGCATTCCGCGGACCTGATCTCGCTGATCCGCAGCCTGCAGCCGGGCGCGCTGATCAACGACCGCAGCGGCCTCCCGGCCGACTTCAGCACGCCCGAGCAGGAGCTCGGACATCGGCCGGAGAAGGACGACGGACGCCTCCGCGAGGCATGCCTCACCATCAACGACGATTGGGGCTATGCGCGAACCGACTCGCGCTTCAAGCCGGTCTCCGAGCTGATTCAATTGCTCGCGACAGCCGCCGGGTCCGATTGCAACGTCCTGCTTAATGTCGGGCCGAAACCGTCGGGTGTCATCCAGCAGGAGTTCGTCGATCGCCTCCACGCCATGGGAGCGTGGCTGAACAAGAACGGCACGGCGATCTATTCCACGCGCTCTGGAGCCGGCGTGTACTACACGGCAACGGCATCCACCGCCCGCGGCAACACGTGGTTCCTCCACATCTTCAACTGGCTTCCCGGCAGCAGCTTGCGGATGGATTACACTGTCAAGGGCGAGATCCGGCGCGCGTATGTCGTCGAGGACGCCAGCGCGTTCCCTTACGAGCGCACCCGATCGGGCGGCATCACCACGACGGCGACCAACAAAGGCTGGAGTTCGGAGGACTGCGTCATCGCGTTCGAAACCGATACGGGCCAAACTGCCTGAGTATACCGTCGTCTCCTGCGGTGGCGTTGCGAGGGGGAATAGTGCGACACAGCGGCAATTGCTCGACTCTGCCCGTTATGACCTGATATCGGTAGCCCCCCTTGGCTCGCGGCTGTTTCCGAGTGGCGCGTGACTCGGCCGGAGCAGTCGACCAGATACTCCAATCAGCGAGATAGCGACTTCTCGCTCATGTTGAGCGTGACGGTGACGCAACCGCGCCCCTCGGTTACTTCAGCGATTAAGACCCTAGCAGAATCCAGAGGGGGCGCAATCCGGCCCGCGCGAGCCAAGAAAAGCGCCACCTCCGTTTTTGCTGATCCAAACAACAGGAATGGGGTTAGTACCAAGTTGACAGCTCCGTTTTCCGCCGAGCTCAGGCAAGGTCGTACCGATCAAGGTTCATCACCTTCTTCCACGCAGCCACGAAGTCCTTGACAGGAGGTGCTATCCCGCTTCTCGACCAGGCCATGCCGCCCTTCGGCGATCTCTACGGCCTGCCGTTCTGTCTCGACAACACCTTGACAGGCCAGGACCGACGCGGCCAGAGTGGCCGCGCGGTGTCATGTGATCAAATGCGGTCAATGGTCTGGCACGCAGCCCGCGAATGAACCCGGCCTTCCCTTCTACCTCTTCGGCGATCACGGCCCGACCGCCGGCTACGGGATTCCGCTCCCAAGCGCGCTCTCCACACGGCAACTCTTGCCTTATGGACGGTGGACATTGCACCTCTAGAGGTAGGTATGGGCGGCCGAACTTCTAGCTTGGTGTTAAAGGCATTCTGCTTTGGACCCCGATCTGCTCACAGAAGGCCCGGCGAGT
>OBLW0100003762.1_pt1 | contig 11736 bp, 9 predicted proteins | sample 1520161 | NCBI WGS metagenome assembly OBLW01 (sample SAMEA3539309, study PRJEB22396) | soil metagenome | biome: tundra; feature: field; material: soil | place: USA | collected 2010-05 | depth 0.15 m
CCGCGATCGACGAGGATGTTCCCACGCCGCTCCAGCTTGAAATCCGCCACGGCGAGCGGCTCCACCGATGAGAGGTGAAACTTCCCCGGCGATAGCTGCAGTTCCATCTCCGTCGCCTGAAGCGTCCCTTCGATGGCAAAGCCCTTCGCCGCCAGATAGGGATTGAGCCAGGCGAGCGGGATCCGGCCACACGCAAAACGCAGGGGCCGCGGCGAACTAGCGAGCCATTCTGACTGGGGCGTACGCTCGATGAGGACCGGTGCGTCGCTTCGGGCTGAGACAAGAACCGAGCCGCCTGCATTCACAACAGTGAACGCGAGCCGGTCGAGGTTCGCCGTGGCGGCGGATTCCGCGGATCCTGCGGCAGAGAAAGTAGCTTGCAGGGGACCAAATGTCTCCCGGCTGTTCGGAAGCGCGGGCAAGTCAACCGCCAGGGAGATGTCGACCGTGGGCCGGTCCGCGGTTCCGTGCATGTCGAAGGTGATCGAGCCACGAAGCCGATTTTCATTCGCATCTTCTCCGGCAATGTCTTCAAGACGGATCCAGCGTTCGCCAGTGCCGAAGGCGGCGCCGGGTGAAAGACTGAACTTGCCGCGAAAAACCTCCCGTCCGCCCACGGCGAACCTTAGATCTGTCGCGCTCCAGGGGGTCGTCGTCCTGAGGATGAGACCCCTGCCCTTTTCGTAGCGAACGACCGACTCGCCTTCGCTCCAGGTCCCATCCAGGGAGCGGCCGGGCAGCCAGCGCGAAATCCATGCCAGGGGCAGCCCCTTTACGGAGAAATGCGCCAGATCGGAGGTGTCGAGCGCGCCGACGACGGCCGAAAGCCGGCCGGCCTCGAACGCAAAGGGATGCGCCAGGCCCAAGGCGACGAAAGGCGTGGCCCTGGGGGCCGGGCGCAAGGCAAACTGAAGCGCGCTGAGCGTCACCTCCTTCCCGTTGCGGCTCATGGCGCATCTTCCGGTGATCAGGAAGGGCAGCGGATGCTCCGATCCGGACAGAAGGGTTGGAAGCGCGCCATCGAAGCCCGCCTTGAGCTGCGTGACCCCAGCCTGCCATGAGATGTCCATGTCCAACTTTGCGGTCACTGAATCGCCTTTTTCGGTCTCCAGGCGAAAATCGTCCGCGACTATGCTCATGCCGGTCGCCGTGAACCCCAACCGCGGACTGGCGCGGAGGTGCAGCGCCAGGACGGACGGCAGCGAGCCTCCGCTGGCTCGGATCGGCTCCAGGTCCAGCGGTTCGACAGGCGACAGCTCGATCGCGTCAGGCGCCAAAGCGACCCTCCACGCCGCGTTCAATTCCCCGGGCCCAACCAGGATCCCGTATGGATTCAGCCAGGGATTGGCCCATGGCAGGGGCAGATGATCCAACCTCAGCTCAGCCACCGCCGCCCCGGACCGCTTCCATGGCCAGAAGACCATCGGGCCAAGCAATTGCAGCCTTGCCGACCCGGGCCCGCCGGTGGGACTGATCGTGACGGCGCCACTCGCAAGCGTCCACAGGCTGCCGTCGCCCTGCGCAACCGCTTCCGCATGGCAACGGACTGCTCCCATGACGCCGAGTTGGGGCAGCACGCGGCTCAAATCATTGGTCAGGATGTCAACCGCAGCCTTCGCCTGCATCTGCTGCGTCGCAAAATTTGCGGAAAGATCGATGGCGGCCGTGGCGGTTGCATCTGTCGCGACGGCGCCCGGAAGGAGGCCGGCCGCGGCCGGCTTCATCTTGAGCTCGATTCGACCCGTCAGGACGGAGGTTTCCCGGCGGAAGCGGCCGTTGAATTCCAAGCCTCCATCTTCGGGGAATGCAATGACCGCGCGGTAATCCTCGCCCTCCAATCCGCCTGAAACGGACAAGTCGTACAGGCAGGCGGGGGCCGGATTGGGTTCACCCGGGGCGGCGGTCTCGCCGCGAATGGCCAGACTTTCGATGGAGCCATCCCGGCCGGCCACGACCCGGATCGTCCCTTCGCCACGCCAGGGACCGGTCGCCGCCGTCGTTGGGGAGCTTGATTCAAACGAATAATGCAGCGTCCCTGTTGAACCTGGCGCGAATCCCCCTCCGCTGCATTGCCAGGTGCAAACGGCCACGGGTTCCGCCCCGCGAACGAGGTTGAGCCGCCCGCTCAGATCCACGGTTTCCACGGATGCTCTCAGGCGAAAAGAGGTGAGCAACCCGGCAAAGATCCCGCTCGGGGAGCGCGGGATGCCGGAGGAGGGGGAGGAGGCCGCGACCGCCCCTGAGGTCGCGGAAGCGGAGGCTGTCCCCCCTGTCCCGATGGCTGCGGGCGCAGTTAGGTCGTAGGAGCAGTCAAGGTCCCGCCCCACGCATTCGGCCACGATCAACCGGCCCTTCGCCAATCGGGACGGGACGACCCGGACGGTGAGGCTCCCCGCGTCCACACGCAGCCCGTTGCGGACAAACTGCACCCGTCCCAGGGAGAAGCCGGAGAGGCCGGCCTGGAACCGGCCGATTTCGATCTGGCCGGCGCCCGAGGCGAAAAGCGCTTTTCGCAGCAGGGCCCGCTGGACCGCGGGGACCAGGCACAGCCCGATCGCAAGAAGAAACGCCGCCGCGATTCCGGCGACGACCGGGATCGCGCGGCCGAAGCGGGGTCTCATGCGGGGTCCAAGGCGAGCCATGCCGAAAATATTCTCCTTGTTGATTCAAAGCGCCCGGCGGAAGAGCAGCGTGGTCACGCCAAGCGCAACCAGGGCAACGATGAATGCGCGGCGTTTGCCAATAAGGCTGAGATTCAGGCTCACGTGTCGGAAAAATGCGGGGCGAATACGAGTGGGATTTCCGGTTACCAGGCCAAAAAACTCAGCCGTCCGGGTGTTGCATGCGAGCAGAATATTATTTTCACTGCCTGTTGCCCGCACAAGCGGGGACCACCGCTGCACTGCTGTTTGCCCCTGCATGATCACCCCCGCACAAGCTCAAAAGAATATCCAGGAGTCGCTGGATGGTTTTCCGCAGAGGATCACGGCCGCCTACCTGGTTTTTGCCGAAAGCGGGGATTTGGCCAGCCTGGACCTCGTTGCGATGGGCGTCCTCGAATTCTATCTGGCCAGAAAGCCCGGGAAACCGCTCGATGAGCTTCCGGGATCGACGCGTCTCGTGGATGAGCTGGGCTGCGACTCCCTCACGATGATGGATACGGTTTTCATGATGGAGACGCTGTTCAATATCAAACTCGAGGACAGCGAGCTGCCCAAGATCATCACGCTGGACGACCTGCGCGCGCATTTGACCCGCAGCCTCGCCGGCGGCGCCGCAGCCGCGCTGTAAGCGGACCGCCTCATGTCCGCACCGCGCGCCGTTGTTTCAGGAGTCGGCTTCGTCACCAGCATCGGCAACGATCGCGCATCGGTCGCCGCAAGCCTGCGGGATCTCCGTTCCGGAATCGAATCTTACGATTTCATCCCGGGCGCCAATCTTCCCGTGAGGGTCGCCGGCACGATCAAGGGGTTCGACACCTCCTCCGTGCAATGGGCGGGATGGCGCTGGCCGGAGGGTTACTCTTTCAGCCGCGAAGTCTTGCGCGGCATGCCTCCGCACGGACTCTATGCCCTTTGCGCGGCCGAACAGGCGATCGGCGACGCTCGCCTGGCAACGGCCGATCTGACGGCGGAGGACACCGGACTGTTCTGCGGCTCGGCCGGGTCGCCGCGGCTCATGCGTCATTTTCTCAACCAGCTCCATGATTCGCGCGGAGCGCGCGCCGCGCCGATGGGCGTTGTCAGCACGATCGCGGGCACCCTGAACTTCAACCTCGCCGCTCATTTCGGAATCCGGGGAGCCGTCGCCGGCTTCGTATCGGCGTGCGCCTCGACGACACATGCCCTGGGATACGCGTGCGACGAAATCAGGCTCGGGAGGCAGCGCCGGATCTTGGTGGTCGGCGGCGAGGACCTGACCATGGATTCGATCTATCCGTTTCACGGCATGCGCGCGTTGTCGCGCAATCCCGACCCGGCCCGGGCCTCGAGGCCCTTTGATCGCGACCGGGACGGATTTGTCGGCACGGGCGGTTCGGTCGCCCTCGTGCTGGAGGAATCCAAATCGGCCCGCTGCAGAGGCGCGCCCGTCTATGCGGAGCTCGCGGGGTGGGGCCAGGCCGGCGACGGATACAATATGGCAATTTCGGATCCCGAAGGCCGCGGCCTTGCCGCAGCGATGGCGCGCGCCCTGGCCTCCGCGGGGGTGTCCCCGAACGAGATCGACTATGTGAATGCCCACGCGACATCGACCCCTGCGGGCGACGCCTCCGAAGCCCTGGCGCTGCGTTCGGTCTTCACGCTGGCAGGAGCGCATCCATACGTCAGCAGCACGAAGGCGCTGACGGGGCATTCCCTTTCCTGCTCCGGGGTGATGGAAACGGCCTTTTGCGCCATTGCCATCGCCCAGGGCTTCATTCCCGGTGCGGCCAATCTCGACAACCCCGACCCCGCGTGCGAGGGCCTGAACCTGCCGCGGAAGACCGTCCTGTCGGCCCCTCGCGCCGTCCTGAAGAACAGCAGCGGATTCGGCGGCAGCAATGTCTGCCTCGTCCTGCGCAGGTGGGCGGAATGACGGGAGGCTCCAATGGGAAAATTTTCGCGAAAGACTGACGCCGGTTCATCCGAGCCCGGATTTTTTCGGGGGCTATTCGACCCAATCCGGCGGGTAAACCTCGACCGGTGGCTGGAGGATTGCGGCCGATTCTGGTGGGCGCTGATTGCGCTGAACCTGAGCAAGACGCTGTTTGCCGCCCGCGGCCGGCGCGGCCGGTGGCCGTGCCAAAGCCCGAGCGATTCCGGCCGCGCTTGGGAGACGACCTGCGAGGCAAAGGCTTTGTGGAACAACCCGGCGCGATTCCGGCGCGTGTGCCCGATCCTGAAGAAGGCGCCCGACGGCCGATGGGTCTGCTCGGCCAATACGGCGGACGTGCGCCCCTTCTGGGGCCGTGCGGCGGCCTGGTTTGGCGGGGCCGCCATCGCCCTGTCCGTTGCCGGCACGATCCTTTACTTCGTTTTCCTGCGGATCGTCGGGTAACCGGTCCGCCTTGCATCGGCCGCCTGGCCCCCGGCCTGACGCGAAGTCCCGGAAGCCCGGCGCGTACGCATCCCTGATTTGCGCGGCGGGTGCGTGATCGCGCCTCTAGTGGCCGGGGATTAGAAGCCATCCCGCCTCCCGGTCGAAGATCGCGGCTGTCCCCTGCCCCGCCTGCCGTGCCCGGGCCTCCGCCTCGGCGCGTTCATCCTCCCTCATCAACCCCGTGATCGTGATGCGCGCCGCGCGTTCCGGATCAAGAAGGGGAGCATCCGGCGGCACGGGGGGAACTTCGCGGCCCGGAACGAGATCGGATCTGTTCGCATTGGCCTGCGCTTCCAGATTCGCCGCAGAAACGAATCCACGGCTGCGTTCGACAGCCTCGATATTCCAGCCGCCCGGTTCCGCAATCTGGTACATGACCTGCGGTCCCAGAAGCCGCCCCTCCGCATCCTGATGCGCACGGAGAGTGACCATTGCGATCTTCGGGTTTCGGTAAACCGGCTCCGGAGCCTCGACGAAGCGGACGATCTCCGCCGCCGGCACTTTGACGACACCGGATGCCGCCGGAATCGCCGCGGCTGCGCCGGCCGGATGGATTTGCCGGGAGGCGCACCCGCTGAAAAACGCCAGCCAACAGGCTGTCACCACGCCGAGGGGCTTGAATCGTAAATTCATCGGATTATGGGATTTTCAATGGAGCGACGCGCCGGCGGCGGACGATGGGCCGGAGCCAGGTCCAGGTCCGCCTCGAGCTGCAGGCAGCAGGCCGTGCCTGCGGGAATGACGTAATAGGCCGCATACCGCTCCTCGACTTCGCGCAGTCGCGTCTGCGCGAAATCATCGACCGCCTGCGCGGAAGCCTGGTACAGCGATCCGCGGAACCTGTCCGGCACGGAGGTCTGCACGCCCAGGCTGTTGTCCCCCACCGTCAACTGCGTGGTTGCACGGGATCCCAGAATTCCCATGAGGCCGGTGAAAAGATCCGCGGCATACGGGGTCGCCTGAACCCAGGGGGGAGGCGGAACATAGCTGGCGCGAACGCCGGGACGGATGTTGCACCCAATCTCGTCCGCCTCGACGGCGCTCGCGCTCGCCGGCACCTCCAGGCCGTCCGGATAAAGGACGGTGTCCGCGACCAGGTTCAGGCGGCCGTGCATGGGCCGCCCGGAAAGACGGCCCAGAAGCCGGACGCCAAAATCCAGCTGGCGGCGCCGGTTGAACACAAGGTCGCTTGTGACGCCGAACTGTATCACGGCGGACGGATTGCCCGTATCCACGCTAGTCAGAAGGCAAGTCCTTACGAGGGTTCCTTTCGGAACGACAAAGTTCGCCGCCCTGGGCCCAGCCTCCGGCTCCAGGCCGGCCTGGCCGTCGGAAAGCATGTCGGCCGCCGGATCACGATATCCGAGGAGATCCGGATGTTCGCCGCTTGCGGACGCGGAAGCGCCGGTCCGCGCGGCATCGGCTGCGAATGCAGGGGGGAGCGCGGCGAACTTCGATCCCCGGTTTGCGTCTTCGCCGCCGCTGTCGAGCGGCGTCCGGGAAGGGCCTGCGGCGTGGATGCCATCCTCCGGCGGCGCGTTGGCCAGGGCGGCTCCGATCGCGTCAAAGGAATCGCGGGAGGGCGGCGTTCCGCCAACCGGCGATCGCGGGTCCGTCGAACCCGAAGACCGCAGCCGGAAACTGCGCTCCTCGGGCGTCACCGTTTTCTTCTCGGACTTTACCGGGGACATCGACGAGGCCGCCCGGGTGATCGGCGAAATCCGGGCCCCGCGGTCAACCGGGGCCCGCGGCAGGCGACTTTGCCCAAAACGGCTGTGCAGAACCGCGACAGCCACGACAACCGCCGCGCCGGCCAGCGCATAGGCCAGATAGCCCGGCGCCCGGCGGCCGTCCCGCTTCTCGCGCAGGAATGGATTCATGGCCAGGAAACGTTGCCGAGGGCCGAGGCGTCCGGAGGAAGTCCCAGTTCCCATCGATTATTCCGGCCCAGTCGGTAGCCTTGGACGGCCAGATACACCGTCTCCACCTGTCCGGGAAAGATGAGCGGTCCCGCGCCCATTTGGTAGCGGGCGGTGATCGGGATCGTGGTGCCGCTGGCGAACAGCCCGTATTGGCTCGCATCCAGGTAAAGCGCCTCCTTTGTCCTGTTGATCCAGCGCACGCGAAAGACCAGCAGGTCGAGGTCGAGAAACTGGGCCACCGCGTTGAGCGACACCAGGCAGTCGTTCCAGAGATAGAGCCGGTCCAGAGCCTCGATCCTCAATGCCGGCCGCGCCTGCCGGAAGACGGGATCGACCTCCGCGCGCTCCAGACTCCGGGCCGCGCCCACAAGATCGATGTCGGACGGCTTGAGTGGCCGGGCCTGGTTCAGCGCGTTTTCGTCCTCCGCCGCCGGATCGTCTTCAAGGGCAAAATCGCGCAGAAACTGCGCCCGCACATCGCTGACGACCCTGACCAGGAGAACGTACACATTCGGACCGATTCGCAGGTTCAGATTGGTTTCAACTCCCGAGGAACGCACATTTGGCGTGATCTCCAGCTGGTTCAGGGATTTGTCGTACTTGTACGAAACGATTGGCGAGGCGAGAGAGATGGCCGCGATCTTCCTGACGGTATGCAGGAGAACCGTGGTCGCGCGGCCGGGCGCCACGCAGACCTCCTCGGGCACTCCGGGCGTGAGCAATTCGCGGGAGGGAGGCTGCGCGGGATCCGCACGGAGCGCCGCAGCCGCCGCGAAATGCAGGAACATGAAGGGAAGGCACCTCATGGCGTTCCGGGCGGCGGCAGATCAAGCGCTTTGCGGGTAGCGCGCTCCTCTTCATCCCGGTAGTACTCCTCCCGGCTCAACGCATCCACGCGCACGACCCGCCAGCCGGTCGCATTCAACGACGTCGGCGCACCGATGACGAACGTCGCTTCGAGATAAACCGGGCTTGCCTGGGCCCGGTCGACGGACCGCGACGAGAGAAGTCCCCGGTACCGCATCCGGCGGTAACCCGTCCGCGCAGCGACAACCCTGGCCTCGAGAAGGGCTAGCGTTTGCACGTATCCTGCCGGATAGTCCGCAGCCGCATCGCGGTACGCCCGATCGACAGCCGCAACCACTTCCGGCGCGCAGAACTCGTGGATCGCAGGGGGCAGCCCTTTCTCCGTTCGACCAAAGAGGACCTCCATCGAGTCCGAAAGTTGTTTGTCAAAATCCTCATCCGTCACGGAAGCAAGGGATTCCGGGCGTCCGCTGAAAATCAGGCCATGGGCGACTCCCACGAATGTCGGCGGTGCGAGGGCTGCCTTCTGCAGGCGCAACAACCCCGCAATCGTGAGCGCCAGAAGCCCGACCCCGGCCGCGGCAATCAGATAGAACCCAGCATGCAGACGGTCCTCATCGACAAAGAATCCGTCCGTTTCCTGAACGCGCGCCCAGCGCGCGTTTGTGATTCGGTCGTCCGCCTCACCTGACTCCGCCGCTTCAGCCGCCTTGCGAGCCATCATGGGAGCAGAAACCTGCGGTTGTCGTGCGCTGCGTCCCAGGCAGGAGCCTCCGGCCCCGTTCGCTCCTCGCACCGGAGGAGGTAGAAAGGGTATGGGTTGAGGCGGCTCACCGGATTTATCGCGAGAAGAACCTGCGCGCGCCAGGGGAAGAATTGCGCCCCGGCGTGGCGCACGGTGACGGTGAGGTATCCGCGCACGTACGCCGCAGCCCGCCCGCTGCCGGCATCGGCCACGACGTCAGTGACGCCCGTGAGCGAGAGCCCCTGCGTCATGCGGTTGGCCTGCACATCCGGCCCCGAGGCGCCCAACCTTCGCTCCGCCTCGCCGTAAACTTCCGGCGCCACCAGGCCCTGGGCGAGCGGAAGCAAAGGATGCCCGGAATCGTCGATGGAATACAGAAGCGGAAGGCACCCGTGCAGGAAGAAGACCAATGCGTCGTACGAAACGTCGGGAACGCCGTAGAACGCCGCAGCCGCCTCCTTGAGCGAGGGTCCGGCGCGCACCACCACCGGAGGCTTTCGGCCGAGATGGAACGCGAGAACCCAAACCGAGATGCAGCCTGCCAGAAGGACTCCCAGGATCAGCAGCACCAGCCGCTGCTCGTGGACGACCCATGAGAAATGCCGATAATGCGTCCACACTTCATGCGGCATGTCCGCCCTCTCCGGGACGCCGGAGGCATTCGCCGAATGGCCGGGCGGCCGACGGCGGGAATTCCAGCGCCTCAGAATGGCTGCGGCCTGGAGCCGGCTGGGTTCATCGGTCAATTGCATCGTCACGCGTATAATAGCAATCGGGCGGACTGCGTTCGTATTGCAGGATCTCCCGGTGGGAGACCTGTCCGTCCGCCGCCAGACGCAGCCCTTCGCGGACAAAGGGCGATCCGCCAAGATCCAGCCAGCGTGTCCGGAAGGCGTGCTCGTTGAAACCGTCCGGGCCGGCCCTTGCGATTTCCTCCTCCAATTCCCGGCGTCCGGCCACATGCAGGAACTCGAATATCGGCACCAGGCCGCGCTCGCCCCGCCCCCCGCATGAAGAGCAGCCGCCCGGCACATGCAAAACGGCCGGAACCGGAAGCGCGTACGATTCGAAGTGGCGCACCTGATGCGCGTCGAGGGGCAAGGCTTGCCGGCACTCCGGGCAAAGCCGCCTCACGAGCCGCTGGCCGATGACGAGCGACAGGGCGCCGGCAATCTGCCGGCCGGTGACGCCCAGGTCCAGGAGCCGCGCGATCGCCCCCACGGCATCGCGGGTGTGCAGCGTGGCCAGGATCAGGTGCCCGGTGTCGACCGCTTCGATGCAGGTTTGGGCAACCGCATGATCGCGAATCTCCCCGATCAGGATCACATGGGGGGCCTGACGGAGCAGGCTTTTGAGCCCCTCGGAGAAGCTCCGCCCCGTGCCGGCGCCCACTGGAATCTGCGTGATCCAGGGAATTGTAAACTCGACGGGATCCTCGAGCGTCCGAATGTTCAACTCGGAGCGATCGAGCTGCCCGAGGCACGAGTAAAGGGTCGTCGTCTTGCCGTGACCTGTGGGTCCGGTCGCAATGATCAGGCCCTGGCGCTGCGAGAGGCAGGCGCGGGCGACGCTCAACTGGAGCGGATCCGTGAACGGCAGCCTTCGCATCCGATTCAGTTGCAGCTGCCGGTCCTGCAGCCGGGCGACGAGGCTCTCCCCGTGCACCGTCGGGGTGATTTCGATCCGAAGGTCGGCACGGCGATCGAAGACCGGGACGCTGGCGAAGCCGGATTGCCACACCGTGGCGGTGTGGGTCGACAGTCCTGCGATTTCCTTGAACGCCCGGAAAAGGCCGGGGGCGAATGCCTTGTCGATGGGCGGCAGGATCTCCTTCCTGCCGGCCAGTTTGACAGCCACTTCCATCCAGTTCTCCTGGTCATCAAGAAGCAGGTCCGAGGCTCCGCTGCAGAAAGCGAAGCGAACCAGGTCAAAGGCGATTTCACGCGCAGTCCTTGTTGCCGCATCCCAGGCATCCGGAGGCCTGATCCGCTCTCCATCGTCCGGCTCGGTTGTGTCGGTCCGGCGCGCGTTCTCGAGCGCATGCACGGCCCGGTCGTAATCCAGACGGGCGATGCCAAATCGACGCACTTCCTGATGGGTCGCGTGCCGAATGGCCGCCACTGCGGCCGGGTCTTCAGGCGCGATCATCGCCGCGTCCAGGATCATCCCATGGCGAAACGAGGGCAGGAAACCGATGCGCAGGCATGCCTCCCGCAATTCCGCATACGCGGCGACATCGACGTCTCCGGCCGAGAAGGGCACGCGCGGTATATCCGCTGGGGGCTGGCCTGCCACGCGAGATGATAGCAAGTCAAGTGGGTCTCGATCTTGCTTTAATAAGAGGCATGAATCCGACCCAATCGCCGGCCGAGAGCACACGCCTTGGGAACATGGCCTTCACCTCGGCCGGCGTCAGCCTCGACGTCGAAGGCCGGCCCGTGTGGATAAGAAAGGACAATGACGCCCTCTCCGTTGCAGCGCTCCAGGCTTTCTACCGCGTCGCGCTCGGGGACTATCAGGCTCGGCAAAGACCCCCGGCGAAGCCCGGATGGATCAGCCGCCTCAGGCGCTGGCTCGGCCGTGTCCTTGGGGCACCCGAGCATGCCGGCCGCGATCCCAGGATGGAATCCCGCGGAGTTGCCGACCCGGCGGCTCCCGCTGATGCGCCCGAGCCAAAGCGTGCGCGCCCGGCCCCTGCGTCCCATCCCGAACCGGCGGTTCGGACTCCTGAGCAGCCTGCCCCGGCACCGACCTCCGCGGCCGAGCCCTGTCTGCGGGCCGTTTTTGCGGACCCGGGCGGGGTCCATCTGGTTTGGCAACGAACCAACTCCAGGCAGCAACCGGAGGAAACTGAAACATTCTGCGCCCTCGATTCGCGCGTCGCGGACAGCCTCCAGGATTGCTACGGTCACCTGGCAAGGCTCGGGTATAAAGTCATTGGAGTCGATCTGCAGCCCGTCGGAAGTCCCGGCGTCGGGAAAGACGGTGCGCTTTCGGCCCGGCACCCGGCGGCGCCAGAGTCCGCCGGGGAAAGAACCGCATCCGATCCGAATCCGCATCACGATGCTTCGGTCAACAAATCCGAGACCGCACCGGTCACGCAGCCCGGGCCCGGAAGGGCGGACGGGGCTTCGGCCAGGAAGAACGAGGCAAGGGAGCAGACGATCGTCATGCGCCTGAATC
>OBLW0100003763.1_pt1 | contig 11736 bp, 12 predicted proteins | sample 1520161 | NCBI WGS metagenome assembly OBLW01 (sample SAMEA3539309, study PRJEB22396) | soil metagenome | biome: tundra; feature: field; material: soil | place: USA | collected 2010-05 | depth 0.15 m
GTGTGCTCTTCCGATCTAGTCACCGCAGACGGAGCACACCCCGTTCCATCCCCGCAGCCCCTACGGCGTGGCCAAGGCGTACGGTCATTTCCTCACCCAGAACTACCGCGAGTCATACGGGATGTTCGCGGTCTCCGGGATCTTGTTCAACCACGAGTCGCCGCGGCGAGGCAGCGAGTTCGTCACACGTAAGGTGTCGCTGGGCGTGGCCAGGATCCGGCTGGGGCTGGAGCGCCAGCTGCGCCTCGGCACCCTGTCCGCGCGCCGGGACTGGGGGTTCGCCGGCGACTACGTGCAGGCCATGCACCTGATGCTGACCCGGGACGAGCCGGAGGACTTCGTGGTGGGGACCGGGATCACGCACAGCGTGGAGGAGCTGGTCGAGCGGGCGTTCGCGATCGCCGGGCTGGACTGGCGCGAGCATGTGGTGTGCGACGCGGCGTTCGTCCGGCCGGCCGAGGTCGACAAGCTCCGCGCCGACCCGTCCAAGGCGGTCAAGGACCTGGGCTGGGAGCCCAGGACCGGGTTCGATGAGCTGATCACCATGATGGTGGAGTCCGACACTAGCCTGCTGTCCACGCCGGGCGCCTACCCGGACGGCTCGTTCAGCGCCGACGGCTGGTAGAAACGTCACGAGAACCGCTCGAGACGGGCTGATCAGCGAGCACTTGGCTACTCGCCAACGGACTTGGTCCGCCGCCTGGAGGGTGATCCCTCACGCCACGTCGGTCGACTGGGACGCAGTCAACTGAGGGCTACGCCTCATGAGTGAGGCAGCACTTCGGTGACTCCATCACCGAGACGAGCTGGCGGGTGTGCGCGGCGCCGCGGCGGTGGGCTTCGGCGTACGCCAGCGCGGCGAACCGCCCGGCGGCCTCCAAGATGGCCTGGTAGCTGGAGGAGCTGAGGTCGCAGACAGGCCGACCGGCTTGGTCCAGGGGGTCTGGGCGAACGGGCAGGCGAGCTTGACTTCCCGGTGGAGGAGCCCGCCCGTCGGGTCGCTTGCCCGAGAGGCCCTCGGTTGCCGCTGGCACCATTGGGCCCCGGTCGGCGAATGCGATCCCAAGCGGGAGGGCCTACCCAGCCCCATCCACCGACTATCGCCACGTTGCGAGAGAATGCACCGCTGAGGCATCTCCTATATCACTGGACCGGGGCAGGTGAGCACCAACATGGCGGAAGATCAGTCACCGAGTAGGCCTCGGCGGAAGTAGTCCCCAGCCCAGTTCGCGGACGGCACAGGTGAAGCACGCGGTACCGAGTGTTCGGCTAATCTTCGTCCGGTACGGCGAGACATCGCACGATGTGCAAGCTGGGAGGCAAAATTGCCGGAAGCAACCATCTACGTCCTGTGCCCCGACGATGACACCCCGTCTGGCGGGCACAAGAAGCTCTACCGTCATGTCGACGTTCTAAAACGCGGTGGCTTCGCCTCTGTGGCTGTACATGAAGGCAAAGGATTCCAGTACACGTGGTTCAAAAATAACACGCCTATTTCGGACCTTGGTAGCATCTCCATTACAAAGGGCGATTACCTCGTTATACCGGAGGTAAACGGACCGCATCTTGTCGATATGTTCCCGGGCGTCAAGAAGGTTATTCTGAACCAGAATGCCTACTTCACTTTCGCCGGCTATTCGCTCGACCTGAGAGACATGATCACCCCTTACCTGCACCCGGATGTGGTGGCCACCATCGTGGTCTCGGACGATAACCTTTCTTACCTTCAGTACGCCTTCCCGCAGCATAACTTCCTCCGCATGCGCTATGCCATCGATCCAGATTTGTTCTATCCCGTCGCAGACAAAAAGAAGCAGATCTGCCTCATGACCCGGCGGAACCTGCAGGACGCGATCCAGGTGATCAACATCCTGAAGTTCCGCGATGCGCTCATGGATTTTGACGTCGTTGCTATACACGACAAGAGTGAGGCGGATACCGCCGCGATGCTTCGAGAAAGCATGATCTTTCTCAGCTTCTCGGCTGCGGAGGGATTCGGTCTGCCCCCGGCCGAGGCCATGGCATGTGGATGCGTCACGATCGGATATCACGGCCGATGCGGCCGAGAGTTCTTTCGCCCGGAGTTCTCGTACCCAATCGAGATGGGCGACATCGAGGGCTACGCCCGGACCGTGGAGCAGGTCATCTACGAAGCCAACACCGACCCGGCCCATTTTATCGCCAAGGCCAAAGAGGCTTCGGCCTTTATCACTGAGACATACTCCCCGCAGGCGGAATCGGCTGATATCTTCCGTTGCTGGGCCGAAATCACCCACGGTGACGGGATGGCCGCTGCGGAGGCGTTATAAGGTTTTCTTTCTCGAGGACATGGCTGGACGTCTGCCTGCCCTCAGGGCGGCGCGCAAAGTCGTTGTTGCTGGTCATGTGCTGGTTTCGGGGGTTCCGGGTATGCCGAGGATGGCGTGGAGCAGGGGTGGGCTGTGCTTGATCTTGCGGATGGTGGGTGCGATGCCGGCGTGTCCGGCGATGCGTATCAGCCCGATAGCGAGGTTACGGAGCGTTGCCATGATCCGGAACCTGGTGCCGGTTCTGACCTGGGATGCGTCCTCACCGAACGTGACGTCCCGGACCCAGTGAACACGGTTTTTCGATACCCCAGTGGCCGCGCACGTAGGCGGCGATGTGCTCCGGGGCGGCCTCGCGGGCGGTCAGGCTGGTGATGATGAACACGGCCGTGTAGCTTCTGGCGATTTTCGTGGCGTATGTGCGGCTGCCCTTGTTCCGCTTGCGGACCTTGCGCTCGCAGTGCCGTTCCAGCAAGGCGACCTGGGCGGCACCGGGAAAGGCGTCCTTGACCTGCGCGGGGGCGTCCATCACCTTCAGCAGCCGCCGGTCCTTGCGGCCGTGCTCGGACTCGCGGCTGTGGTGCTGCCAGGGCAGCGCGTCCCAGTCCAGGGCGTCCAGCATGGCGTGCAGGTGCTCGCGGTTGGTCTTGACGGTCATGACGTAGTGGCAGCCCATGCCGGTGATGAACTGCGCGGTCTTCTTCACGGTGTGCAGCGCGTCCAGCGTCAGGACGTACCCGGTGATGTCGGCAAGGCCTGCGAGCCGTTCCGGCAGCGGGATGACCTCGGGGATCTCGTCTTGGCGCCGATGAGCCGCTCGGCCACGACCGTGGCCGCCTTCCGGGTCGCCGCAGAGGCGTGTGTGGCCGCGGCCAGCAGGAACGGGATCTGCCCGCCGGCGGGAATGGCGCCGCGGACCGCCTTGCCGTCAATCGCGATCGCCGGCAGCAGCACCGGCCCGGCGACCGGGAAGCACACCAGCGCCAGCTCGATCCTGCTCAGCAGCCAGACCCCCGATCGCATCGGCCAGATCCTGGGCGCTGAGCCGGTCAACAGCCGCCTGACGGTATCCGGGGACGGCAGCACCCATGCCCCGCCGGCGTGGCGGCACCCCGCCCAGGCCAGCAGCTGCTCGTCGGCGCACGCCGAAACCCAGGCGCAGCGCCTATCTGGCCGCACAGCACCGCCGCCGTGCACAACACGATGATCGCCGGCGGCGAATGCCGGATCCCGCGCGCATCACGCGGGTCAGGGACGGCTTTGAGGCACTCCGCCAGCGACAGCCCCGACCGCCGCAGCCACCCGGCGCGCCAGCACCTGCGTGAACGTCTCCCACCTGGCGGGCTCTCCCGCTTCACCAGGCCCCGGACAGGCCGCGGCGTTCCCGGCAGACGGCACGGCAGCGGGCAGATGGCAGACTGGACCGGCAACGGGACTCCCTACGGCGAATGATCTAGACCATCACCGTCATAGCGGAGTCCCGTTCCCCATTCCCGGCGAACACGGCCGTGTCACCCGAACGTGACCGCACGCCCGGAGCCACCCGGCCCAGGCCGCCGCCCGCACCCCAGAACGTCCATCACAGTACGTAACGGATGCCGCAGGCCTTGCGACTCGCCCGCCGGAGCCCTCACTCACCCGGAGTCACCGAATCTGGCCGGCGCTCGCCACTCAGGGACGACCCGCTACCCCCGATCGCATCACAACCCCGAATCTCGCGACCCCAAGCGAGATCCCTGCCAACCTGCGAAAACTACTTTGCGGCTCGCCCTGGCCTGCCCTTGACGCAATGAGCATGCGAAGATAGCCGCGGATGCAGCGATGGCCGTGAACTGCTTGCTCGGGAACGAGTCCAACAGGAGGGAACCAACCATGGCGCATACGTCGGAATACCCGGGCGGCAGCCAAGGACCGGCGGGTGCCCTTGGCGTCCGCGAGTTCGCCGGCGTAAGATTTCGGTACCGGATCGGATCCGTGGACGAGCGTGTCCTGGACGATCAGTACCACGGGCCCAGGTTCTTCTCCGGCGGCTACCAGCCCAAGGACACAGACACGATCCTGGACGCCGGTGCTCACATTGGGGTCTTCACAGCACTCGCGGCCCGTCAGGCGCCCCGGGGCGCCGTCTATGCACTTGAACCGGCCCGGGAAAACTTCGACATCTTGCGGGCTAACGTCGTGACGAATGGGCTTGATCACGTCTTTGCGCACCGCGTGGCGCTCAGTGACACCACGGGATCGATCCGCCTCTATCACGGCCCACAAAGCTGGGGGCACACCCTCATGGTGCCCCCGCCAACCACAAAAGCGACCTTCGAGGAGGTCCCCAGCCAGACCCTCGAGGATTTCATTGCCGAGCACGGGATCCAGATGATCGACTACCTGAAGATGAACATTGAGGGAGCCGAGTACAAGATCTTTCTCGGCGCTCCGGCGCACGTCCTCCATCGCATCGGCTTCATGATGGTCGAACTGCATCCCGCCGAGGACGCATTGGTAGAGGAGCTGCTGGCGTGGATACGGTCGGCGGGGTTCACCACAGACGTGGTGTGGAGCGATGACCCTACGGTCAAGGGGTGGCTCACCGCCGCTCGCCAGCGGTAGGCCGGATCCGGCGCCTGCTCAGTGTGCGGGAAAGTCTGACCCTCTCGCGTTCCGCACTGACTCGAACACCTCAGTGAGGTGCGCTTCCAGCCGCGCCGATGCCGACGTCATGGACCAGCGCTCAACGACGTGATCGCGCGCGGCCAGGCCCATCGCCGTGGCCTGCGCGGGCTTGCCGAACAGGTCGCCGATGGCTTTCGCGAAGGCATCCACTGTCGCTGGCGCCAATATCCCTGTACTGCCGTGAACGACCGTCTCGCGAACGCCAGCCTCGGCAACGGCGACGACAGGGAGTCCGCAGGCGGCTGCCTCAAGGGGAGCGAGGCCAAGCGGTTCGAGCCGCGGCGCGTAGACCATGAGCGTCGCCCTGTTTAGGAGATCGACAAGCTTGGCATCGCTGACCAGTCTCCGCACTTCGAGTCCGACTCCTCGCACCCGCGCCAGGCCTGAGACACGCCGGAGGTAGTCTTCCTCGACTTGGTCGCCGACCCAGACCAGGGGCGGCCGAGGCTCCGGCAGCCGTGCCAGGGCCTCGACTACGAACTCGAGATTCTTGTCCGGGCACACCGCGCCGACGCTTATCACGAACGGCTCTCGCTCGTACCCGAGCATGCTGAATGCATCTGTGTCGATGCCGGGATAGCAGACCGTCGCCTCCAGCCCGTAGGACCGACGAATGGACTCACGCGTGTACGACGAGTAGGAGAGGAGACGGTCGAACCCTTGAGCGTTCGCAATCTCCTCCCGAACCTGTATCCGCTGGCTCTGCAGGCGCAATGCGTTCGTCGCCGCCGTCAACAGGCCGCGACTCGGCACCCACCAGTGCCGCCTTCGCCGCGGTGCGGCCCATACGTTCACAGGGCTCGCTTCATACAACGGTCGATAGGGCTCGGCAACCAGGATGCTAGGCAGGCGGGTCAGCCGCCCGATTGCAGTCGTGCGGAAGTACCTGCACGAATGAACGAGGAGAACGTCGAAACCCTGGCCGTCCATCTGCGCCCCGCAGCACCGGCAATGCTCGTCCATCGCCGCGATGTCATCGCGTCTATCACCGGCGAGTTCATGCAATGTCAGCCGTTCGGAGGCATGGCCTGACTGCCGCAGCGGCACGACGTGTTCGTTTATCAGCGACGACAACGGGAGAAATGACTGGTCCGCTGTCGAGGGGCACCATGCCTCGACATGATGGCCGCTCGCGGCCAGCCCCCGGACCTGGTCGTGGAGTACCCGTTTGGCTCCGCCGCTGGAGAGGTTGTGCCACACGGCGATCCGCAAAGTCTGCTTCACGGTGCCGCCGAGGCGTTGCCTGCCACGTTGTCCGCCACAGTTGCCCCCTCACGCTCACGTATTCGCTGGACGGGGACGCCATGCGCAGCTAGGTGTTCCGCCAGGTCATCCGCGGCCGCGCCAGTGTCAGGGATCATCGCATAGGAAGGCAACCGATGGAACATCCTCCGGAGGAAGTCCGCCGGCGGCTCCCCGTTGAGTGCATACGTCTTCGAGAACCCGCGGAACCACATGCGCGCCTGCTCAGCACGACGTGAACTGATCCAGCAGTGCGGGCGTGGCCCCGCATGCCCGGCGTCCAAGGAGGTGATCATCGTGAGATGGTAACCCCACGTCGAAGCGGCCGAGCCCACCAAACGATGCAGCGCATGCGCCTCAACATCCCGCAGGGAGGCGCTAGCGAGAAACGCATCGCACCGGTCGCGGAACCTGGGGTGCCGGAGGTCGATGATCGCCTCATGAGCGGGCACCGAGGTCTCCGTGGGGCCGATGAGCCCCGCTGCCCGGGTCGAGGCACCACCCATGTGATAAGCGAAGGCACCAAGCCCGAGCACCACCCGGTAGCCGGCTTCAAGGCTCCGCAGTGTCCAGTCCGTTTCCTCGCAATACCCGCGGTCGAACACGTTGTCGAGGTAACCGAGGTCGGACAGGACTCGCGCGGGCACGAACAGCGCGAACCCAGTTCCAGCTGGCACGTCCAAGACAGAGGCACCGAACTCGTCCGCCAGCTCGGTTCCGATCCAGTCGACGACGCTGGGGTCCCCCAGTGACTCCTCGGTGCACTCGTTCGGTATCGAGTACAGGGAGACGTTGTTCGACCATGCGGTGACGGATCCGATGGACGGGTCTGTTTCGGCGGCGGATACCAGCGAGCCGATCATGTTGTAAGCCATGATCGTGTCGGAATTGGCCATGAGGATGTAGTCGTAGCCTTCCTCGACGCCGCAGCGGAAGCCGAGGTTGAAGTTTCTGACGATGCCGATATTCACCGGATTCCGGTAGTAGTGCGCACCGACCGATCCGCAGTACGCCGCCAGCCACTCACTCCAGCCTGATGCCGGGCTGCAATCGTCGAGTACGAGCACGTCGACGTCAACGGATCGGCGATCGAATCTCATCGCCGAAGCTATACAGCGGGGAACGAAGTCCTGGCCGTTGAAGACCGGGATAACAACGAGGATCCGGGGACGCGTCATATTAGCATCTCCGCACGAGGATCACGCGCCGTCATCGGTCTGAGCCTGCCCGTCGTGCTCTTCGGGCCGCAGAAGCTTGAGCTGAACACGGAGCTCGGCATTCTCGGCTCTCAGCTCAATCAACTGCTGCGTCAACTCGATCACGCGATGGGTGGCCATTTCGGCCTCCTCGAGAGCCTGCGTGAGCAGCCGGTCACCGATCTCCGCGGAGGCCAGCCGCCCGCTCGGTGCAACCGGTGCCGGGGTGGTCACCTCGGCACCTGATGACCACCATCCCTCATGGGTTCACCTCGTTCATCGTCACTTCCAGGGCCTCCCGGCACGAGGCGATCGTCTCCTCGATATCCTCCTGGGTGTGTGCCGCGGACAAGAACCATTGATGGTTGGGATGGAACATCACGCCCCTGCGGAGGGTCTCCCGGAAGAAAGTCGTCTTCAGCCTGGCTGCACGCAGGCCGTCGGCCGGGTCCCGGAAGAGCAGAAATGGCGAGACGGGCAGCCCAACCACCTGGGCCGGCAGCCCGGACGCGATGACGAGCTTGTCCAGCGCGTCGCGGAACTCCTCGCCCAGACGCCTGATCCTGGTCAGCGCGTCGGTGTCCCGCAGGATGCCGATAGTGGTGATGGCAGCCGCCATCTCGGCTGGGTTGGCATAGAACGTCGACGACATGTGTGTGCGTCCCAGGCCCGCGAGTACATCACGCCGGCCCACCACGGCGGAAATCGGGTAGCCGTTCGACATTGCCTTGCTGAACGTTGACAGGTCGGGCTGGACGGCGAAGTACTCCTGCGCCCCACCGAGAGAGATGCGGAATCCGGATCGCATCTCGTCCAGAACGAATAGTGCGCCGTAACGGTGGGCCACGTTCTTGACCTGACCGAGGAATCCGGCGGCCGGGGCTTCGTACTCGTACGACATCATGATGACGCACGCGATCTCGTCAGGGTGCTCGGCGAACACCGCCTCCAGTGAGGCCAGGTCATTGAACTCGAAGTGGAGCGTGTCAGCGATCGTGGACGGCGGTATGCCATCCGGCCTGGGGGCAGCCCAGTCATGCCAGCCGTTGTAGCCCCAGCGCACGATCTTGTTCCGGCCGGTGTAGATTCGGGCCAGCCGCACCGCGGCTGTAGTGGCGTCTGAGCCAGTCCGCAGCAGGTACGCTTGCTCCGCACCTGGGATGACCTCGGTGAGCAGCTCAGTCAACTCCACCTGCCGCGGGTTCCACAGCGGCGAGGTGCACGTGCCACGCGCCAGTTGCGTCACCACGGCCTCGTTGACCTCAGGACGGGCGTGGCCGAGGACCACCGGTCCGTAGCCCATGATCAGATCGATGTACCGGTTGCCGTCGACATCCCAAAGGTACGCACCCTGGGCGCGATCGACGTATTGCGGGTAACCGGTGTTGGCCGTGTCGACTTCCAGGATCGCGTCGCGGGTGGCGGCCCAGGCGTCGGTTCGCCGGCCACGCTCCGCCCATTCCTCGGACACCGGAAAATTCAGTTCGTCAGGCCTCACGCCGACCGCCCCTCCCGCCTAGTGCCCGCTGGTAGCAGTCCAGGAATTTCTGCCTGCCGGTTGCGACGAGCTCGCCCGGGTCCGCCCGCCACAATGAGTCGGCGAAATCGTGCTCGTACGTCCCATCGTCGGAGAGCACTTCCAGCTCGTAGAACCCGTTGTAGCCACCGCTTTTCAGGGCTCCCAGGATGCCCACCACATCCGCCACGCCGTCCCCAGGGAGCGCGCGGTCACAGGTGCTGCGGGTGGGCTCCCGCCGGTCGCACACATGAACCAGGTCGATCAGGTCAGCATGCTGTTCGAGTTCCGCGACTACGTCAGCGGCATGCCCGTGCAGATGCCACACGTCAGCCACAATCCCGACGTTGCCCAGGCCGATGTCGGCGATGAGCCGCGCGGCGCTGGAGATGGTGGATATGAAGGAGAAGACGTCGCCCTCGTCCGGGTGGATCGGCTCGACGGCCACCCGGAGGCCGACGGCGTCCGCCGCGCTGGCAACGTGACGCAGCCCTTCGACAACGATGCGCCACGCCTCCCCGGTGGCTAGCCCATCCGCCGGCCCGGTCACGCAGCCGACCCCGAGCGAGCCGAGACTTGCAATCTCGTCCACCCTGGCCACCATCGCGTCCACCCGTTCACGCCAGTCGCGCGGGCCGGCAAAGCCGGGGATCGGGAGCACCGACGGCGCCTCCGGCCAGCAGTAGGTCACCTGGATGCCGCTTGCCCGCACCATCTCAGCCATCTCCGCCACCGGCCAGCGGCCTGACCTAGGCGGCTTGAACAGGCTCAACCCCACCCCGTCGGCACCAGCCGCCGTGAAGACCCGTAGCTCCTCGGCGAACGGCAGATCCAGCGCGACGTACTCCATCATGGAGAACTTCGGCACCGGCACGGCATCCGGCCGGTCACACGCCGTTATGCCCGCGCTTGTGTCCATTCTTGACTCATTCCCCTCGCAGCACACTAAACGCCTTCCGAGAGCCGTTCGACCAAACGTTGCACATGCCGTTCATAGGTGTGTTGGCTGATCAGGTACGCCTCCAGGTCACGCGCGGCATGGTGGAGGTCGATGGAGTTGGCCAGCGCCCAGTCAATGGCCTGCCGCAGCTCCTGCGCGTCACCACAGCTGACGACACGGCAGCTCGGTGCCTCGAGTGCCTGCGACGCCAGGGCCTTTGAGATCACAACCGGCTTGCCGGCCGTCAGTGCGTGCACCAGCGCGCCGGACACGCCGCCGTGCGCGTCGAAGCCCGCAAGATAGGGGAAAGCGATCACGGCTGCTCCCGTTACCAGTTCGTCGAGCCGGGAACGGGTTATCCAGGATGGCTCCCACGCGACCCTAGCCTTCGGGTACTCGCGAGCCAGCCAGTCAGCCCCGCCGACCGCAAGATTGCCGGCGATACGCAGCGGTGGGCCCGGATTGAGCGCCTCTAGCAGGCAATGGATGCCCTTGTATTCAAGCGCTTCGCCAATGAGGAGCACGTACGGTTCCGCGGACCCCGGTCCAGCTCCGGCGTGGTCTTGCGCGAGCGCCAACCGCCGCCGGAGATCCACTTCCCTAGTCGCTGGCCAGCCGATCCGCAGCACGTTGCGCGGTGGCAACCACTGCAGGGCCTGCCGCTCGCCGATGGCGGTATGCACGACGACGAGATCCGGGCCGGCCAGGGACCGCAGCACAGCCAGAGGGTCGCCGGGCTTTGTCGCGTTGACCGCGCCGACCGTCCCGGTGAGTTCACCGGGACGGTGCAGCGAGTGCACAACCCTTGGGCCCCCCCGGCGGATCGGGAACGAGTCCCAGTTCTCGTCGAGAAAGAGATTGACGAAGGCGTCGCGGCCAAGGCTCGCCGCGTCGTCATAGGCCGACTGGAGGTTGGCATGCACCACGCCGGGGTCGTCCGATGCCCCTGCCATCGCCCGGTGCCGCAGGTGCGCAGCGTCAGTGCGCCCTTCGAGGAAGGAGCCGGGGCAGTAAATGGGTGCCTCTGCGGCGATGCCGAGCCCCACGATAAGGTCCGGGTGGTGACCACGTTCGTGCGCATAGTCGTCAAAGAAGGCGAGCGTGGTCACCGGGGCGCCACTCCCTGGCCGGTTCGCGGGCCGCTTTGCGCGTTCATCGGCCTGCGGCCGGAGGCTGTCCGCCGGAGTGTCACAGCGTCCCATCCAGGTCCGGACGGGCCAGGCACACCAGGCCGCGTCGCTGCAGATCCGCGATGGCGCTGAGGAACTCTCCCCTCCTCCACCCCGGGCAGAGCGCGGCCATGTCGGCGATGCTCCGCCGGGTGTCAATGGCGGACAGCAGGGTGTACTCGTCCGCGGCGATCGCCGTCGTGTGCCCGGTGCGGCTCTGGCAGTGGTACCTCGGGCCCACCGCCGCGCCTGCTTTGTTGTCAAAGACCGCCCCGATGGAGACCGAGTCGTTGAGGCTGGGCACCAGCCGGTCCGGGCTGTCGGCGGTGTCGATGGAGTATTTCGTGATCCGGAAACCGTCCAGGTACAGCACGTCCAGGTTGCAGCTAAGGAAGCACCTGATGGCGTCGTCCGGCGTCTCCACGATCGGCTCGCCTCGGACGTTGAAGGACGTATTGAGCACCAACGGGAGGCCCGTCATCTCGTGAAACCGCTCGATCAGCCGACGATAGCCGCCTGGGTGATCGCGGTCCACGGTCTGGATCCGGCAGGTGTTGTCGACATGGCAGACGCTGGCGATGGCGGTCGTCTGCGGCTCCCGCAGCGGTGCGACGGTCATCATGAAAGGATCATCGTCCGCAGCGTCGAAGAAGTCCAGATCGGAAGAGCACACGTCTGAACTCCAGTCACTTAGGCATCT
>OBLW0100003764.1_pt1 | contig 11734 bp, 9 predicted proteins | sample 1520161 | NCBI WGS metagenome assembly OBLW01 (sample SAMEA3539309, study PRJEB22396) | soil metagenome | biome: tundra; feature: field; material: soil | place: USA | collected 2010-05 | depth 0.15 m
GAAAAACGGAATGTTCGCGGAGGGCTTCGGCGGGTGTCCGTCCGGCGACCACTTCCGGCTTCATGGCCGCCACGGCGCGGCGCACCGCCAGGGAACCACTGGCGTTGCCGGCCAGATCCCAGGCCTGAATGATGTTCACGCCGGCACTGATGAGGGCTTCGAGCGCGGCGGCGAGCCGGGCAATCGCGAGATAATGCCGCGCCTTTCCCAGGATGGGAATGCGGCGCACGCAGGATTCGATCAGCGCCCGCCATTTTTCTCCGTGCCGGCTATGCGTTGCGAAAATGATGAACGCGGTCGCCAGATAAAGCGGGGCCAGCGCGAGCGCGGCCTTGACCAGAAGCAGCGGGATGCTGGCGCTGAACTGCGACTTGGCGAAGGGCAGCACTACGATGAAAACCAGGGCGGCAAAATGCACCAGCCCGATGGGATACAGCAGTTGGGTGATCATCTGCTTGGTGAGGCGGGCCTGGTCGGTGTAATAATCGGCGAGCAGCCGGAAACAGGCGTCCAGCCGGCCGCTGCGTTCGCCGGCGTCAATCAGGGAGATGTCAAATTCCGGCAGCCAGCCACCCAGTTGCTGCAACGATCCGGCGAAGGTGCGGCCTTGGGCGAGCTCGGCGAGCATCTGCTGGATCGGTTCGCGGTAGGAGCTGCCGGGCGGGTTGCGTTTGATCTGTTCCAACGCCGGCAGGAGACCGATGCCCGCGGACGTAAGCTGGGCAAGCTGATGATAGAACTCGGACCGTTGGGTGAACTGGCGGGGCGTGATGAGAAACGACATAACGCCCGGCCGGGCTCAAACCGCGACGCGGTCGAGGCTGGCCTTGAGGTCGCGTTTGCTTTTGGCGCCGACCATCTGCTCGGCGACCTGGCCTTTGTTAATCAGCAACAGCGTGGGGATGGCGCGAATGCCGTATTTGGTCGCGAGCGCCTGCTGATCGTCAATGTTGACCTTGCCAATCTTGACCTTGCCTTGGTATTCGTCGGCGAGTTCGTCCAGCAGCGGCGCGATCATTTTGCACGGGCCGCACCATTCGGCCCAGAAATCCACGAGCACGGGGGTGGCGGATTGAAGAACTTCTTTTTCAAAATTTTCCTGCGTGAGCGCGGAAATCAAAGGCGATGCCATAAAAACTAAAATGGGTAAGGTTGGTTTACTGCTGAAAAATTACTGTTGCAGCGCATCGTTCAAAATCATCAGCATCCACACCGTGGTGCCAATCGCCGCCAGGGCGACAACGGCGGCGGCGATGGCGAGAATTTTGTCCATCGGGCTGAATTTCGTCACTGCCGCCGGAGCCTGTGCGGGGCGACGGGCAGCGGGAGCTGTCGCCGCGGGTGAGACGGGCGCCGCTGCACCCGTACGCGGCTGGGCAGCGGGAGTGGCGGATGAACGCAAGGTGGTCGCGGCGGGTGGCGCTGGCGGCATTGGTGCGCCGGAAGATGCGCCGGTCGGACCGCCGGGCGGCAGCGTCGGCAGCTTGATGGTCGGCGCGGCGGTCGGCTTGGGCGGCAAATTAATGCGGACGGTTTCTTTCTTCGGCTGAACCTTACCCGTCTCTTTTTTTGTGGGCGGCATGGCACCCATCGGTGCGCCGGGATTGGATGGAGGAATGTCGGCCATATCGTTTAGCTATGAAAGATAAACGGCGTCGGGCGGCTGTCAAATTTAATTCTGCGACGAATTATCCCGGCCGGCGGAAGCCGCCGGATGGCCCAATGGGCTTTTTGCGTGCGTCAAGTTTTTTCCTCGATCAATTCACGCCGCGCGCCGCCAAGCAGTTGTTCGACAAAGGCGGTCGAATAGACGCCGCGCCGGAAATTCGGATCCTGCATGATGGCCTGCTGGAAGGAAATCGTCGTCTTGATGCCGGTCACCATGTATTCGCCGAGCGCGCAACTCATGCGGTCAATCGCTTCCCGCCGGTCCTTGCCGTAGGTGATGAGCTTGCCGATCATCGAATCGTAGGTCGGCGGAATGGTATAGCCGGCGTAGGCGTGCGTATCCACCCGCACGCCGCGCCCGCCGGGCTGATAATACATTTCCAGGCGGCCGGGGCTGGGCCGGAAATCATCGAACGGGTCCTCGGCATTGATGCGGCATTCGATGGCGTGGCCCTTCATCACGATGTCGCTCTGCGAATGTTGGAGCGATTCGCCCGCCGCGATCAAAATCTGATAACGCACGAGGTCAATGCCGGTGACTTCCTCCGTGACGGGATGCTCGACCTGGATGCGTTTGTTGACTTCGAGAAAATAAAAATTGCCATCGTTGTCCACGATGAATTCGACCGTGCCGGCGTTCGTGTAACGCGCGGTCTCGGCGATGCGCACGGCGGCCTTGCCGATTTTGTCGCGCAGCTTGCGGAACTTGTTTTCCAGCAGCGGCGAAGGCGATTCTTCGATGAGCTTCTGGTTGCGTCGCTGCACGGAGCAATCACGCTCGCCCAGGTGAATGATGTGGCCTTTGTTGTCGCCGAGAATCTGGATTTCAATGTGGTGCGGGTTCTCGATGAATTTTTCGATGTAGACGCCGGAATTGCCGAAAGCCTTTTCCGCCTCGGTGCGCGCCGTGTGATAGCCTTTGACGAGCGAAATGTCATTGTGCGCCGCGCGCATGCCGCGCCCGCCGCCACCGGCGACCGCCTTGATCATCACCGGATAACCAATGCGTTTGGCGATGACGAGGGCATCTTTTTCGTTCTCGACGATGCCTTCCGAACCGGGCGGCGTGGGCACGCCGGCTTTTTTGGCCAAAGTGCGGCTCATCGCCTTGTCTTCCAGCGCGCTCATGGCGCGCGGACTGGGCCCGATGAACCGGATGTTGCAGCTTTCGCAGACCTCGGCAAAATGGGCGTTTTCCGACAGAAAACCATAGCCTGGATGAATCGCGTCCACATCCGCGATTTCCGCCGCGCTGATGATGCGGTCAATCCGCAGATAACTTTCTGACGCCGCCGCTTTGCCGATGCAAATGGCCTCGTCCGCCATCTGGACGTGCATGGAATTTGCGTCCACCTCCGAATAAACCGCCACCGTGCGAATGTTCAGCTCTTTGCAGGCGCGGATGATGCGGACAGCGATTTCCCCGCGATTGGCGACCAGAATTTTTTCAAACATGGGCTTTCGGAAAGCAAACAGGGTTCAAGCGGACGCGTTGCCGCCGTTTAGTTCGGACGAACTTTGAACAAGGGCTGGCCAAATTCCACCGGCTTGCCGTTTTCAACCAAAACCTGGGTGACCGTGCCTTTGACCTCGGATTTGATCTCGTTCATCACTTTCATGGCTTCAATGATGCAAACCACCGTGTCAGCGTTGACTTCGCTTCCAATTTCAACATAGTTGCCAGCTTCTGGAGATGGAGCGCGGTAAAAAGTACCAATCATCGGAGACTTTATGTCAATCTCACCCGTCGCCAAGGGCAGGGGAGCGGCGGCTGGCGCAACCGAAATCGCGGGCAAAACCGGAATTGGGCCGGCAATCGGAGCCTCGTCATATTGAACGGACGGAGGATTGCCGTTCAACCCCCGCTTCAGCCTGATTTTTGAATCTTGTCGTTCCAGTTCAAATTCCGTGATGGAATTTTTCTTCATCAAATCTATGATCGCCTTGATATCTTTTAGGTCCACAGGTCGTTTTCGTTAAAGTGAATTCAGTTTTAGAAATTTTTTGGGCAAACCAGAGCTAAAAATTAACTCTGTTGAAATCCGGCGTCAGCTTATGAATTGGAGACCTGAAGGTCAAGTAACAAAATCGTTGAATTTGATTTAGCAAAAAATCGGGCTAATTGAACCAAAATAGTGAAAATTATGTCGTTTTATTGGCTTCGTTAACGTAAACTGCCGCTTCAACGCCTAAAACATAGGACTTTTGGCCAAAACCTGTTATTTGCCCCCGACAAACAGGAGCAATCAACGATTTATGGCGGAACTCTTCACGGGCATGAACATTGGAAAGATGAATTTCAATTGTTGGCACACCGCTGCCGGCAATGGCGTCTCTTAAAGCAATGCTTGTATGAGTATAGGCGGCGGCGTTGATCACGATCACGTCAAACTTGCCGTTGGCCTGCTGAATCCAGCCTACAAGCTCGCCTTCCAGGTTGGATTGTCGAAAATCAATTTCCACCTTCAATTCGGCGGCGCGCTCCCGTACTTTCGCCTCAATTTCCGCCAAAGTTGTGTGGCCGTAAATTTCCGGCTCGCGCTGGCCGAGCAGATTCAGGTTCGGGCCGTTGAGGAATAAAATTTTCATTTAAAGGCGGAACATTAAATGGCCGTCGCCGGCTTGTCGATTTGATTTCCTGCCAGACCCGGCAGGCCGCCCAGCAAAGTGAAAGCGGTCCAGGCCAGGGCGGGAACATAAAGGCCGAATTCACCGATGCCCTGCAAAAACCAGCCGAGCAGTCCGGCTAAAATGGCGAAACTCAACGGGCTGCCCGCGTTCCAGATTTTTCGTCCGGCGGAAGTCAATGCCAGCAAAATCCAGGTTGCGTAAAAAATTCCGCCCGCGATCCCCGAATCCGAAAATTGCTCGAGATAATCATTGTGGGTGAGCCGGGCCATTTCCGCTTCCGGCGATTTGAGTCGCGCGTAAGGCCGCTGAAAGGTTCCCGGTCCGGTTCCAAACAGGGGATGGGTGACGGTTGTTTGCGCCGCCGCCCGCCAGTAATCAAGACGGGCGCCGGCGCTGGTGGCGCCTCCGGCAAAATAATTGTGAAAACGCACCGCAAAAATTCCCAGGCCAGCCAGCAGAACGGCGGTCAACGCCAGCCATTTGCATCGCGCCGGCCATTTCAGCCGGAACAAACAGGCTCCGCCGACGGCCATGGCGATGAGCCAGGCGAGTTTGGATCCCGTCCAGAAAAATCCTGCGCCACCCAGAAAAAGTGTCAGGGCGATGACGCTGGCGCGAAGGGCCGGCCGCAGCCGTTTTGTGCTGATGAACGCGAGCACGAGCGAAACCGGAAACAGCAGCAAAATCGCGCCGGCCAGCGCGTTCGGATAAACCAGCGTGCCGTTGACGCGGCCTTTGGCAAACTTGGCGAGGATGGCGGGATTCGCCACGTCCACGCCGTTGGTGGTGATGATGACGTCATCACGCTTCATTTCCAGAACCGTTTCCGGTGGCAGGTTTGTCCAACTGGCCCGCTCACCTTCCATCAACATCTGGCGGCTTTGCGGAAATTCAAAAAGCCGCTGATTTATCGCGCGCACGAGGCAAAAAGCGAACGCGGCCAACAGGCCAATCAACAACCAGTGCAACGTGCGTTCGCGCCCTAATAAAAATACGCCGAGAAAATAACCCGCGCCGCAGCCGAAAAATTGCCAGAGCGTCGCGCTGCTCAGGGTGGCGTCCACCGTTTGCGTCGCGGAAAGAAATTGCCAGCCCAACCACAGCAAGGGCAGCCGCCAGAGCCATTTTGTGCCGGGCCAGTACACTTTTTTTGAGAACGCCAGCGCCGCGCCGGTCAGCGCGAGCGGCAATAAAAACCAGTTTGCCCAATGTGTCGGCCATGGATCATTCCAGAATTCAGCGGGCGAAGCGGGCGGGATGATTTTACCATCGAGGATGACGGGGTTGCCAAACTTTAGAATGGCCACGCCGAGAAAAAGTCCGAACGCAAGCGCGTAAAATTCAATCCCGCTGAATTTTCTTTCGGACTTCATGCGCAGATTTTAGCCGCTGCGGACGGATATTAAAAATGCAATTTCAACAGGCTGACTTCCAGCGCGAGGGCTTCCTGGACGTTGGAGTGGAGCAATCGCTGCGTTTGTTCGAGGGTCTGCACGTTTTCCAGGGCCTGGCGCGGGTTGAGGCGGCGGGCAACGGTTTCCGCGCCGGAAATTGCCGGATATTTCAACAGGTCCTTGCCGGCGGCGAGCGTGTGCAGCCAGACATCGCGCAGCCACCATTGCACGAGCAACAGCAGGTCGGCGCGGTGGCGGCGATATTCGGCCTCGATGCCGGCGGCCAGTTCTTTCTCCCATTTTTCGCGCAAGTCCTTTTCGACCTCCTCGTATTTTTCGAGCGGTGAGCGGGCGGTCAGAGATTTGTCCACTTGCGCACGGATTTCGCCGAGTTTCTGGAGCAACGCATCCAACAAGCGGTAGCGGCCCAGCAGGCTTTTCTGCCCGTTGGCGGCAAGGGCGCCGAAATGTTCCAACCAGGCCGATGAAGCGGCGTCAAGCGGTCGCGCCTCGCCGCCGGAAAAATTCAAACGCAGGCAGCGGGACAAAATAGTCTCCAAAATCCGCGCCGGTTCGGTGGAAAGCAGGATCAAAATGGATTTCGCCGGCGGTTCTTCCAGCGTTTTGAGAAAGGCGTTCGCGGCCTGCTTGTTCAAACGGTCGGCACCGGCGATGATGGTGACTTTATATTCCGCCTCGGTGGGTTTGAGCTGGATTTGCTGCATCAGGTCGCGCATCTGCTCGACGGTGATGACGCGCGATTTGGATTCCGGCCGCGCCCAGTGGATGTCGGCGTGGGTTTCATGGTCAATTTTCCGGCAGGTCGGACATGCATCGCAGCAATCGGTGGCGACCCCATCCGTTTTGACCGGGTTCTGGCAGTTCAAAGTTTTTGCCAGCGTGCGGGCGAGCAGCTCTAGGTCGTCAAGCTGGTCGCCGGTGAATAGGTAAGCATGACCGAGGCGGCTGCGGGCGAGCGAGCGTTGCAGCAATTGGACGCCTTGCGTCGGTTTCGGAAAACTTTTGAAAGCCATGGGTTTTGCTTGCGGACAAACATGACTCTGCAAGCTGGCCGGACGGCCGTCAAGACCGGGTTGCGCCCAACGCCGGGTCAGTGGTGGCTGATGGTGTAGCCGGTCAGCGCCTTCATGTATTGGGCACGCTCGAAGGCCGCCGGTTCCGCACAGTTTTTCTGGCTCAAGCTGCCCTTGAGCTGCCGGACTGATTCGTATTCGTGTTCCTCCAGCCACGCCTTGAGGTCGCGTTCGATGAGGGCGATCTGTGGAATGCCATGACGGAGCAGGGTGGAGCAGAGCATGGTCACGTCCGCGCCCGCCAGCAGCATTTTCAGCGCATCGGAGCCGCGATGGATGCCGCTGGTCGCCGCCAGACTCGCCTTCACGCGGCCATACAGCAGCGCGATCCAGCGCAACGGCAGCCGCGCCGCCATCGGCGTGCTCAACAAAATGTTCGGCTTGACCTCCAGTGATTCCAGCTCGATGTCCGGCTGGTAAAACCGGTTGAACAGCACCAGCCCGTTCGCGCCGGCCTGGTCGAGGCGCTTGGCCATGTTCGCGAAGTTGCTGAAGAACGGACTCAACTTCACCGCGACGGGAATGGTGACGTTCGCCTTCACTGCCCTGAGAATGTTGATGTAAGTGTCCTCGACGACATCACCTCCGAGATCCATGTCCGTTGGGATGTAGTAAATGTTCAGCTCCAGCGCGTCAGCGCCGGCCTGCTGGATTTGCCTGGCGTAATCCGTCCAGCCGCCGACCGACGAGCCATTCAGGCTGGCGATGATGGGAATGTGCGTGGCCTTTTTTGCGGCGGCGATGTGCTTGAGATATTCCTCCGGGCCGAGATGGTATTCCCCGGCGTCGGGAAAATACGTCAGCGATTCGGCGAAACTTTCCGTGCCTTGCTGCAGGTTCTGGTTCAGCTCCAGCCGGTCCTGCCGCAACTGTTCCTCGAACAGCGAATACAAAACCACCGCCGACGCGCCGGCGTCCTCCATGTGCCTGATATTGTCCACGTCCTCCGACAGCGGCGAGGCCGAAATGACCAGCGGCGAACGCAGCTGCAAGCCGAGATAATTGGTGGTGAGGTCCATAATTTTTATTTCGTTGACGTTGCTGCTTCAGCTTCCGGGCCGGGCGCGGACGTTAAGGCCGGACCGATTTCCGATTTAGGGTCGCGCTGGGACATGGATTGATAGAACTTCCAGCGCCGGTCGGCGTCGGTTTGCGCCTGCGCAAATAATTTTTTTGCGTCCGCCGGTTTGCTCTTGGTGAGCATCTTGAACCGGTTTTCCGTCATCATGAAATCTTTCACCGGCGATTTGGCGACGCCAGAATCCAGTTGCAATGGATTTTCGCCGCGTTCCGCCCGCCGTGGATCGTAGCGATAAAGCAGCCATTGGCCGGACTCGACCGCGAGCTTCTGCTGCCGCGCGCCCACGCCCTGGTCCAAGGCGATGCCGTGAGCGATGCAATGGCTGTAGGCGATGATCAGTGAAGGCCCCGGAAACGACTCCGCCTCGATGAACGCCTTGAGCGTGTGCTCGTCTTTCGCACCCATCGCGACGCTGGCGACGTAAATGTTGCCGTAGCTCATGGCGATCAGGCCGAGGTCCTTCTTGCCCGCCGGTTTGCCGCCCGCGGCGAATTTCGCGATCGCCCCGCGCGGCGTGGACTTGCTCATCTGCCCGCCCGTGTTGGAATAGACTTCCGTGTCCATGACGAGCACGTTGACCTTGCGTCCGCTGGCAAGCACGTGATCCAGCCCGCCGTAGCCGATGTCGTAGGCCCAGCCGTCGCCGCCGATAATCCATACGCTCTTCTTCACGAGCTGGTCGGCGAGCGGCACCAGCAGTTTCGCTTCCGGCGCGTCAATCGCCGACAATTTCGATTTCAACGCCGCGACGCGCTCGCGCTGGTCAAAAATGCCTGCCTCATCAGTTTGATCGGCGAACAAAATTTGCGTGATGAAGTCGTCGCCGAGCTGCGGTGCGAGTTTTCTTAGCAGTTCGCCGGCGAATTGTTTTTGCTGGTCAATCGAAACGCGGAAGCCGAGGCCGAATTCTGCGTTGTCCTCGAACAGCGAGTTGCACCACGTTGGGCCACGCCCGCATTTGTCCGTGGCGTAAGGCGTCGTCGGCAGATTGCCCCCGTAAATGGATGAACAACCGGTCGCATTCGCAATCACGGCGCGATCACCAAACAGTTGTGTCAACATCTTGATATACGGGGTCTCGCCGCAGCCGGCGCATGCGCCGCTGAACTCAAAGAGCGGCTGTAACAATTGTTGTTGGCGCAACGTGGCGGTTTTGATCTTGCGCCGGTCGAACTCCGGCAGTTTCAGGAAATAATCCCAGTTCACGCTCTCGGCTGCGCGTAATGGCGGCTGCGGCCGCATATTGATGGCCTTGAGCTTCACCTCGGTCTTGTTCTTGGCCGGGCAGACATCCACGCAGATCGAGCAGCCCGTGCAATCTTCCGCCGCAATTTGCAGCGTGAATTTCTGCCCCTTGAATTCCGGCACGCGTGCGTCGGCCGTCTTGAAGGTCGGCGGAACATCTTTTAATTCCAACGGGTCATAAACTTTTGCCCGGATGGTGGCGTGCGGGCAGATGGCCACGCACTTGAGGCATTGGATGCAGGTTTTTTCGTCCCATACCGGAATTTCCAGCGCGAGGTTCCGCTTTTCGTATTGCGCCGTCGCGGTCGGATACGATCCGTTTCTCGGGAACGCGCTGACGGGCAGGTCGTCGCCGTTGCCGGCGACGATCTTGCCGAGGATGTTGCGGACGAACACCGGGGCGTTCGTCGTGACGGCCGGCAGGAGCGGGCCGGTGCCATTGACTTTGAGGCCGGTCACATTCACTTCGTGCAGATTGGCCAGCGTGTTGTCCACGGCCTGCAAGTTCATCTGGACGACTTCCTCGCCTTTTTTGCCGTAGGTTTTCTTGATGGAATTTTTGATCGCCGCAATCGCCTCGTCCTTCGGCAGCACGCCGGAGAGCGCGAAGAAACAGACCTGCATGATGGTGTTGATGCGTCCGCCCATGCCGCTGTCGCGCGCGACCTTCGTGGCGTTGATGACATGGAATTTCGCCCGCTTCGCGAGCAGGTTTTGTTGCACCGGCGTCGGCAGATTCGCCCAGATTTCGTCCTGGCCAAACGGCGTGTTCAACAGGAAAGTGCCGCCGGGCACCAAGCTGCGCAGCATTTCGTAGCGTTCCAAAAACAACGGCAAATGGCAGGCGACGAAGTTGGCCCGCGAAATCAGGTATGTCGAGCGGATCGGCTGCGGCCCAAAACGCAGATGCGATACGGTCATCGAACCGGACTTCTTCGAGTCATAAACGAAATAGCCTTGCGCGTAATTGTCCGTTTCCTCGCCGATGATTTTGATGGAATTCTTGTTGGCGCCGACCGTGCCGTCGGCGCCGAGGCCGTAGAACAGCGCGCGCACCACGTTGTCAGATTCGGTGGAGAACTCCGCGTCAAAGTCCAGGCTCGTGTGCGCCACATCGTCGTGGATGCCGACGGTAAAATGATTCTTGGGCGCGGCCACGGACAAATTATCGAACACGGCCTTGATCATCGCCGGCGTGAACTCCTTCGAGGCCAGACCGTAGCGGCCGGTGAACACCTGCGGCACCGTCTTCAAATGCGAGCGGCCGGCCGCGGTTTCCTCCATCAACGCGGTGACGCAATCTTGATACAGCGGATCGCCGGTTGCGCCCGGTTCCTTCGTGCGGTCGAGCACGGCGATTTTTTTCACGGAAGCGGGCAGCGCGGCGATAAAACGTTTGCCGTCGAACGGACGATACAGCCGCACTTTGAGCACGCCGATTTTTTCACCCTGCGCGACGAGATGCTCGACGGTTTCGTGGGCGGCCTCGCAGCCGGAACCCATCAGCACGATGACACGCTCCGCATCCGCCGCGCCGAAGTAGTCGAACAAATTGTATTTGCGCCCGGTCAATTCTGCGAATTCGTCCATGACCTGCTGGACGATGCCGGGACAGGCGGAATAAAAACCGTTGGCCGCCTCGCGGCCCTGGAAAAACACGTCGGGATTCTGTGCCGAGCCGCGCAGCACCGGCTTTTCCGGCGTCATGGAACTGGCGCGGTGCGCGGCGATCAGCTCGTCGTCAATCAGCGAGCGGAGCACCGACGGTTCGAGCATCGCAATTTTGGAAACTTCGTGCGATGTGCGGAAGCCGTCGAAGAAATGGATGAACGGAATGCGCGAACGCAGCGTGGCCGCCTGCGAAATCAGCGCGAAATCCATCGTCTCCTGCACCGAGGCCGCGCCCAGCATGCCCCAGCCGGTGGAACGGCAGGCCATGATGTCACTGTGATCGCCGAAAATGGAAAGGGCATGGGTCGCCACGGTCCGCGCCGTGACGTGGAACACCGTCGGCAGCAGTTCGCCCGCGATCTTGAACATGTTCGGGATCATCAAAAGCAAACCTTGCGACGCCGTGAACGTCGTGCTCATCGTGCCGGTCTGCAACATGCCGTGGACGGCGGCGACAGCGCCGCCTTCGCTCTGCATTTCAATGATGCCGGGCGTCGTGCCCCAGAGGTTTTTCTTGCCTTCGGACGCCCACTGGTCGCACCACTCGGCGATGGGCGAGGAGGGCGTGATGGGATAGATCGCCATCGTCTCATTCACGCGGAAGGCGACATGGGCGGCCGCCTCACAGCCGTCAATTGTTTTGAAAACGGGTTTTTTCATATCGGAATTAATGGTTATAATCAGCTTAATCGCAAAACGACGGACGGCCCCTCATATTTTGCCAAACTCGCAACATCCGTTGCAAAATCGGCACTGTCCGGCCTTGGGGCGAACACCTTCCATCCATGGGATTAACGCAAGTCACCGGCCCGGATGCACCGGGTTTTAATCCTCTTAAAGCAGTTTCAAAAATTCTGTATCCGCTGGGTGAATGTTTCCTTCGTTCAACCGACGGTATCTGGTGTGCGGGAGCCGCGTTCCCCCTCACCCCGGCCCTCTCCCCAGTGGAG
>OBLW0100003765.1_pt1 | contig 11731 bp, 10 predicted proteins | sample 1520161 | NCBI WGS metagenome assembly OBLW01 (sample SAMEA3539309, study PRJEB22396) | soil metagenome | biome: tundra; feature: field; material: soil | place: USA | collected 2010-05 | depth 0.15 m
ATGCGCGGCATGGAGTCAATGTCCGCGCATCGGCTTGATTTGGTAGCGAGGCGGCCTCGGCCGTCCTTAGCTGAGATATTCCCGGATGTACGGGTCATGACAGCGCAGCAACTCAGGCGCGGTCCCCTCGAAGATGATCTTGCGGTCGCGCAGAATCAAGAACGTCGTGTGGACGTTGCGGGCTGACCCGTCCTCCAGCGGAATCATCTTGTTCAGGTTCCGGTCGAAGTAGTGGCTGGCCATGGTAAAGGCGTCCTGCAGGCGGTGCGTCACCAGCAGGGAACTGGTTTTGAACACATCGCGCTGCTTGACCACCAGTTCGATGATGGTATTCGACGTTACGGGATCGAGTCCGCCTGTCGGCGAGTCATACAACAGCACCTCGGGCTGGGTTATGATCGCCCGCGCTATCGCGACCCGGCGCCGCATGCCGCCCGACAGCTCTCCAGGGAACAAATTGTAGGTTTGTCCCAATTCGACGAACTCCAGGGCCTCCAGCACCCGTGCATGGATCTCGTCGGTGAGTTTGCCGGTTTCTTCCATCAAACGGTAAGCAACATTCTGTTCCACTGTCAGGGAGTCGAACAGCGCGCTTTCCTGGAATACCATGCCAATTCGACGGCGCAGCCGGTACATATCCTGCTCGCGCATGGAGGAGATCTCTTCGCCAAGTACGTTGATGGTTCCGGAATCCGGCTTGAGAAGGCCGAGAGCTAATTTCAGGATGAGCGTTTTGCCGGTGCCGGATTCGCCGAGCAGAACTTTCGTCTCGCCGTGATTGAGTTGAAACGTGACGCCATCCAGAACCGGCTGTTCGAAGGCAATCGAAACATCTTTGAATTGAATTGCTGGCCCGCTCGCTTTGGCGGGGGAGGCTTGAGGTTGCTCGATTGGGGGCGCAAGGCTCGACATGCGCTATTTTCCGAAAATGCCCATCAAGAGTTGGGTGATGAAGTAGTCGCTCACCAAAATGAGTACGGAGGCAGCCACGACGGCCTGGGTTGTGGCCCGGCCCACGCCTTGCGTGCCGCCCTTGGCCGACATCCCGTAATAGCACCCGATAGTGGCAATGATCAGCCCAAAGACCACAGGCTTGCACAGGCCCATGAACACATCTTCGAACCGCAGCGACTGATATGCCGTACTCCAGTATTCGTTGGCATTCAGTCCGAGACGCAGGTACGAAATTACGAACCCACCGGTGAGTCCGACAAGGTCGGAGATGATACTGAGAAAGAACAGCATGACGGCGGTGGCAATCACCCGGGGAGTCACCAGTTTCTTGGTGGGATCCACGCCCATGGCGCGCATGGCATCGATCTGCTCGGTCACTTTCATCGAGCCGAGCTCGCTGGCCATGCCGCTGGAGTTGCGGCCGGCCACCATGAGTCCGGTCAGCACAGGACCAAGTTCGCGCACCATCGATAAGGACACCAATTGCCCGGTGAGAGACAGGGAGCCGAACTGCTGTAGGGTGGCGGAGGTTTGCAGTGCCAGCACTGCTCCAGTAAAGAAGCCGGTGAGAATCACAATAGGAAGCGAGCCCACGCCAATCGAGTCCGCTTGCAACAGCGTGTCCGCAATGTAGCGAGGCTTGGCGAACAAATTGCTCAGGGATCGGCCGGCTAGGATTGAGTAATCCTGCACCGCCTCAACATTCTCCTTCGCGACGTCCGTCAGATAGGTGATCGGCATGATCGAATCCAATAATGTGCCCAGACGAAAATATAACAGAGCGGGACTGGCGCTTCAGCCATGGGCTGGGAAGTAGCTCGGCGTCAGGAGGCCAGATGTCAGACAGTTACGCTGGCAATCGACTTTCGAAGATGCAATCCAGTTAAGACGAGTGGCGAAAGTAACGAGGCTGATTCTCACCTGCCACCTTCGGTGAATTGCGCACCTCCGCCTCGTGATTTAGTATCGGTTACCTGATGAGCAGTGGCTGTGGTTCAGGAGGCCAGGGCATGGCGTTTCAAGTGGATCGGAGCGCGTTCGATCCCGATTCGGGTTTTGAGTACTACATCTGCTTCAAGCCGCCGAGTCAAGTGGATGGTGATGAGGTGACCTCGCGCATCTCCATCGAAGTCGCGGTTTCCGTGTCGGAGACGGGTGACATCGCCGACCTCAGTTTTGTGCTGCCCAAGGCCTGCCGCAACGACTATTCTCTGACCTACATCAAGAAGGACCCGACGGCAATCTGCGTGGAGAATCGCGTGTTTGTCTCCCTTCCAGGACTCAGCGGTGATGCTGTCCTCAACGCACCCGGCACCGTGGAACTCGATAATGGAGGGCGCATCGTCGCCATCGAGATCAACGGTTGTATTCCGCACACCACAACCTTTAAGCCCGCTCGCGCATAAGTTGCTGTGGCGGCATCTCGTGACTCCGTCAGGTATGATGACGGCGTGGAAGGCGTGTCTGCATTCATTCTTGCTGGGGGCCGCAGTTCTCGTATGGGAACCGACAAGGCCCTTCTACCCTTCGGCGTCGAGAATCTGCTGGAACTTGCGATAAGCAGGGCAAAAGGAGTTTCGCCAACTCCGATCATCGTAGGCGACAGGAATCGGTATTCTCCCTATGGCGAGGTCATCGAAGACCGATTCCCCCACTGCGGGCCTCTCGGCGGAATCCATGCTGCTCTTTGTGCCACGCAGACCGATCTGAATCTCGTCTTGTCGGTGGATATGCCGCTCATGAGGTCGGACTTCCTGATCTGGCTCGCACGTCTAGCGGCATCGGGTAACGCTATGGCGGTTGTGCCCGAAACCCAAGGCAGGCGGCAGCCGCTCTGCGCGGTGTATCGCAGCGCGGCTCGGCCTGTAGTGGAGCAGGCTTTGAATAGGGGCGAGTTCAAGGTGGGTCATATCTTCTCGTTGATTCCTGCTTGCTACGTCAAGGAGGACGAAATCGCAGAGGCGGGTTTCTCGCCTGATATCTTTCGTAACGTGAACACGCGCGATGACTACGAAGCGGTCCGCAACCTGCGAGAACAAGGTCCGCCGCTGTTCTCTGAAAGCCAGGGTAAATGAACGAGCACAAGCCTTATATCGAATTCGAACATGTGCACAAGGCTTTCGGCAGCAAGGTCGTCATCAGCGACTTGAGTTTCGACGTCATGCCGGGAGAAACGGTTTGTATCCTCGGCCGCAGCGGCGTTGGCAAATCCGTTTCGCTGCATATGATCATGGGCTTTCTGAAGGCCGACAGCGGCAGTGTGCGGGTGGCTTATGAAGACGTAACCAAGTATGCTGAGGCCGAAATGGAGCCCATCCGCAAGAAAGTCACGATGGTTTTCCAGAACGGCGCCCTGTTCGACTCGCTAACGGTTGGCGAAAATGTCGCGTTCCCTCTGCGCGAGCGCGGCGGCCTCGAGGAGGAGCAAATCTACCAGATCATCGATGGATTGCTGGACATGGTGGGAGTGCGGGAATTTCGAGACCAGTTGCCGTCCGACTTGTCGACGGGGATGAAGCGCTCCGTAGCGATCGCGCGGGCGTTGGCTGCGCAACCGGAAGCAGTGCTCTATGACGAGCCGACCACGATGGTCGATCCGCTGATGGCCCACCTGCTCGGTGACTTGATCAAGAAGCTCAAGCGCCAGCTCAAGTTGACCAGCATCGTCGTGACCCACGACATGGCGCTGGCGAAAAAATTGGCGGACCGCATCCTCTTCCTGCACGAGGCGCGTGCCATCTTCTTCGGAACGTTTGCCGAAATGCAGAAGTGCGATGAGCCGATCGTGCAGGAGTTTCTCGACCTGGACTCGCTGGACTTTGAGCGCTTTTTTGGCGCGCAGCGCCCGCCGCACAGCGCGGGAGTTTAAGACCGCGCTAAAACCCTTGCGCCACCAGCCGTTCAACGGTCAACGCCGCAGCCTGCTCATCGCGTTTCGTCCACTTCTCCAGGTATTTGGCAACGATATCGGTCTCGATGTTCACCGGGTCGCCCGGCTTCAGCGATTTCAGGTTTGTCATCTTGATGGTGTGCGGAATGATCGCAATCGTGAGCCGCAAGCCTTCCAACTTCGCTACCGTCAAGCTGATTCCCTCGATCGCAATCGATCCTTTGAAGACCACATATTTTTCCAGATCTTCGGGAATATCGATCAGCAGCCAAAAGTCGTCGGCGTTGGCAATCGGTTCGAGCCCAATCAACCGGCCCGTGCCATCCACGTGTCCCTGTACGATGTGCCCACCCATCCGCGCCTCGACCTTCAGCGGCAACTCAAGGTTCACCTCCGCGCCCTCGGTCATGCGCGAAAACGAAGTGCGAGTCCATGTTTCCTTCGCAAGATCCGCGCAGAAACCATCCGGCTTGATGTCGAGCGCCGTCAGGCATACGCCGCTGACAGCGATGCTATTGCCTTCGTTGAGTTCCTTCGCTGAATTGGGAGCTTGAATGGTAATGCGATGATTGCCGCCGGTTTCGACGATGCTGACCACCGTTCCAACTTCTTCCACCAGTCCGGTAAACATAATGCCAACCTCAAGAAAAACTCGCGATAGCGAGCGAATTATAAATTCTGTGGTACGCCATGAATGACATCCGCATAGGGATCGCGCAAATATCCCTCGACAGCGAAGTCTTCGCCGAAGCGGTGCAGCGTGAGCGATCGCACGTACGCGGCTTCACTCATTCTGCGATAGCCGGTACCGAGGGCCAACGGGATGGAAGCCGTTCCGGCAATGATTTTTGGAGCGTAGTAAAAGAAGATCTTGTCCACAATTTCCGCTGATAACGCTGCCCAATTCACCATGGCGCCGCCCTCAATGATGAGGCTGGTAATCTCGCGCTCGCCCAATCTCGCCATCACGCGGTCCAGGTCAGGCCGGCCATTGGATGCCGCTGCTCCACTGGGAAACGGAATCGTGCCATCTTCGAGTGGTTGACGCATGGGAACTTGTTCCACCATGATTCCGTGCGCCTCGAGTTCCTGACGCTTGTGCTCCTCGGCGAAACAGCAAAACACGATGACGTCGTAATTGGCCGTCCTGACGACGCGTGAGTCCAAGGGCAACCGCAAGCGCGAGTCGAGGATCACGCGCAGCAACGGTCGTCGCCGGGGAAGCCCCGTTCGATCGGTGAGTAAGGGATCGTCAGCGATAATTGTTCCCACTCCAACCATGATGGCGTCACTGGCGTGGCGCATCTCGTGTACATGCGCCCGCGCCACCTCGCTGGTGATCCAGCCACCGCTTGCGGCCATCGTACTCACAGAGCTCGGCGCTGCAGTGTCGCAGGGCGGGGGCGCAATCTTGCCGTCCAGTGTCATCGCTGTTTTCAATGTGACGAGCGGTGTCTTGTATCGGATGTACTTGGCGAATGCCTCATTCAATTTGCGGGCCTCTGGCTCATATAGGCCTTCGTTCACATCAATTCCGGCAGCCTGAAGCTTCGCCAGCCCGCGTCCCGCAACCAGCGGGTTAGGATCGCGCATGGCCACTACCACGCGTTTGATGCCGGCGGCGGTGATGGCGTCAGCACAGGGCGCGGTGCGGCCAACGTGCGAACATGGCTCCAAGTTCACGTAAAGGGTGGCCCCGCTGGTGCGGTCACCGGCCGCTTCAAAGGCAAGGACCTCAGCATGCTTAATGCCGTCGTAAGTGTGGGTGCCGCGTCCAACAACCTTGCCTTCAGATGAAACCAGCACAGCGCCAACGCGTGGATTTGGCGAAGCCAGCGCGATACCTCGGCTGGCAAGTTCCATTGCCTGTTGCATGTATCGCGCGTCGTTGGGTTTGGCGGGCATCTTCAGTTAAAAAGCGACTCGACGAAATCCTTGGCATTGAAGGGCAGCAGATCGCCGATCTTTTCGCCGACTCCGACGTATCGCACGGGCAGACCCAGTTCCTTGGAGATCGCCACCACGACCCCACCTTTTGCAGTGCCGTCCAGCTTGGTCAGAACGATACCGGTGACGCCAGCCGACTGGGTAAATAATCGCGCTTGCTGCAAACCGTTTTGCCCGGTCGTAGCGTCCATCACCAGCAGCGTTTCGTGCGGAGCCGACGGGATGAAGCGCTGCGCCGTGCGCCTCATCTTCTCCAATTCGGTCATCAGGTTGCTTTTAGTGTGGAGTCGGCCAGCCGTATCCACGATCACGTAATCGGTATTGCGTGCCTTGGCGGCTTGCAATGCGTCGAACAGCACCGCCGACGGATCGCCCCCTGGTTTGTTCTTGATGACCTCGACTCCAGTGCGGTCGCCCCAGATTTCAAGTTGTTCGATAGCGGCTGCGCGGAAGGTGTCCGCCGCCGCCAGCAACACCGTTTTTCCCTGCGAGCGTAGTGCGTACGCCAGTTTGCCAGTCGAAGTCGTTTTCCCTGTTCCATTCACGCCAACTACAAGGATCACCTCGGGTTCGCCATCGACTTTAAGCACCGGCCGTTGCTCGGCGACGTTGAGAATCTTGAGCAGCTCTTCTTTGAGTACGCGCTTCAACTCGGCGACATTGCCAATTTGTTTGCGATCCACCTTGGCGCGCAGCGTCTCCAGCACGGCGGACGTAGTCGCCGTGCCTAGGTCCGCGCTGATCAATGTGGCTTCCAGTTCGTCCAGCGTGTTGCGGTCGATTTCCTTGCCGATTGTGGCGAGATCCTCAATGCGCTCGCTAAGGCTTTCGCGCGTACGCGTGACCGCCTCTTTCATGCGCTCCAGGAAACTCGGTTTCTCTTCAGTGCTGCCAAACAGGGTTTGAATCATTAATGGGTCCGTCGTGGGTTGTCCGAATCCCGCATGCGGGGAAGGTTCCCCAGGGCGGAAGCTCAAAGAACCGCGAATCTTTCATTATAGACAAGCGCCAACGGTGTCGCTGTGACCACGCGGGCTCGTGCCAGAGCTCGCTTTGCTCGAATCCGCAGCCGCCAGGTGTTCATCCAACGGATGTTCCGCAGAGGATATGCCTCGACCCAAGGTGCCGAGGGGTTTGTATACTGTCTAGAAAACCACGCGTGGACCTTCTTACATTGCGCCGACCATTCATGCCGTCTCTCAAGATAACCGCAGATACATTGCAGCTTCGACGCGTTATCGTCGTCATAGGCCTGCTGTCACTGCTGTGTCCGCCAACTGTCTCGCAGGTCCCGTCACCCTGGGTCGATACAAAGCCGCTGGCCGTGGACACGGGCGTCACCGGACTGAAACTCACTCTGCGCCAATTGCATACAACGGCCCGGTTGATGCACACCACGGCGCACCCGGATGACGAAGACGGCGGCATGCTGACACTAGAATCCCGTGGTCGCGGCGTGACCGCCCTTCAGTTGACGCTGAATCGCGGCGAGGGCGGACAGAACAAGCTCGGCAGTAACCTGCTGGATGAACTCGGTATCCTTCGAACTCTCGAGTTACTCGGAGCCGATCGCTTCTACGGTGTGGAACAGCGATTTACCCGCGTGGCCGACTTTGGCTTCTCCAAGACTCCTCAGGAAACCTTTGAGAAGTGGGGCGGTCATGATCTTGCGCTGGCCGACATGGTCCGTATCATCCGTACGTTCCGGCCCGACGTGATCTGCACCCGTTTTCAAGGCGCGGCGCGCGATGGTCATGGAAACCACCAGGTCTCGGGAATTTTAACGCGCGAGGCATTCCGTGCGGCTGCCGATCCCACCAAGTTCCCAGAGCAGATCCGCGAAGGATTGCAGCCGTGGCAGGCCAAGAAGCTTTACATGGACAACGTCCGGCCTCCGGAAGACTGGAACGTGGAATTGGATACATCGCAGGACGATCCATTTCTTGGGGAGTCTTACGTAAAGTTCGCGTGGAAAGGATTGCAGCATCAGTTGTCACAGGGCGCTGGCGGCTGGACACTGACTGAAGGCCGCCGCACCAGCTACTACAAACTGATCGATTCCGCATTGCCCAACACTCCTGTCAGCACAACGCACGAGAAGGACTTCTTTGACGGAATTGATACCTCGCTGCCGGCGTTGGCGTCGCGTCTAGGACAGGGCGCTGCAGATGTTCGTTGGCTAAAACCTCAACTCGACGAGATAGCCAAGTCGGTGGACGAGGCGGGCGCTGCAGTCGAGAAGAGTCCCCAGTCTGCCGGGAAACCTCTGCTGCACGGGCTGAAGCTGACACGCGAGTTGATTACCAGGGTTGGAGATTCGAACCTGTCTGCCACAGACAAGGCGACCCTTTTGACTGATCTGCGCACCAAGGAGCAGCAGTTTGAGCAAGCCGCGAACCTGGCGTTTTCCCTTGGTCTTGGCATTGGGCCGGGGACACCCGACGGACGCCCCATGGCAGAGGAATTCGATGCCGCAAATGGAAAAGTACTAGCGGCGGTTATTACGGCAGGAAAGCCGTTTCTTTTGCTGGCCAAGTTCCATAACGGGAGCACACTGCCGCTGGACGTGAAGCAGTTTGCGCTCGATGTTCCAGTCGGCTGGAAATACGAATTGTTTATGGACAAAGTCCCTGGGCACATCGCGCCGGGGGATGGATGCGCCGTCATGTTCCGCGTCTCGCCGCCGGTTGACGCGCGGATTACCAAGGCCTACTTCCACCGCAATGATCCGGAAACCGACTCAATTTATCAGATCGATCGACCCGAGTATGAGACGCTGGCGCTACCTCCTCCCGCGGTGACGGCTCGTGTGGTGTACAGCATCGAGGGACAGGAAGGTGTTCTGAGCGCCGTTGCTCGCACGCCGATCCACGACACCAAAGGTACCGCATGGTCGATGCCGCTGGCAGTGGTGCCGCCGTTTTCGGTTACTACGTCCCCGTCAACCCAAATCATCCTCGCCGGAACGAGTCCCTCAGCGGAATTGAGTGCCGTGGTGCGCTCAACTCAAGATCATGCTTCCGGCATCGTGCGCCCGGAAGTTCCTAAAGGCTGGCGAGTAGAACCGAAGTCAGCGGTCATTGATTTTGCGAACAGCGGCGAACATTCCTCCGAGTTCAAGGTGCTGCCCGACGGCGCCACCGAGGGACGCTACCGCGTGCAGGCCGTAGTTACCGCCAATGGCCGCGAGTTCAACGAAGGCTTCAGTCTGGTTACTCGACCCGATATCGGTGGCTTCTTTTATTTCCAACCCGCGGTCCAGCGCGCCGCAATCGTGGACGTCAAGACTCCTCCGAATCTTAAGGTTGGATACATCATGGGAGCGGGCGACGACATTCCCACGGTGCTTCGGCAAGTTGGACTCGACGTTACCGTTCTTACATCTGACGACGTTGAACATGGCAACCTCGGGCTGTTCGGCACCATCGTGCTCGGCATTCGCGCTTACGATACGCGCGATGATTTGAAGAAGAACAACCAGCGCCTGCTCGACTACGCTCGCGACGGTGGGACGCTGATGGTCCAGTACAACACGGACCCAGCGAGCTTTAACGCAGGCAATTTCACCCCTTACCCTGCGCAATTGAGCCGAGCGCGTGTTGCTGTGGAAGAAGCCCCGGTGACGGTTCTTGACCCGAAAAGCCCCGTCTTTCGCTATCCCAATGTCATATCGCAAAACGATTTTAATGGATGGGTGCAAGAGCGCGGGCTCTACTTCATGGACAAGTGGGATGACCACTACACGCCGCTACTGGCTTGCAACGATCCCGGCGAAGATCCGCAAAAGGGAGGCCTGCTCGTCGCTCCTTATGGCAAAGGCTTCTACATTTACAATGCGTATGCTTTTTTCCTCCAATTGCCGTTCGGCGTTCCTGGAGCCATCCGCCTCTACGTCAACCTTCTAAGCGTGGGACATGAGCCCAGGTGAGACCACCGAACAACCTGAACTGATTCGCGGAGTCGGCCTGGCGGGCGCGACAACGCTGAACATGATCGACATGATCGGTGTCGGTCCGTTTATTACGATCCCGCTCATCGTCAGCGCAGTCGGTGGTCCGCAAGCCATGCTGGGATGGATTGCCGGCGCTGTGTTCGCTCTCTGCGATGGATTGGTCTGGGCCGAGTTGGGCGCAGCCATGCCCAACGCCGGCGGATCGTATCAATACCTCAAAGAGGCCTATGGGCCAAACTCGCTGGGCCGTTTGCTGTCGTTTCTTTTTATCTGGCAGTTGTCGTTTAGTGCGCCGCTGTCCATCGCGTCAGGATGCATCGGCCTGGCGCACTATGCGGGCTACATTTTTCCCGCTCTGGACCATATCTGGCTGACGCACACCTATCACGTGGGAGTGCCGCTCTTGGGGCCTCTCGACGTGACTGCGGTCCTGATGTCGGGGACGCTGGTTGCCATGGCGAGTTGTGCATTTATCGTGTTCCTGCTGTACCGCCGCATTACCGCGATTGCAAAGATGGCTGAATTGCTATGGATTGGCGTCGCCATTGCGATTGCATGGATCATCTTCGCCGGCCTCACGCATTTCAACGCCGCCCGCGCCTTCGATTTCCCCACGGGTGCATTTACGCTTTCCCCTGCATTCTTTACGGGAATGGGCGCCGCCATGCTGATCGCGACCTACGATTATTGGGGCTATTACAACGTCTGCTTCCTGGGTGGCGAGGTGAAAAACCCGGGGCGAACGATACCCCGAGCCCTCATCCTGTCGATCGTTGCTGTCGCCGCGATCTACATTGTGATGAATATCAGCGTGCTGGGAGTCATTCCATGGCGCGAGATGATGGGACAGAGCAGCGAACAGAATAACTACATCGTCTCGGTTTTCATGGAGCGCATTTACGGCAACTGGGCAGGACGCGCCATCGCCGCACTCATTATCTGGACGGCCTTTGCATCGGTGTTTTCCTTGTTGCTGGGTTACTCTCGAGTCCCTTATGCTGCGGCGCTCGACGGTAATTTCTTTCGGGCGTTCGCTCGCGTACATCCCGAGAAGCGTTTTCCTACGGTGTCGCTGCTGGCACTGGGTGCTGTCGCGATTTGTTTCTGCCTGCTTCGTCTGGCTGACGTCATCGCCGCGTTGGTTGTCATCCGGATCCTATTGCAGTTCATTGTGCAGGCAGTAGGGATAATTGTTCTGCGCCGACGCCGGCCCGACATGCCCCGGCCCTTCCGGATGTGGCTCTATCCGCTGCCGGCACTGATGGCTATTGTTGGCTTCTGCTACATCCTTTTTGCCCGCAAGAATTTTCAGCGAGAAATCAAGTATGCGTTGCTTATCTTGATCGCCGGCTTGCTGGTCTATTTTGTGCGCTCCTGGAAGAGGAACGAATGGCCCTTTGCGGCCTCGACCGCAAGGAGGTGAATTGCAGGGTGATTCGACAATTCGGGCTGCTCAGACGACTGGGATAGGCTAGAATGCTGAGGCACGAAGTCCCAGAACGGTTGTGAAACGAATTGTGGAGGAGTTCTCAATGAAAATGCGCATCGCATTTGGTTGTCTTCTGGCGAGTCTTGCCATCACTGCAGCAGCAATCGCTGCCGACCCGCAGGCCAAGGCGGAACCCAAGCCGACATTTGCCTCTGTGCTCGATCATCAACTGAGCGGAACGGAGAAGGCCGTTGTTCCCGCTGCCGACGCCATGCCGGACGACAAGTACGACTTTGCGCCCACTCAGGGCGAGTTCAAAGGTGTGCGCACGTTCGGAGCTGAGGTCAAGCATATGGCGGTGGCCAACTACGCGCTTGGCGCGGCGATTCTGGGCGAGAAGCCACCAGTTGATCTCGCTGGAGGTCCCGACGGACCAGCCAGCATCAAGTCGAAACCCGAAACCACGAAGTTCCTCAATGACTCGTTTGTTTACGCCCACAAGGCAGTCAACAGCATTAACGATGCCAACATCCTTGAGCCAGTTAAGAGCCCATTCGGT
>OBLW0100003766.1_pt1 | contig 11728 bp, 17 predicted proteins | sample 1520161 | NCBI WGS metagenome assembly OBLW01 (sample SAMEA3539309, study PRJEB22396) | soil metagenome | biome: tundra; feature: field; material: soil | place: USA | collected 2010-05 | depth 0.15 m
GTGACGAACAACCTGTCGAGCCTGGCGCCGCGAGATAGCAAAGCCGAGCCGGAAGGCCACGTTGTCGAGGCGCCGCTCGAGTTGCTGGATCAGCAATTCGCCGGTAACGCCCTGTGCGCGGTTGGCCTTTTCGTAGTACTCGCGGAACTGGCCTTCGAGCGTGAAGTACATGCGCTTGGCCTTCTGCTTTTCGTGCAGCTGCAGGCCATAGCCTACGATCTTTGCCTTGCGGTCCTTGCCATGCTGGCCGGGGGGAAAGTTGCGCTTCTCGATCGGGCAACGATCAGAAAGGCACTTGGTGCCCTTCAGAAATAACTTGGTGCCTTCGCGACGGCAAAGGCGGCAGACTGGTCCTGTATAACGTGCCATTTCTTCTTCTTCTCCTAGCTTCGGATGACGGCCGGTTTACGCGCAATGCGCTTCGTCCCGGCCCAATTCAGTTAACAGTGGTCAGTGAACAGGGGTCAGTAAGTGCCCGGAGGCTGTTCACTGTCCACTGTTCCCTGTTCACGAGCTTCCTAGACTCTGCGCCGCTTTGGCGGACGGCAGCCGTTGTGCGGCACCGGCGTTACGTCGCGGATAGAGCGTACTTCGATTCCGGCTGCGGCCAGGGCGCGAATTGCAGACTCGCGACCCGAACCTGGTCCGGCCACCCTCACATCGACCGCACGCAGGCCGTGATCGCGGGCCATGCTGGCGGCATTCGAGGCCGCCTGCTGCGCCGCGAACGGCGTGCCCTTGCGCGATCCCCTGAAACCCAGCGAGCCCGAGCTCTTCCAGCTCAGCGTGTTGCCTACTTGGTCGGTGATGGTAACGATGGTGTTGTTGAACGAGGCCTGAATGTGTGCAATGCCGAATGGCACATTCTTGCGCTCGCGTTTCTTGAACTTCTTGTTCTTGCCTGCCTTGCCGGCGCCGGCTTTCTGCTCTGGCTTCGCCATTAGGTTTTACCCGTCGCTTTCTTTTTGCCGGCAACTGTGCCCTTGCGCGGGCCCTTGCGGGTGCGGGCATTTGTGTGTGTACGCTGACCGCGCACCGGCAGCGAACGCCGATGACGGTTACCTCGATAACTTTGAATGTCGATCAGGCGCTTGATGTGCATCTGGACGTCTTTGCGGAGGTCGCCCTCGACGTCCCCTTGGTCCTCGATCACCTGACGGATGCGGTTTACCTCGTCCTCGCCCAGATCCTGGATTTTCTTAAAGGCGTCTACGTTCGCCTTCTCCAGAATCTTCAGCGCGCGCGGGTTGCCGATCCCGAAGATATATGTGAGCGCGATCCGTGCCTGCTTGTTGCGAGGCAGATCAACGCCAGCAATGCGTGCCATTTGAATTCCTTTGCCGCTTCAGGTTGTGTGCCTCCGGCCTTAACCGGTTCGCACGGGTTATGCTTTCCGCCTCCTGGGGTTCATCGCAAGCCTTGACTCAGGCTAACTAGCCCCGTTCAATCGGAGATTTCAGCGTATGCCAGGCTCGCTTAGCCCTGGCGCTGCTTGTGCTTTGCGTTCTCGCAGATCACCCTGACCACCCCGCGGCGGGTGATGACCTTGCACTTGACGCAAATCTTTTTTACCGATGCACGGACCTTCATTGTCTGTTGCCCTTCTCCGCGCTCAAAATCCAGGCGCGGGGTTTTCAAAAAAGCCTATTTGTAGCGGTACACGATCCGGCCGCGATTCAGGTCGTAAGGGCTCAGCTCCACGGCCACGCGGTCGCCAGGCAAAATGCGGATAAAATTCTTGCGCATTCTTCCCGAGACATGTGTCAACACCTCGTGATTATTCTCGAGTTTGACTTTGAACATGGCATTGGGCAGTGTTTCAACAACCACCGCCATTACCTCAATCGCGTCTTCCTTCGACAAACGGCATCCCGCTTCCGGCGCTTCCGCGCCTTTGTGTTTTGGACTGAGTGCACTACTCAGTCAGGACTCTCGCCCCGGTGGCCGTCACCGCCACCGTGTGCTCAAAATGAGCGCTCATGCTTCCGTCTTTGGCCACTGCCGTCCAGCCGTCATCCAACACCAGCACGTCAGGCTTACCGGCATTCACCATGGGCTCGATGGCGATCACCATTCCGGTCTTCAGCTTCATACCCCGGCCGGCTTCGCCAAAGTTCGGCACCTGCGGATCCTCGTGCATATGAATCCCGATACCGTGGCCCACAAAATCCCTTACCACCGAAAATCCTTCGCCTTCCACAACCCCTTGCACTGCAGCGCCAACATCGCCCAGGGTCGCCCCCGGCCGCACCGCCGCGATGCCCGCGTGCAGCGAAGCTTCAGTCACCTTCAGCAGGCGAGCGGCGTTCTCATCGATCGCGCCCACAGGAACCGTGATGGCTGCGTCCCCGTAGAACCCATCCACCACGACGCCGAAATCGACCGAAACAATGTCCCCTTCTTTCAGAACCCGCTTCGACGATGGAATTCCGTGCACCACCTCGCTGTTCACTGAAGTGCACAGCACGCACGGAAATCCGTGGTATCCCTTAAATGCGGCCTTCACGCCCAGTTCGGTTAGCCGCGCTACTGCGGCGTTTTCCAAATCAAGAGTCGTAGCACCGGGCTTCACTTTGCTGCGCACCAACTCCAGCACCTCGCGGACTATCTGACCCGCGCGGCGCATCTTCTCGATCTCCTGGGACGACTTTAGTACTACCGCCAACTTAACCCAGCTTTCAGCTTTCAGCTTTCAGCTCTCAGTTCCCTGCCGCGCCCATTCGGGGTGACGGCTGATAGCTGAATGCTGATAACTGTCTCAAACGCACAAACTCGCCGTGCAGTTACGCTACTAGCGTAACCGCTCCACGGCGGCAACGATACCAGCCGCAATTGCTGCGATCGGCCGGTCTCCATTCACTTCCGCGAAACGCCCCAAACCCCGGTAGTGCTCGACAACCGGTGCGGTCAGGGCTCCATAAGCGCGCATGCGCTCCTTGAAGACCTCTTCCGTGTCATCGGCTCGCTGGGTCAGCGCCGCACCCTCTACATCGCAGAACCCATCCTTCTTAGGCGGATTCACGTAGACGTTATAGATGGTCTGGCAGACAGGGCAGTTCCGGCGCCCGGTAATTCGGCGCAAGAGTTGATTATAGTTCACTTGGATGCTGACAGCAACCACCGGAAGGCCATCGGGCTGTGCCGCAAGGCGCCCGTCCAGCCAGCCAGCCTGGCCAAGCGTGCGGGGAAACCCGTCCAGAATGTATCCGTTGGCCGTGTCAGGCTGCTGGAGCCGCACCGCCACCATTTCATCCACCAAAGAATCTGGAACCAGTTCCCCCCGGCTCATGATCTCCTTGGCTACCCGGCCCAGCTGAGTGCCCTGGGCCACATTGGCGCGCAACAAATCGCCGGTCGAAATCTGCGGGATACCCCACAGTTTGACCAGTTCTTTGGCCTGGGTTCCCTTGCCCACGCCCGGCGCGCCCAATAAAAGAATTGGGCCGGGAAGAGTCTTTCGACCCGATTCCCGGCCCTGTGCGACTGCAGTCATAAATGAAGACATTACCAGGTTTTCCTTCCGCGTATGCGACCGGAGCGCGGGGAAAAGCCGTCATAGTGTCTCATGATCAGCTGCGATTCGATCTGGTTGACCGTGTCCATGGCCACACCCACAACAATTAGCAGTGAGGTGCCGCCAAAGTAAAAGTTGACCCCCATACCGTGAATCGCCCAGGTCGGCAGGCTTTCAAAGACCCGGCCGATGAGCCATATCTTGTCAAAGCGGATGCCGGAAATGAGAAAGGTCGGCACCAGTGAGATCACAATCAGATAGAGCGCACCCACAAGCGTAATGCGGGTCAGAATGTCGTTGATGAAATCCGACGTACGCTTGCCCGGCCGGATGCCGGGAATGAACGAGCCCGACTTGCGGAAATTGTCCGCGATATCGTCCGGCTTCATGATGATGGACACATAAAAATACGCGAAGAAGATGATGCCCAGCATGTCCAGCAGTTCGTACCAAGGGTATCCGGGCGCAAGCGCCTGCATGATGGGTTGAAGAAATTTGCTGTTCTGCACCCACTCCACCTGGCCAAAAAGCATTGGAGCCGAAAGGATGGAGCTGGCAAAGATGACCGGCATCACGCCGCCGGAGTTTACCTTCAGCGGCAAGTGGCTGGATTGACCGCCCATCATGCGCCGGCCGATGATGCGCCGCGCACTCTGGATGGGAATACGCCGCTCGCTCCGCTCTACAAAAACAATGAAGGCCACCACGGCGATCATGCCCGCCACCAGCGCCAACACGACCAGGAAGGACATCGAGCCCCATGCGTCAGTCTGAATCTTCTGCACCAGTTCGGCCACACCACGGGGCAGTCCTGCAACAATGCCGGCAAAAATCAGCAGGCTCATCCCATTGCCAATGCCGCGATCGGTGATCTGTTCGCCCAGCCACATGATGAAGGCCGTGCCTGTGGTCAGCGTAATTACCGTCATCAGCACGAAGCCTGCGCCAGGATTCAGGACCAGTCCCTGCCGCGTGAGAATGGCGGCGATGCCTATCGATTGCAGGGCGCCCAGAATCACGGTCAGGTAGCGGGTCCATTGGGTAATCTTGCGCCGGCCAAGTTCGCCTTCCTTCTGGATGCGTGCCAGTGGCTCATAAACCACGGTGAGAAGCTGAAAGATGATCGAGGCAGTAATGTAGGGCATGATGCCCAGGGCGAAGACCGTCATGCGGCGCAGGTTTCCTCCGCCGAACAGATCCATTAGTCCCAGCGCCGAACCGTTCTGCTGATTGAAGAGCAGTTCCAGTTGGTTGGTGTTCACGCCCGGCGTGGGAATAAACGCACCCAGCCGATATACGGCGAGAATGCCCATTGTGAAGAGCACGCGCTTGCGCAGATCGGGAATCCGGAAAATATTGAGAAATTTCTCAAGCATCTTTGCTTATCCGCTTCAGGCGTTGGCCGCCACTGGAATCGTTAACTTACACCATCAATCTTAGTGCACTTCCGGAGTCTCAATGAGCTTACAGAAACCCACCAAATACGGTAGGTGCGTTGCATCACATGTGTTCTCGGGAGGTCAATTGGTGAAACTAGCATCGAATGAATAATTTGGCAGAAACCAGCTCTCATTCGATGCCCCGATACCCCTGAGATCAGGCTGTTGCCGGCGCCGACGCGCCACCCAGAACCACGGCCTTGCCGCCAGCCTTTTCGATCTTCTCGATGGCCGACTTGGAAAACTTGTGCGCGTGGATGGTGATCGCCGAGGTCAGTTCACCCGAGCCAAGAATCTTGATCAGAGCCTTCTTGCTCGATGCCAGACCAAGCTTCTTATAGTCGTCCAGGGCGATTTCGGTGACCTTGAGATCGCCAATCGACTCTGCTATGCGGTCCAGGTTCACAACTGTGTATTCGGTGCGGAAGATGTTGGTGAAGCCGCGCTTTGGAAGCCGGCGGTGCAGCGGCATCTGGCCGCCCTCAAAGCCGCGCATCAGGCTGAAGCCGGAGCGCGATCCCTGGCCCTTGTGGCCGCGGGTCGAGGTCTTGCCCATGCCGGATCCCATGCCCCGGCCCACGCGCTTGCGCCCGGTGTTGGCTTTCTTGGGCGCGCGCAAATTCGATAGATTCTTTGCCATTTTTTCCTCGCTGTAGCGCCGGAAGGGTTGATCCCAGCCGACTCGCGTTCTTTGTGAGCGTCCAGCTATTTGCCGGTCGCTGTCAGGCCTTGCGGCCTGACTAGTTCTCCAGAATCCGGACCAGGTGCGGAACGGCCTTCACCATGCCGCGGGTGGATTCTGTGTCTACGCGCTCAACGATCTGGTTGAGCCGCGTAAACCCCAGCCCCTTCACCACGGCCTTGTGCTTGGCCGGCGTGGAGTTCTTCGAGCGGTAGTACTCTATGCGAATCATCTTCGTCTTGGTCTCAGCCATGGCTTACATCTCCTCCACGGTCTTGCCGCGCATGTTGGCAACATCGGCCCGGTCGCGCAATTGCACCAGCGCGTTGAAGGTGGCCTTGACCACGTTATGCGGGTTGGGAGAGCCGAGGCTCTTGGTTAGCACGTTCTGCACACCTGCCGAAGTCATCACCGCGCGCACTGCGCCGCCCGCGATCACGCCCGTGCCTTCGGGAGCCGGCTTCAGCAGCACCTGTCCGGCGCCGTAGCGGCCCAGGACAAGGTGAGGAATTGAGGTCTCGGTCAGGTTGACCCGGATCAGATTCTTCTTGGCCGCTTCGATCCCCTTGCGAATCGCCTGGGGAACTTCCTTGGCCTTGCCGGAACCGTGACCCACTACGCCCGAGGCAGCGTCGCCCACTACCACCAGCGCGGCAAACGACATGTTCTTGCCGCCCTTGACTACTTTGGTCACGCGATTGATGGCCACCACCTGATCCTTCAGGTTGTACTGGTTGGCATCGAGTTTCTTCTTCAAGATCGTCATTGCTCTCTCGTCCCTCCAGTGGACAGTGGTCAGTGCACAGTGGCCAGTTCTTCCCTGCCCTATTGTGCGACGCGCTGTTCACCGTTCACTGTTCACTGCTCTTAAAACTCCAGGCCTGCCTCGCGAGCTGCATCGGCCAACGCCTTGACGCGCCCGTGATAAAGGTAGCCGCCGCGATCGAAGACCACCTTCTTGATGCCCTGTTTCACTGCCAGCTCGGCGACAGCCTTGCCGATCTCCTTGGCCGTTGCCACGTTCCCCCCGGTCTTGAGCTTCAACGAAAGCGACGAGGCAGAAACCAGAGTCTCGCCCTTCTGGTCGTCGATCACCTGCGCATAAATGTGGTTCAGCGAGCGGTAAACATTCAGGCGCGGCCGCTCCCCGGTGCCGGCCAGCTTGGCGCGGATACGGTTGTGGATGCGCTGGCGAATTGCGTTTCTCTTGGTTTCCGTAATCATTGGTCTCTCATTCCTATCAGCGGAGCCGCCCGGCGACCCCGTTCGGTTATTTCAGTGAACAGTGTTCAGTTGCTTTCTGCAAATTCCGCGATGTCTGTTCACTGCTCACTGTCAACTGTCTTTACTTCGCGCCCGTCTTGCCGGCCTTCTTCTTCAGTTTCTCGTCCGAGTAGCGCACGCCCTTGTTCTTGTACGGATCGGGCTTGCGCAGCGAACGCATATCGGCGGCCACCTGGCCCACCTTCTGACGGTCGATGCCGCTGATGGTCAGGTGCGTCTGCTTGGGGTCGATGGCTACATCAATGCCTGTCGGCAGCGGGAACTCGATGGGATGGGAATAGCCCAGCGTGAACACCACCATGCCCTTGCCCTTCAACTCGGCGCGATATCCAATGCCCACAATATCCAGCTCGCGCGTCCAGCCCTTGGTCACGCCCTGCACTGCGTTGAACACAAGCGCCCGGGTCAGACCATGCACCGCGGCGTTCTTCTCGCTGTCGCGGTTTACAGTCAGAATCCCGTCCTTGGTTTCCAGCGAAATGCCCGAGGCGATCAACGCCGAAACCTTGCCTTTGGGGCCTTCGACCAGAACCGTGTTGCCCTCAACTGTGTACTTCACGCCCGCGGGCAGCGGGATCGGCTTTTTTCCAATACGCGACATCGTTTCAATCCTTCTTGGCTTGCGAGTCCCGAAGGAGCATTTCGCTCGTTCGTTCCACTGCAGCCCGTAAAAACAGTGAACAGTTAAAAGTGGACAGTGAACAGTTTGTATCTGACCACTGTGCACTGATCACTGCCGCTACCAAACTTCGCAGAGCAACTCGCCGCCTACACCCTCGCGGCGTGCCTGGCGGCCCGTCATCACGCCCTTTGGCGTGGTCATGATCGAGATGCCAAGGCCACCCTGGACGCGCTTGATCTCGTCGTGGCCGATATAGACACGGCAGCCTGGACGCGAGATGCGCGCCAGATCGCGGATAGCCGCTTCAGTGCCGCCGTACTTCAGATACACACGGAGCACCAGCTTGCCTTCCTCTTCCTGGGTCTTGTAGTTCGAGATATACCCCTCCTCCTTGAGGATGCGGGCAATCTCGGTCTTCAGCTTCGAAGCTGGAACATCCAACTTCTGATGACGCGCCCGGATCGCATTCCGGATCCGCGCCAGAAAATCTGCTACTGGGTCGGTCAGACTCATTCCTTCTCCTTCATTCCCCGTTCGCCCACCGTTCTGATGGGAACCAGCGGAAATGCCTGCTACAGTGATCAGTGGTCAGTGGTCAGTGGTCAGTGCACAGTTCTTGAAGTTCCGTTGCCCGCCGTCAGATTGCACTTGGAGCAACTGACTACTGACAACTGTTCACTGACAACTGCCTAACTACCAGCTCGACTTCACGACGCCGGGGATCTCCCCTTTGAGCGCCAGCGACCGGAAACACAAGCGGCAAACGCCGAACTTGCGCAGAAAACCTCGCGGCCGTCCGCAGAGTTGGCACCGGTTGTGCTTGCGGCAGCTGAACTTCGGCTTCCGCGCGTCTTTTACCCTTTTTGCAGTAGTTGCCATAATCCTCTTATCCACCGAGCCATCGGCTATCAGCTTTCAGCTGCCTCTCGCTAAAACCAATCGCTCGTTCTCAACTCATCCCAAATTCGCCTTCGCCCAACCCGCTGGTCCCGACTCAGCCAAGCTCACAGCTGAACGCTGACAGCTAGAAGCTGCCTTTACGCACCCTGCCGGAACGGCATGCCGAAGTGCTTGAGCAGCGCCCGCGCTCCGTTGTCGTCCTTCGCGGTAGTCACGATGGTGATGTTCATGCCCTTCAGCTTTTCCACCTTCGAGTAATCGATCTCAGGGAAGATCAGCTGATCGCGCAGGCCAAGCGTGTAGTTGCCGCGCCCGTCAAAACTCTTCGTCGACACGCCGCGGAAATCGCGAACCCGCGGTAATGCGGTCGAAATCAACCGGTCTAGAAACTCGTACGCCTTGTCGGAACGCAGAGTGACCATGGCCCCGATCGACATGCCGGCCCTAACCTTGAAGGCCGCAATCGACTTCTTCGCCTTGGTGGTCACCGGCTTCTGTCCTGCGATCATCGTCAGATCGGCTACCAACGGGTCCAGCAGCTTGGTGTTCTGCGTGGCTTCGCCCAGGCCCATGTTGATGACGATCTTCTTCAGCGTCGGCACTGCCATCGCGTTCTCAAGACCCAGCTCCTTTTGGAGAGCCTGCTTGATTTCCTTGTGATACTTCTCTTTCAATCTTGCTGCCATGTTGCTTCGCTCTCTTTCTTCCGGCGCCCGGAGTGGCCCACGCTTGATGGCCGTTTACCGTTGCGGAACGGGTTCACCGTCCCTGCGCTTCGCGCCACAGGCCGGCTTGGGTTCCCCGCTAGTTCTTCTTCGTGGGCAGCGTCTGCCCGCACTTCTTGCACACGCGGACCCGCATGTCGCCTTCCATCTTGTGCCCGACGCGTGCCGGCCCGCAGTTGGGGCAAACAAGCATTATGTTCGACACATTGATCGGCGATTCCTGCTCCGCGATGCCGCCCTTGGTCCGCTTTCCGGTCTTGCCCGAAACTGTTTTCTTGACTACCCGCACGTGCTCCACAAGAACCGTGCCCTTGTCAGGAAACACGCGCAGTACGCGGCCCGTCTTGCCGCGATCCGAGCCCGTCAGCACCTTGACCGTATCGTTGCGATGAATATTCAAACTCGGCATCAATCTCTCCAAATACAGTTCGTAGTTCTCAGTTCGGAGTTCTCAGTTCTCTCACGTAGCCACTAAGAACTGTGAACTAGTCGCTGCGAACTGCTCCTAAACAACTTCCGGGGCCAGCGAAACGATCTTCAAAAACTTCTTCTCGCGCAACTCTCGGGCCACCGGCCCAAAGACGCGCGTTCCTACCGGCTCGTGCGCATCGTCGATCACCACAGCCGCATTCTCATCAAAGCGAATGTAGGTTCCGTCGCGCCTGCGATGCTCCTTGCGGGTGCGGACGATTACCGCCTTCACCACTTTGCCCTTTTTCACGGTGCCGTCGGGCGAGGCTTCCTTTACCGCTGCCGTCACTATGTCGCCAAGACCGGCTTTCTTGCCCAATCCGCCGCCCAGCGGCAGAATCACTTGCAGCTTGCGCGCGCCGGAGTTGTCGGCCACCGCGAGCATGGTTCTCATTTGCACAGCCATGGGTTCTTCTCCTTCTCGCTCGCGCTACTTGACGGCTGCCTGCGCAGCGTCTTCAATCTGGCCGAGCGATGAACGCCGGACAATTTCTTCCAGAGACCAACGCTTCAGCTTGCTCAGAGGCCGGGTCTCGCGGATTCGCACCACGTCGCCCATCCGCGCCGAACTCTGCTCGTCGTGCGCATAAAACTTCTTTGTGGTGCGCATGATCTTCTTGTACTTGGTGTGCGGCTTGCGCATTTCGACCTCGACCACGATCGTCTTCTGCATCTTGGTCGAAACTACCTGGCCAACCTTCTCGTTGCGCCGCGCGCCAGTCGCCGGCGCCTGCACTGCTTCTGTTGTCGCCGTCATTTAGCGGGCTCCCTTCCGTTTACCGACCTGGGTTTCCGCAGTGTCGGTAGTCTCCGTGGCGGCGCCGCCAATGCCCAGCTCGCGCTCGCGGGCCACGGTCTTGATCTGTGCAATCTCCTTGCGCAGTTGGCGGAGCTTCTTCACTCCGTCGTTCTGCCCCAGCGAGACCTGAAAGCGAAGCCGGAAAAGCTGCTCGGAGGTTGTCTTCTCCTGGTGCGCCAGCTCTTCGTCGCTCAAATTGCGAATCTTTGCGAGTTCCATCTTTGTTTCTCTCTCCGGCGCTCCTCGCGCCCAGTTTTCGGGGCGCACAGCGCGTCAAACTTTCACATCCGGCGGGTCCTGGCTGCCCCATCCCTGACGCGCCTTTTGCATCGAGGGTGGAAAGGCTCGACTAGCTCGCCTCGGCTACAACCTTCTCGGCGCCCGGCCGCATTACAAACTTGGTTCTGAGCGGCAGCTTGTTCGACGCCAGCCGCATCGCCTCTTCTGCAACGGTCGGGGATACCCCTTCCATCTCGAACAGGATCTTGCCCGGCCGCACCACTGCAACCCAGTGGTCCAGCGCGCCCTTGCCCGAGCCCATGCGGACTTCGGCCGGCTTCTTGGTAATCGGCTTGTCAGGGAACAGGCGGAGCCAGATCTTGCCACCGCGCTTGATGAACCGCGTCATCGCGATACGGCTGGCTTCGATCTGCCGGTCGGTAATGTAACCGCACTCCAGCACCTTCAACCCATATTCACCGAACGACAGCGAAGAGCCGCGCCACGCCTTACCCCGGCGCTTGCCCTTCTGCTGCTTGCGAAACTTCACCTTCTTTGGCATCAACATAACGAAGAACCTCGAAAACCAGCTACTAGCTGCTAGCTTCTAGCCTCTAGTTCAAAACCCGTGCTGCAACAGCCCCGCTCCTCGCAAAACCAGCTGGAAGCTAGCGGCTAGAAGCTGCGTTTAAAACACCGACGTTCCCACCGGCGGCGCCTGACGGCGCTTCTGCTCGTAGATATCGCCCCGATAGATCCAGGTCTTCACGCCGATTACGCCGTAGGTGGTGTGTGCTTCGGTAAAGCCGTAATCGATATCGGCCCTCAGCGTGTGCAGCGGCAAACGGCCCTGCAGATACCACTCCGAGCGCGCGATTTCGTTGCCGTTCAACCGGCCCGAAACCCTCACCTTGATCCCCTTGCAGCCGAAGCGCAGCGCCGAATCCACGCTCTTGCGCATGGCGCGGCGGAAGCTGACGCGCTTCTCCAGTTGCAGGGCAATGTTTTCCGAGACCAACTGGGCGTCCAGCTCCGGCTTGTTCACCTCGATGATGTCGATGAACACGTCGCGG
>OBLW0100003767.1_pt1 | contig 11725 bp, 4 predicted proteins | sample 1520161 | NCBI WGS metagenome assembly OBLW01 (sample SAMEA3539309, study PRJEB22396) | soil metagenome | biome: tundra; feature: field; material: soil | place: USA | collected 2010-05 | depth 0.15 m
TTCGGTGAAGCCGCGAGTGCATTCTGAAAATGAACCACGGCGGAAGGCCATTCATTGCTCGAGGCATAAGTCTCCGCGAATAGCTGTTCGCTACGAGTCGAACCGGGAGCAACTTTCTCGAGCCGCGCCACCTGTTGTTTCCCAAGCCGCTCGTAAGCGTTGCCGAGAAGATAAAGAAGATCGACGTCCTTGGGTTGCAGCTCCAGCGCCCGGTGGAGGGTAATAACTTCGGCTTGTAGTTGGCCGGAAATCTCTTGCGCAGTGGCCAGCCAGAGCCGAATATCCGGTCGACCGGGTTCGGCTTGAAGTGCGATCTTCAGGTAGGGTATGGCCTTCGCGCCTTCGCCCAGCTTGCAATAGTCCGCTCCCAGGAAAAAATTGGCCCCGGCAAGCGCCGGTTTGATTTTGAGCGCGCGGCGGAATTCTGTCATCGCCTCGGGAGAACGATCTTCGAGTTGATAGACCAATCCGAGGTTCATATGGACTTCCGCGAAATCAGGGGCGATATCCAGCACGGCCTGGTATTCGCGCTCGGCCGTGGTGTTGTCCTTGTTACGCTGGGCCTGTTGAGCGGCGGCAAAATGAGACTCGATCGCAGAATTCTTCGTCGTCGGTGGCGCGCTCTGTCCCGCCAACCTTGAAGAAAGACTCGTCATTAAAACAATCAGCGAGAAAAAAATAAGGAATCGAGGTCCAATGTAACCCGCCGCCATCGACGATCCGCTGATAATTGAGTTCCCCATACGAAAGACGCGGTCATCCGTTCTAGTTCCGAGGATTGCTTTGCACGGATTTCTTTTTTTCCAGTTTTGAAAGCCGTTCAAATTGGGCAAGCTCGGCGGAGCTTGCTCGCGCATCGCGCAAATCACGATAGACGACTGACAGCAGGAAATGTGGTTGAGCGGCAGTCGGGTCAGCGGCAATTGCCGCCAGAAATTCGGCCTTTGCTTTTTCATGTTCGTTCTGACCTTGATAACACTGGCCAAGAAGAATGTGCACTTGCGCCATGTTGGGCTGTCCTTGCTCAGCAACCAGCAAGAACGGTAGCGCGTCGGAAAAGCGTTGGTCCCGAACGGCAATGTCGCCCAAGTACAGATTCGCCATGGCGTCGTTCGGGTTTTCCTTCAAGGCGTCTTTGAATGCCTTCTCGGCAGGTTCCATTTGGCGTTGGGCCCAATACCCCATTCCGATAGCAAAGTGCAGGCCCGGAGCGTCCGGACGTTTGACGAGAGCCGCCTGGTATTCCGCAATGGCTTCGGGATAATGCTCCTGTTCCGCATAGATCTCAGCCATCAAGGCATGGAGTTGAAAGGAATCCCGGTCCAGCGCCTTGAGTAACTCGATAGAACGCAGAGATGCATTCTTGTAAATGCGCGCCAATTCATAGAGGGCGTCCGCGTCCCTGGGGTTCTCGGTGAACGACTGGTGCAGTTGCGAAATTGCCTCTTCGATGCGACCGGAAGATTGCAACGCCAGTCCCAAATAATAATGAGAACGCGGATGCGGACGGGGCGTTTTCAGCTCACGCTCAAAACCATCGATCGACTGGTTAAAGTCGTTTTTCCCAAGGTAAGAAACCCCGAGGAAAAAATTGACCTCTGGATATTGCGGGTCGCTGGCGAGTACCTGCTTGAATCGCTGAATGGAATCGTCGAATTTGAGTTCCGTCTGTTCCAGAATTCCCAAGCGCTTCAAGGTATCGAGATTCTCAGGAGCAGAGGCCAAGGCCTGTTTGTAGATACTTTCCGCAGCGGCGTAGTCGCCGGTTTTTTCCTTTTCGTGCGCTTGCTCGAGCAGAGTCTCCACGTCATTTTGCGTTTGTGTTGCCCAAGCCGTCGTCGCGGTGATTGCTCCGAAAGCTACGGATAACAGGTAGGACGCAACTCTGCGCAATACACGCTGCCGAGCAAAGGCAGGGCCAGGTATTGCGTTCGTCGATACAGCTGAAGGTCGGCGGGGCAAGTTGCCATCTTTCGAGTTCGTGAAATCCCAAAAACTAATGAATCTTCCGCAAAAGTATAGCAGCCGTCGACAGAGAGTCCTCGCGAGCGCTGCCATCCGGAAAGTGTGAGGAGTGAACGATTCAAGCCTGATGTGCACTTGCTAACGTATGCGACGGACTGCGACGAGAGTCGTGGAACTTGGCGCCCCGGAACTTGTGCGAGATCGAATCAGAGCCTCAAACCAGATATTTTGAGAGATACTACCCGAGGCAGAAATGCCCAGTGCGCTCATGAGTTGACGCCGATTTTCCTCATCGGCGAGGAACCGGCCGGCTGCTTCCGTTCCCTCCTGCTGCAGACCCTGGAGCGCGAGCACGCTTCCGTCGTGGGTCGCATTCGGAAGAAGAGAAATGGTGGCATAGTCTTCTCCTATCGATCCTGTCCACCGCAGACCTTCATATTGTGGCTGTTCGCCGGGCAAGGGGTTCTTGTTCACAAACACTTTGGCGCTCTTGCCGGCCACGGTCTCACTCTCGCGAAAGTTAAGCTGGTCCTGTAGCAGCGTAACCCAAGGATTCGAGCCGGCGCTTCCTACAAAAATATAATTATTGTGGTCCAGATCGCGCATCCGCAGGTCTCGCGGATAGCGCACCGACACCTGCGATTGAAGCGCACCCGCCATTTTGAACAGGGAGACGACGTCCGCTACGTCCGCAAAGGAAGTGAGCGTCGAGTTCGAAATATACTCATGCAGTCGAGAATCGGCTTCACTATTCCTGCTGACCATCGGAGTCCGGAGAAAATCCCGGCGGAGATACTGGTCGAGAGATCCGGGCTGACCGGCGAGGATTCGGGACATTCCGTAGTTGCTGTCGGCTACCACGATGATCGTCTGGTGTCGCGTATCGAAGATCTGAGAAGACGGCCAGGAGAGCGGAGGCGCGGCTGCTACCGATCCGGCCGTCCGGTGCGGAATGGCGCGGTACGACAATACCGCGCACAACATCGCCAAAATGCCGCACAGGGCCCAGGGAACCATCGCCCGGCGGCGCCAGGTCGCAACGGGGGCCAATGAAGCTGAAATTGGCGTGAGAGGCTCAGGGACCTTTAGAACCGCGCGGAATACCGGGGCGTAGGAACCCTTGGGTATGTCTAATATGAGCGGCTCATTACGACCTTCTTCATTGAAATATTCGTGAAGTTTCAGGCGCAGCTGTCGAGCGTGTACTCGTACGGAACTATCTTCCAGGGGGCTGTAATCGGAAGGTTTGTGGAACAGCGCATTGCCAATGTGTTGTTCGGTTAATTCGTGTGCCTTCCCGTGGATGGTCTGCTCGCTGATGAACTGCAACAAATCTCTCAGCCGGGTGCTCTTCTGAAAGGGTGGACTGGAAACGATTCGTTGTACGAGCTGCCAACGCTTATCGCCTGAGAGATCATCGCTGATTCTTGGCTGCGGAGCAGACGACTGCGGGGATGCCATATAGAACCGTTCGTTGAAGTGTTCGCTAACGAACATACGAATCTTACCACAGACCATTTTTAAGTCAACGGCCTAACTCGTTTCCTTCCAGTGTGTTTGCGTGTTTTGTGGGCGTGAGAGACCGATGTGAATCACATAAATTCACGTGTGAAACCCTTCCCCCGTAATCGTAAGGGGGGCAACTATCCTTTGACGCTAAGGGGAGTCCACCCCTTCACTTCACTTGGCAGGGGGAACTATAAACTATGGGCTACCGAAACATTTCGCGTCGTCGCTTTATCGAAGGAACCATGATGGGCAGTCTGGCCATCGGCCTGGAGTCAAGATTCGGAGCGTTACGAGGAGCCGCATCGGCAATGCCGCCTGGCACCGATGGCTTGTCGTTAAAGGTCACAGGCGCCTCCCCGGAGGGCTACAGTGTCACTCTTCTTTTCAACGGCCGGCCTTTGGCTCGGCACAATCGGGGCGGCGAATTCTCGGCATGCTTCCAGAATGAAGAACGCAGCACGGAAGATCGTGTGACTGACTGGAAAGCTGCGTCCTGGAGCGGCAATTCCACGCACGTCGTGCTCGACGGTGAGTGCAGGCTCAAGAATCTGAATACGACCGTTTTCGCACGGGTGGATTATGAACTTGTTACTCCTCACGTTGTGCGGAAGAAGATCCGGTTACAGCAAGCCGATATGTTCATGCTGTTCTACCAGTTGAGCAATCGTTTGGAGCCGGTGGAGAGTCCAGCGAAATTTTGGAGTTTCGATCGGTCGCACTGGAAAGGCGGACCGTTGCACGAATATTTTCCAGCCGCTGGATTCCGCACGAAGAATGGTTTGTGCGTCGGCCTGCTGACGGACTCCGGCCATCGCAACCAGTGGACGCGAATCATTCGTAGGGATGGGCGACCGGTAAAGCCCGCTCCGCGCCGCATTCCGGATGCGAATCTATATTTTGGTTCGGGTGCGGAGCAACAGAGCCAGGGCGATTTTTTCATCCAGCAAACATTCGGCGAAGTCCTGCACCAGGCCACGGGAGCGGAGAACGCTCAAAGCATTGTCCTGCCGGATATTTCGTTGTGGAAGAAACAAGGCGAAGCATCTCTGGACGAGCGCGATGGTGCGGCTACCGTCTCCACCAAGAGTTCCGACGATGGAGTGGTAATTCCCTTTGCGGCGGAAGCTTCCCAAGTGTACGAGGTGCGGGTGCAGTATCGGTCAGCGTTCCCCGTGGCCATTGAGATTTGGGATGTAGATGAGCAATTACGCAAGGTTGGCGACATCAGCCTGTACAACGATGGAGTGCCCGCATCGCCCGAAGCATGGTCGGATTTCCAGACCACGGTTTTTGTATCGGGATTGCAAGGAGACGGCTGCGCTGTATTCATTTCCGTTGCGCCATCGGAGCAAGCGACAAAAGTCGATGCTCCGACAGGTTTCGCGAAAGTCGAGGTGCGCGGCCTGGAAGTTCGCCGCATCGCCACCCGCAGCGAACCGTACCATCGGCTGGAGATGGGGCAGCCTGCGGAGAAAACGGTATTCGTATTTGCGGATGAAAAGGTGCCCGATACGGTTCGAGGTCACCGGCTAGCTAGTCAGCTCTATCTGGCTGACGGACTTGGTTTCAAGGGCGGCGACACCGAAAAAGTCGTTTACGCCGATCTCATGATGCTTTGTTGGATCGCGGGACCGGAGAGCTTTCGGCCGATCTGCGCGCCCAGCATTTGGTACTCCGCTGCCGGTGAGATGTATCTCCGCGACAGTTTCTTTGCGCTCAATGGCATTCACAATCGCGAACTGAACGAGAATGTTTTCAATCTCTGGGCTGAAAATCAGGGGACGGATGGGGCAATCAACACGTTAGTGGAACCGAATCTCGCCAATGTGGAGCGCAAATCGAACGACTCTACTCCCCTCTGGCTGATGTGGGCATTGCTGAATCGTCGCCGGTTCGGCACCCGGTTGCCCATGGAAAAGGTACGGAGAGCCGCGGAATACTGTCTTCGAACCTACGATCCTCGTCGCGACGGCCATTGCTGGGCGCAGTTCGTCATGGGCCAGCTCGACGTCATCCGCTACCCCGAAGGCACATCCGTCATATGTGAAAATCAGGGAATGCTGGCGGTCACGGCGCGCGTGATCCAGGAACTCCAGATTCCCGAGGTCAGTGAAACGATTTCCGAAGAATACCTGGGGAAGGCGGAAGAGTTCTATCGGAGCTATTACGATCCAGTCAGAAAGTTCATGCGCCCGGCCCGGGACATCGCGGATGCCATCGGGTTTGCGGAAATCTTCCCGGAATATCTTTCGCTTTGGCTATTTGGCCGAAAAATCCTCTCGGACGAGGCGGTCGTGAACCATCTCAATCGCATACCAGCGATGATGCCCCGAAAAGATTGCCCGTATCCCGAAGCCGGCGGCGCGGTGCGGCCGATCTTTATAGGGCTTCCAGAAGGAGGTCGAAGTAAAGAATGGAGCTACTTCAATCAGAGCTGGCACCCGATGGTCAGTGATTCCTTCGCGGCCAGCTACGCCAATCACGGCATGGACGGAATCTACTACAACGGTGGCAGTTGGATGCGGATTGAAATCTGCGGATACGTTACCGGAAAGCTCCACGGATGGAGCGACGCCACGAAAGCCATCGCCAACCGGCTATGGGCGGAACTCAACATTAGCTCTGACTTTCCGACCAGCCAGGAATACCTAGCTACCGACGCGACCCACCCCTTCTTTGGCTACCATCGGGTCTTTGCTTGGAATTCATTCATGCTGCAAGCATTGGAGCTGGGAGCATTGCGAAAGTCCGAAATGGATCCTGATTATTTTCCGAAATAATCTTCCAGGGTATTGATCATTCGGTGCGCTGCTCGAATTTAGTCCAATCCACGCCGTCGCTCCACGCCTAGCGCCAAAACCGCTAACTCATTTGATTTCTGATGTTTGTCTGTATTCGATGAGGAGTCAGCCGAACGTCATCCCCGTGAATCACAATGAATTCACGTGTGAGACCCTTTCCTTGAAACTGCAAGAGGTTAAGTATCCGCTCACATTCCAGCATAGTGCAAAAACACTAGAGCGTGGGTCGAAGTTCGATTAGGGTTTTTTTCGTGGGCCAGTTTTGGGTGCAACAGTTCAACTTTTGCGATATCCGGTTTGCGCCTTAATTTTTGCGCCGTAACTGGTGTGTGGTCAGAGCGGTAAGGGGAGAGAATCGATGAAAAGACTCGTGTGCATTTTGGCGTTCTTCCTATTGGCATCCACGTTATGTGTTCTCGCCCAGACAACCAACGGCAGCATTAAGGGCGCAGTGACCGACCCGAGCGGTGCAGCGATCAGCGGAGCCACGGTCACCGGTCGTAACCTGGATACCGGCCTTACCCTTACGACCACGACGACTGACGTCGGCGTCTATTCTCTGGCCGACCTTCCGCCAGGCCGCTACGCCGTAACGGTCGTGGCGCCGAATATGAAGAAATACTCCCGCGAAGGCGTTACGGTCACGACGGACTCTACGGTCTCACTGGACATACCATTGCAGCTTGGCGCCGCCTCCGATAGCGTTACGGTCACCGCCGACGCCTCTCAGCTTGAAACCGAAACCTCCGAGATAGGATCAACCGTACAGCCAACATTGGTGGCAAATCTGCCCTTGGCGGTCAACGGCACAATTCGAAACCCCGTTGAGTTCATCAAACTGGTGCCCGGATTTGTGGGAGGGGTGGGCAACAACCCGGGGGACAATGCATCGGATGACTTCAAAGTAAACGGCGGTCAGGAAGGTGGAACCGACGTACTGGTCGACGGCGTGTCTATCTCGCTTGTATCCCCGAACACGCAGTGGAATAAGGGAGTGTCCTCGGACGGAGTGCAAGAATTCAAGGTGCTGCAGAGCAACTTTTCCCCGGAGTATGGTGAGTCCGGCGACGGCATTGTGAGCCTCACCATGAAATCCGGAACCAATCAGTTACACGGTTCCGTTTACGATTATTTGCGTAATCGTGCCTTTGAAGCAAACAGCTGGCTAAACAACCTCCAAGGTTCAAAGAGAAACGTAGATACACAGAATGATTTCGGCGCTACCGCAGGCGGTCCTGTCTTTATCCCCAAACTCTATGACGGAAGAAACAAGACCTTCTTTTTCTTCGATTACGAGGGATTCAGGTTGAAAAGCGGAGGCAGCGGATTTGACAGCTTCCCCAACGAAGATTTCCGCCAAGGCAACTTCTCTGGCATTTGCACGACCGGATTCACAGGCGGCATCTGTAACGACCGCGATTCGAACGGCAACATTACCGACCAGATTTACGATCCGACGACTCACGTGGCCGTCCCCGGCGACGTGTTGACCAACGATCCTAACTTCACGCCGAGCACGGTGATGACCAAGGTTTTTGCGCTGCTTCCCGCCACAAACGGCGGCCTCAGCAACAACGTATTTGACCGTACCGTTAATAGCACGACGGCGAACCTGTTCGATCTGAAGATCGATCAAATTCTGTCGCAAAAGCACCGCATTTCGGGCGGCTTCGATTATGACAACACGAATACCGGCGGGCATTCCGCTCTCGGACCTCTCATTGGGCAGAGCACTCCGCAGAACACTCGCTACGCGCGTTTCAGCGACAATTATGTCTTCACGCCGACACTCGTCAATCAGTTTCTTGTTGGGTTTAGCCGCCGTTTTCGCGGTGAAATCTCGAACAGCCTCGGCCAGGGATATCCGGCAAAGATCGGACTCACGGGAGTAGCAAACACTACTTTTCCTTGCATGACATTCGCCGGCACCCCTTACGGCAGCTTGAGCAATTGCGGCGACTCCGAATTTGCCGACAACGTGTACCAGGTGAATGATGCCGTGAGCTGGATCAAAGGCAAACACGACTTCAAGTTCGGCGGCGAGGTCCGCATGCTGCAATTCAACGTGCGTCGGCTGACGCAGTCATCGGGAGAGTTCGATTTTAGCCCGATTGAGACCAGCACTAGTGGCAACGCATCTGGATTCGGTGGTGAAGCGGTGGCCAGCGCTCTCTTCGGCCTGTCGGATACGACCACGCTAAACTACGGTGGTTTCAGCGGTGTTCGATACAAGGATTTCTCGTTCTACGCACAGGACTCGTACAGGTACAACCCGCACCTGGTTCTGAACTATGGCCTCCGTTATGATACCGATGTGCCGGCTTCGGAGGCGTTCGATCGGTTCTCCATGGTCGATCCTACTCTTCCTAACCCAGGGGCCGGGGGTATCCTGGGGGCTTACACCTATTACGGATCGGGGACGGGGCGAAACGGAAAGACTCGCCCGCAGGATACCTACCATAAGGCATTCGGTCCACGGATCGGCTTTGCTTACAGCATCGACGACAAGACCGTGTTGCGGGGCGGATACGGTATTTTCTACGAACCGTTAAAAGAAGGATCCTTCGCAGACCAGGATGGACTGGGATTCTTCAACAAGCAGACGGTGAACATCACCAACGGCGGCCCGACCCAGATCGATAACGGCGTGACTCACATCTTCCCCATTTCCGGGCCTTTTACGCCGGACGCTCAAAACAATCAAAACGGCATCATCATGGTGGGAGCCAACAGCGGACGCCCAGCGGACATCCAGACATGGAACTTGGACATACAGCGTCAGATCGTGACCAACCTGAGGGTGAGCGTGGCCTATGTTGGTTCCAAGGGAACCCATTTGCCCGCCTTAAATATCATCCCTAACCAGGCGAATCCCACGTATCTCTCTCTAGGCAGCGAATTGACAATGAATTCGTCATGTCTTGCGGCCGATACCTGTCCGAATTCGGTTGCCGCTGGTCTCACATTGCCGTATGCGGGCTTTGCGGGGAACATCAACCAGCTTGTGCGGCCCTTTCCCCAATACGGCAACTTCAACCAGGAAGACAATTCATTTAGCCCCGATCGCACTGGCAATTCCACCTACCACGCGATGCAACTGCAGGTGGATAAGCGCTTTGCCCAGGGGCTCAGCTTCCTGGTGTCCTATACGGTCTCGAAGAATATAACCGATGCCGATTCATCCGGGCCTGGCGTTTCCGGCTTCATTGGCACAAACAGCTACATTGGCCAGAATTCCTATGATCGGAAAGCGGAGAAGGCGGTCAGCGAACTCGATACTCCACAGTCTTTGGTGGCCAGTTTCTTCTATGAACTTCCGGTCGGACATGGAAAGCGCTACTTGAATACGGGCGGCGCGCTCGACCGTCTGGTGGGCGGCTGGTACGCTTCCAGCATTTTGAGCTACAAGTCGGGAACCCCCACGGAGGTTTACGGCAATTGCCCAGGCACGGCAGGCGATGTCTTGTTTGGCGGATGCAATCTGACAGGAGCGGGTGCCCGGGTCAACCTCGTTCCGGGCGTCCCAGAAACGAACAAGTCGTCGCATTTCGATCCCCTGACCACTCCGTTCTGGAACCCTGCCGCATTCACCCCTGCGGCTCCCTTTACGTTCGGCAATGAGGGGCGCTCCCTTCCGCTCGCGCGTACTTTCGGGGGCCGCGATGAAGACTTCACGCTAGGGAAGAAAACGCGCATCATTGGCGAGAGGGCTACGATCGATTTCCGGGCTGAGTTCTTCAATCTGTTTAACCGGCACATTTACTCCGAGTCCAGCAACGTTTTCGGTCCCCCGCTGCAGCAGGCGTTCACTCCACCTGGAGGTAGTGGCTGTAACGGACCGACAGCTTGTGGCTTCGGCGCCATTACCAACTCGAGCGGACCGCGGATCATTCAATTTGGTCTTAGGATCCAGTACTGATATTGGAAAGCTCTGCTCAGGAACCAAGACTGGGCAGAGCCCAATTCGCTCGCCGAATGCCGCGTTAGCAAGCCTATGAGTCCGTTCAATCGCCGTGGCTTCATGAGAACGCTGCTCTTTACGGCCGTCGCTGCCGGCCCGGCTCACGCGAGTTTTTCCGCCCGAGTCGCCTGGCCCTTCTCCGATGCCGACCTGCCGTCGCAGTCCACGAACCTTGAACACGGCTCCCAACAACTCCGTATCTCGCTCAAGGGATCGCCACTAGCCTTTCAAAACTTTCTGCGAATCGGCGATGAGTGGAAACCCGCAACCCTGCCCAACAACCCGTTCATTGTCGGCGAGTCCTTTCCTCTGGTTACCTCGCGTGTACGGCGTGAGGATTCGCGTATTCGCTGCGAAGGCGAGGGCAAGGCGGAAGGCGTGGATGGCAAGGCTGTGCCCTACGGCTGGGACTCGGAGATCAGCGCTTTGAGTCACGGTGCCGATGCACCCTGGTTCCGCTTTCGCACCACACTCCATCTACCTGCACCGGTCAGGCTTCGCCAAGACAGCCGCATCGAGCCACAGATTGTCACCTGGTTGAGTTCCTCTTCTACTCTGATGGAAGGGCAGTCGGGAAGCTGGAGGCGCGTGCTGCTGGAACAGCCTACGCGGAACTCTCTGGGCACCTACGGCAACGATCTTCCGGCAGTTTATCTCCTGGACCAGACCGTGGGCGTCGAGACCATGATGTACTTCGATGTGAGCGATATGGGTTGGATGTCTACGGAAAATCTGCCGCGCTTTCTGGTTTATCGTTGCTCCAGCCTGGCCCGCATCGAACGCGATGGCACGCAGCGCCTCGGCTTGGGGCTATTGGCAGAGCAGGCCACCGGCAATGTGCTGCCGCAGGGTGATGTCACCTTCACTTACTACCTGCTACAAAGGCCCATGGCTCGTTTGCTGACGGAGCAGGAGTCCGTGGCGCGCTGGATGGAAGCTCTTCTTCCCCTGTTCGAGGAGAAACTTACCTGGCCGGCTTGCGCCACCTCCTGGAAAGAATTCGCCACCGGCACGGTGGCAGATTTGCAGGACAAGAGCGCCACGCAAATCGAGGCTCAGGGGCATACCGGGTTGCGCGCCTACGTTAAGGCCAGTTCCCAACTTTGGAACGACTCCGCCGACAACTTCGAGCTCATGACCGTAGCGGATGTACTCTGGCCGTCTCTTCTTTACCTCCGGCTGCATCCTTCTCCCGGTTTCGAACACGAGTGCAACGATCTTCTTACCGATCTTCCTCTTTTCTACCACTCGGACACCCACAGCATCAGCAACGATTTCACGCGGAAGCCGGAGGAGCGGGCCGATTCTTGGTATCCCTTCGAGAATTCTCTTGTCAAGTATCCCGTGATTGGCTGCCTGGCGGGATCTAAGGAAATCACCGACCAATTCCTCGACGCCTTCCGGACTGCCCAGAAGATGGCGCAGCAGTATGATTATCTTTTCCCGATCTATTACCAGGTGGCTACTCTTCGGGCCGAAGGTGCTGGCA
>OBLW0100003770.1_pt1 | contig 11712 bp, 7 predicted proteins | sample 1520161 | NCBI WGS metagenome assembly OBLW01 (sample SAMEA3539309, study PRJEB22396) | soil metagenome | biome: tundra; feature: field; material: soil | place: USA | collected 2010-05 | depth 0.15 m
GCCCCTGCGCCAGCACGGCATCGGCTGAATTGATAAAGGGCTGAATCAACTCCATACGCATGGTTAGGCTCCCGCGCCCTGCGCGACACTTTGATCGTCGCGCATCACGTACTTGATGACTTCATAGAGAACCTCGGCCTTGACCGGCTTCTGGACGAAGTGGCGCGCGCCCCGCTGCAACGCGGCTACGATGTTCTCCTGATAGCCGACCGACGACACCATCACGATGCGGGCATCGGGATGGTTGTGCACAATCTTCTCCGCCGCCTCAATACCTTCCATTTGCGGCATGGTGATGTCCATGAGCACGATGTCAGGCGTCAGCTTGTCGTATTCGCCGATCGCGGTCAGCCCGTCTGCAGCCTCGCCCACTACCTGCCCGCCGAATGTTTCCACCATCTTGGCCAGGTTCTTGCGAGCGAACACGGAGTCATCCACAATCAGATAGCGCACCGGCTGTCCGTCTTCGCTCCGTTTTATGGGCGCAAATTCTTCCATCACACTCCTCCACATCTCTCACTTAACCACGACCCACAAACATCCGGACAGGTAACTCTAGTTACTTCCGACACCGGTTGCCTTCCTGGCGTCCGTCTCATCGCCGCGGCTAGGCTCAGCCCCGCATTGCGCCTGCAGCAGATTGGGCAGATCCTGCAAGTCCACCGTGCGCACCGCAAAGCCTCGATCGATGGCTGCCTTCGGCATGCCAAACACCACGCATGTCGCCTGACTCTGTGCCACCGTCAATCCCCCCGCTGCCTGGATCTCGCCCATACCCGCGGCCCCGTCTTCGCCCATACCCGTCATCAACAGGGCCATGGCCTGCGGGCCAAACTCGCGGGCCACGCTTCGGAACAGCACGTCCGCCGAGGGACGGTGCCCGTTCACCGGACCATCGTCCGCCAGCAGCGTCACGTTGCCCAGCGGCAGCTTCTTCACTTTCATGTGCCGGTTCCCGGGGCAAATCAGCGCCCGCCCCGCCACCAGCAAGTCGCCCGTCTGCGCTTCCTTCACCCGGATCGGGCAGGTCTCGTCCAGACGCTTGGCAAACAGCTCGGTGAAACCATCTGGCATGTGCTGCACCACCAGGATGGTGCCGGAGAAGTCCACCGGCAGATGCGAAAACAGATACTGCAACGCATTCGGGCCGCCCGTCGAAACGCCGATCGCGATCACTCGCGTGGGTGCAGCCAACCTTTGTTTCTGCAGCAGTTCGCGGGGTGCTATTTCGGGCAAAGACAGCGGCTGCACCGCCCCTCTTTGCGCTGCGGCGCGTATCTTTCCGATCAGTTCGTCCGCGATCTCGGGCATGCGCGTGGAAACGTCGGCTGGCTTGGCCACGAAGTCGAACGCGCCGATTGTCAGTGCCTTTAAAGTGATCGCGGCTCCCGCCGTGCTGTGCGAACTGACCACGATAACGGGCAGACGCCAGCGGCGCATGATCTGTTTCAGCGTGTCGATTCCGTTCATCCCCGGCATTTCGAGGTCGAGCGTCACCACATGGGGCGCCAGATCCTCAATTTTCTTCAGCCCGAAATTGCCGTCGATGGCCGTGCCCACCACCTCAATGGCAGTGTCCCGTTCGAGAATCCTCGGAATCAGCTTGCGCATAAGGGCGGAGTCGTCGATCACCAGAACCCGTACTGGCTTGTTCATGGCTGACCTCCCGCCATGCCGTGCGCTTGTGGAGCACGGTTCCGTAAGCCGCCCTCGAGTCTCGACAATAAGCCTGCCGTCCGCGCGCCTTCTTCCGTCCGCGCGCGCGTGAAGCGTTCCACCAGTGCGACCAGGTTCAGGATGAGAACTACCCGACCATCGCCCAGAATCGAAGCGCCGCTCACCAAGTCGGTTTTGATCGCCTGGTCATCCAGGGCCTTGATCACCAACTCATCTTCGCCCGACAGTTCGTTCACGATCAGTCCGAACTTGCGCTCCCCATGGTTGATTACCAGTACGAACACCTTGCGGCGCGCCGATGCCGGACCCGGTTCCGGTGCCGCGCCCAGCCGCAGCAGAGGAAGCACGTCATTGCGCAACTGCAACACTTCGTAATGTTCCACCTGATGGATCTGTTCTTCGGTGGTGCGCGCGATCTCAGCCACCGCGTTTAAGGGCAGCGCGTAGAGCCGCTGGTCCACACGGAACAGGAGCGCCCGGAGAATTGCCAGCGTCAGCGGCAGCCGCAAACGAAACGTGGTGCCGCGCCCGGCCGCTGTTTCGATCTGCACCGTTCCTTTCAGCCGCGCCAGCACACTCTGCACTACGTCGAGCCCGATTCCACGTCCCGACAGTTCGGTGATTTCGTCGGCGGTCGAAAATCCCGGGCGCAGGATCAGCTCCAGAGTTTCGGCTTCGGTCAGACGCGCCGCCTCTTCCGGTGTGACGAGGCCCTGCGCGATCGCCCGCTGCCGTACCTTTTCCACGTCAATCCCGAGGCCATCGTCGGAAACTTCGATAACCACCTGGTTGCCCTGGTGATATGCGTTCAGGCGTAACGTGCCCTGTGGTCTCTTGCCGGCGCGCGTACGCTCCGCCGTCGTCTCAATGCCATGCGCCACCCCATTGCGCAGCAAATGCATCAGCGGCTCGGCCATTCCATCCAGAATGCCTTTATCGAGATCGGTATCTCCGCCTCGAACCACCAGCTCCACTTCCTTGCCGCACTGCCGCGCTACATCGCGCACGATCCGCGGAAACCGCCGGAATAACTGGTCGACCGGCACCATCCGGATCTTCATCACCGAGCGCTGTAGATCGTTCAGAACCCGCGCCTGGAACCCCAGGGCGTCGCTGAACTTGCCCCGCAAGCTGTCTTTCGGAAAGCGATGCCCGAATTCGAGCAAGGTCTGTTGCAACATCGACTTGGCCAGAATCAGTTCTCCGACCAGGTTGAGCACGATGTCGATTCGTTCGGCATCCACCCGCAGAATGTTCTCGGCGCCGGTTGTTACCGCGGGCGTTGCCGGTTCCGCCGTGGCTGGTTCATCGCTCGTCGTCGGATCGGCGAGCGCTTTCTGGGTGACCTGCCGCTTCGTTTCCGGGCCCGAGGAGTCGGGCGCGAGTGGCTCGCTCTCCTGCGCTTTCAAACGCAGCGGTGTCACCTTCACGCTCTGGACGATCGTCGGAATCCTGCACTTGGCGTGGACTTGCTCCGCCGATTTTTCCGATGCCACGGCCGCTTGAATGTGGGTGATTGGCCCGGTCGAGGCATCGCCGGGATAAAGCGCCAACACTTCTCCCAGACCCGTGAGCGCACCTTGAATCATTTGACGCGCGGCGATCGGCATGCCGCACTGCGGGTCCAGTTCGACGACTACATGATGAATATTCTTGCCGACTTCGGCTGCTTTTCCGATTGCTAGATTCTCATATTCCGACCACGGGCTGTTCTGGCGCTCGGCTGGCGCTGTTTCTTTGAGTGCGGTCGGAGCCTCTGGTTCCGGGTGCGCCAGGCGTGCAATCTCCTCACGCAAGGACTGGAAGCTGGGCAGTTTCCTTTTTCCCTGGTAAGCCTCGAGCAGCGCAGCAAACACGTCGGCGGCCCGCAAGGCGATCTCGGGGACAGCGGGTGCTGCGGCGGGATTCGCAAGCGTGAGCACGTCCTCGAACTCGTGCGCCAGTTCGCTGAGTTCGCGGAAGCCGCAAGCCGCCGCATCTCCCTTGAGGGTGTGCACGATGCGCCGCAGGCTGCGCGCGGTCTCGGCATCCCTGGGAGACTTCTCCAGGCGCAGCGCTTCGTCGTTCAGTTTCTGGACGAGTTCCGTCGCGCTTTCGAAAAACAGATCGCGGAGCTCATTCATCCGGTCATCGGGCGGGCCGCTCACGCTCTCACCTCAACTCGCTGATACGCTGTTCCCGCATTGTGGTGGACCATCTGAAACTTTTCGGTCACGCCCAGCAGGCTTTCAGCATGGCCGATGAACAGATATCCCCGGGGGTTCAGACAGCGATGAAATTTCTCCACCAGCCGCTTCTGCTCAGCTTCATCGAAGTACATCATTACGTTGCGGCAGAAGATGATGTCGTTGCGCTGCGGAAGGTATTCGGTCTTCAGGTTGTGAAAGTCGAAGTGCACCAGCTCCTTCACACTCTTCTTGATCAGGTAACGGTCGCCCACTTTGTCGAAATAGCGCAGCCGGAAGCTGTAATCGACCGCCGTCATCTGGTGCTCGGGGTAAGAGCCCTCCTGCGCCGCCCGCAAAACCGAATAACTGATGTCGCTTGCCAGAATTTCCAACTGCCAGGGCTCCGGCACCAGAGGCTTGGGCAGCGAAAAATCGCGCGGCCGAGGATTTCGCATTTGGTAATACGTGAGCGCCTCCGCCACCAGCATCGCCAGCGTGTACGGTTCCTGCCCGGTCGAGCATCCCGCACTCCAGATTCTCAAGGTGTAGTCGTGCCGCTCCTGTTTGGCTTGCAGCATGTTTTCGAGAACGTCGTGCTGAAACAGGTTGAGCTGTGCTTTGTTCCGGAAGAAGCTCGTTTCATTGACAGTCAGGTTTTCGAGCAGCAGCGCCAACTCCTGCTTGCCTTGCTTGCTGATCAGCAGGCGATAGTAGCTGTAGAACGAATCGAGGCCGCACTCTTTCAACCGGCGTTGCAGCCGGTCCTGGAGGAAGGAAGCGCGCCGTTCGTCAAAGTGCATGCCGCACTCTTGATAGACCAGCGCCTGCAGCAGTCGTAGTTCCGCTTCGTTGAGGGCCGGTACTTGTGCTTCGCCCGTGCTCATGTCGGCTCGCGCCACTCGCTACTTTCCCGCCAGGGCGCTCTGCGCCCCCGTTTTGCCGCTGGCGGCCGCGGCCGTCTCGGTTGCCCCCGGCTCGGTGCCGGGTTCGCGCACGCTCAATACCTTGTTGACGTCCAGCAGGATGATCAGCCGTCCCTTGTATTTGCCCAGCCCCGTCACGCAGTCCAGCCCGCCTTCCTGCATCATGACGGGCGCGGTCTCGATCTCGCTCGCCGGAATCTTGAGCACCTCCGAGGCCGAGTCCACGATCATCCCCGCCAGCCGCCCCCGGTGCTCCACCACCAGAATGCGGCTGTGCCGATCCACTCCGCTCGATGATTTTCCAAAGCGCTTGCGCAGGTCCACCACCGCGACGATCTTGCCCCGCAGGTTGATCACTCCCTCTACGTGTTCAGGCGCGTCGGGCACCGCCGTGATCTCGGGCACGCGCACGATTTCATGCAGCGCAGCGATCGGGATTCCGTACGTCTCCTGTCCCACCTTGAAACCCACAACGTGCGTTTCCTGGCTCATGGATGGAGTCACCTTAGCGAGTTCCCGCGGCCGCATGCCGGGCTGCCGGGCCATTCCCAGCGGCCGATTGCAGGGAAAAACGGTCCATCGAGTCCAGCAGCCCGCGCGACATCTTCGACATCTGATCCGAGGATGCGGCGAGTTCCGTCGAACCTGAGGTAGAGGACCGCACCAGTTCGCGCATGCGTTCCATGGCCTGCACCACCGCTTGAGCTCCGGAAGCCTGTTCTTCCACCGCCGAGTTGATCTCGTGCGTGATTTCGTTCAATCGCGAAGTCGCACGGGCGATCTGCGTCGAACCGTGCGACTGTTCGTTGGTGGCCGCGCCGATTTCCTGGGCGAACTTGTACACCTCGGTGACGACGTTCGAAATCTTCCGCAGCGCCGCGTTCAGGTCCTGCCCCAGATTCAGCCCTTCGTCCACGATGGTCGTGCTCTTTTCCATGTTCTCGACCGCTTTGCGCGCTTCCTTCTGGATGCTCTGGATCAGCTCGGAAATTTCCTTGGTCGATTGCGCCGATTTCTCGGCCAGCTTTCGCACTTCGTCTGCCACCACGGCGAACCCCAGTCCGTGCTCGCCCGCTCGCGCCGCTTCGATGGCTGCGTTCAAGGCCAGCAGGTTGGTCTGCTCCGCCAGATCGTCGATTACTTCGATGATCTTGCCGATGTCGTCCGCGCGCGTGCCGAGCGAGTCGATGATCTCGCCCGCGGATCGGATGGTGGTGTTGATGCGGTTCAGCCCGTCGGTCGCTTTTTCCATCGTTCCGATGCCGCTGTGCACCTCCTCCCGCGAGCGGTTCGAAATGTCGAGCAGTACCTTGGATGTGTCCGCCACGCGCTGGATCGAGGTCACCATCTGGTCGATGGAAGCCGACGTTTCACTCACGCTCGAGGCCTGCGTCTGCGTGCTCTTCACCATGTTTTGCACGTTCACGCTCATCTCGTGCATGGTGCTGGTCACTTCGTCGATCGCCGAAGAAGCCTGCATGCTGTTCTGGGCCGATTCATCGGAAGAACTGGCCACCTGGGTCGCCGCGCTGGCTACCTGCGACGCCGCATCGCGTACGTTGCGCACCAACCCGCGCAGCCCTTCCACCATGCGTGTGAAGGCATTGGCTAGCGTGTCATTGGCCGAGCGCGGCCGCACTTCCACCCCCAGATTGCCGCCGGCAATGGCTTCCGACACCGCGGCCATTTCCTTCAGATACTTCACCATCGAATCGAACGTCCGCGCCAGTTGCCCAATCTCGTCTTTCCCGTGCACGTCGATGTTGTGCTCCAGATCCCCCGATTGCCCGATCTGCTCGGCCACATGGATCAGCCGGTTGAGCGGCTCAGTAATTCCCGTGGCGGTGCGGTAGGCGATAATCACGCCCAGCGCCAAGGCGGCCAGCGAACTGAACACCGTGATTACGATCGTGGCTGTCGCGGCTAACTGGTCATCGGAGTGCCGCTTCTCCAGCAACTGCCGGTTCTCCCGGTCCACATCGTCCAGAACACTGCTCGAACGCGTAACCCACGAACTTGGATCCCGTTGCAGATAGAAAATCTGCAACTCGGCAACCGTCTCATTCCCACTGTCCACTCCCCGGCGCCTCTCGACGAGCGGGTTGGCAAAATCACTGGCCCAGCTCTGCTCGAGCCCCTGCACTTTTTCGAGACTGCTGCGCTGCTGGTCGGCATTCGCCAGTTCCTGGGCGTGGCGCAGCGCCGCGCTTAAGAGGTGTTCACCGTCGTTCATCTTCTCGACGTCGCGCGTGTCGCCGCTCAGCAGGTAGTTCTGCAGGTGCAACCGGTTCTGCATCATCTGGAAGCGCACGATCGAAGTGGCCTCCGTCATGTCGATGGAACGCTGCGCCGCAGCCTTGGCCTCGTGTTCCCGCCACACCGCCGCCAGATTTACCGCCAGCAGCACCAGCACCGTCGCCAGAATGATGCCGAAACTTACATACAGTTGCTTCCTGATGCTCATACTCCTGCCTTCCTCAGACAGCGCTTCCTTAGTCGTTTGGGTCAAAGCGGAATTCCAGATTCTCCGTCGTCTCTTGCGGGCCTGCTTGGTAGCGCCATTTCTTGACTGCGTCCAGAACCGCGTTTGCCAGCACCGGGTGCCCGCCCGTGACCCTCGCGTCCTTCACCGTGCCGATGGGTGCGACCGTAACTTGCACTTTGACGACTCCCGCGATTCTCATTCTTCGCGCTAGTTCCGGATAGCTCGGCGCTACCTTGCTCTTCACCTGGCGACCGCTCGATGCCTGCGCCCACGCGTTCGGCGCAACCGTTGCGGCCCATCCGCCTGCGATGAGCAGACCCACGGCCAGCACACGTTGCCAGCTTTGAAAAGACACGGAACCTCCCTCGTTCTATCGCTGATCTATCTTCTTCCAGCCACGCTCACGCCGGAACCAAAAGTGTCTCTCCTGCGTTACTTTGGTGATTTCCCCGAACTGCTACGCGAACTGCTACGGAAGAGGGCTCGTATTCAGTAGCCCAGACTGCTGGCCGGGCCCCTACCGGTTCTGGTGTCACAATGAAACAGTGCTTGCACCCGTTTCCCATGTTGGCACCTGCCTGTCGCTATTCGCTTGACTCAATTTGAGATTTCAGCGTAGCTTTTTAAATGTAATTCAATTGTTTTCAACCGCTTAGCTAGAGCGGATGGTGCGGCCTGACTATTAGCGACGGAAATTCCGAATCCCGGGCAGAGTCTCATTCTGAGGAGGCGTTCCAAAACCTTCTCCTCGAACTGGCGCGCGCCGCCCATGACAGCAACGATCCGCGCCAACTCCTCGTCTTGTTCTGTCGGCTCACCCGGGCTTTCTTCCGCGCCAGCGGTACTTATTTTTGGAATTACACATCGGATGGAGAACTGGTTGGAGCCGAAGCCGATGGTCATCAGGCATCGAGTTTTGTGGGCATGCGCCTGCACATTGGGGATCCGTCGGTGGTGGTGGAGGCCGTTCAACAACGGCGCCCAGTCGTCGAAAATCAGATTGCCTTAGCCCGCTACCCCGTGTTATCGGATTCCCAGGCGTGCGCCGCTCTGGCTGCGCCCTTGCTATTCGGGGGCGAAGTGGTTGGCGCCATCGCCTTCGTACACACCGCGGCCGGCGCCACTTTCGACGACGCCGCCGTCGCCCAGGTCACGATCCTGGCCGCGCAACTCTGCACGACGATCGAGGCGCTCCGCCTGAATCAGATCTCCCGCGAAGAGCGCCGCCGCGCCTCCGTCCTGGTCGAGATTGCCGCCGAGCTCCATGGATTGCCTGACACTTCCCTGGTGATGCAGAGCATCGCCGATCGGCTGCATGAGCTTCTCCGTTCGCCGGCCGTCCTGATCTTCGTTCAGCACGAGAATTTATTTCAGTTGCAGGCGGTTTCCGCGGAGGCTCCGCGCCTGGCACAGGCGATCCGGGCGCGCGCCCTCGAGAACGACCTGCGTTCGGCCCTTGAGATTGCTACCCGCGCTGTCACCGCCGGGGAGCGCATTACCGTCAACATCGACGGCGCCTCCCACTTCGGCGAGGATTCGCCTCCCGGGACTCTCATTGCCGCTCCCTTCCGCACCTCGCGTTCCCACGGCGCCATTCTTGTCTACCCGCGCCTGGATGCCCCATTCGCCCAGGAAGACAAAACGCTGGTTTCGGCCCTCGCGGGCGTTGGCGCCATCGCCATTACCAACGCCGAGCTCCAAGGCATGGCGCGCGCCCAGGCTCAGGAGTTGCAGGAGATTCTGGAAATCTCCTGCGAGCTCAGTTCCGCCGGCAAGCTCGACGAATTCATGCAGACCTCGGTGGTCCGCGCCGCCAGTTTTCTCGGCTTTCAGCGCTGCTTCATCGGACTGCTCGAAGACGCCACCTTCCATATTCGCTGGGGATTCGAGAACGGCCGGGCCCGCCCCGTCGATATCCCGCTGCACGACGGCGTCACTTCCCGCAAGCTCAAACAGAAAGACGTGTTCCTCACCGAGGACGCCGCGAAGACTCCCGGCGCCAACCTCGACTTCGTCGCTGCTTTTGGGATCAAGCAACTCCTGGCCGTGCCCCTGGTTGGCTCCAATGGCGAATTGCTCGGCATGTTTGGCGTGCTGGATCGCGTCGAATTCGGGCCCATCAGTGACGAAGATGTTCGCCGCGCTCGCGCCCTCGCCGCGCAAATTGCCATTGCCTTCGAGCTCACCCGCAATCTCCACCAGGCGGAGGAGCACCGCCGTCGCTCCGAGATCCTGGTCACGCTGGCACTCGAGCTGAACACCGTCCTCCACCTGCCCGATTTCATGCGTCAGTTCGCGCTGCGCACCGCCTCGCTTCTCCGCGGGCGCTGCGTCGCCCTGAGCCTTTTCCAAACGCCTGAACCGGAAACCGTCTTGATGTGTGGTGCTGCCGAGGTCGAAGACAAAGCGCTGGTCCGCAGCTTCGCCCATACCCTGTGCGCCGCCCTGCCGAAATACACCACCGATGTCGCCTTCGTTGCCGCCGGCGATTTGCTTGGATCCTCTCTCGCTTCAACCCTCGGATGGGTGGATTGCACTCTGGTGCGCTTGACGGGTTCAGCGGGCGAACTCATCGGCGTTCTTTGTCTGGCCGATCGGGGCGCCGCGCCCAACCCCGACGACCAACAACTGCTGCGCGCCATCGGCGGCCACGCCAGCGTTGCTCTCGAGAATGCCTGCCTCTTCACCCGCGTGCAACAGGCTAACCGCCACTGGCTGGAGGTCTTCGACGCCATCAGCGACTTCATCGTCGTGCACGACGAGCAGCACAACATCCTTCGCGTCAACCGCTCCCTCGCCGAATTCGTCGGCATCGCCTCCGACCAGTTGATCGGCGTCAATATGCGCGCGCTCGACGCCCTTTCCACGGCCGCTTCTCCTCACTCATGCCCCTTTTGCCGTTCCGGCGAGGGACTCGACGAATATGTCCATCCCGGGCTGGAACGCAGTTATCTCATCTCGACTTCGCGCATTCATGCCGACAGCAGCGGCGAGTTGCAAACGGTGCACGTGCTTAAGGACATCAGCGACCGCCGCGAGGCGGAGCGCCGCTACCGCGAACTCTTCGACAACATTCAGGAGGGGATTTACGTCTCTACACCGCAGGGCCGCTTCGTCGAAATCAATGATGCGCTCGTGCGCATTTTAGGCTATGACAGCCGCGACGAAGTTCTTCGGCTCGATATTCCCACCCAGGTCTATTTTTCTCCTCAGCGGCGGCAGGAACTGGCGGAAAGGCTCAAGCAGACGGGCGAAATGCACAACCACGAAGAAATGCTGCGCCGCAAGGATGGTTCGCCCGTTCACGTATTCATGAACTGTTACGCGATGCGCGATATTGCAGGCAACGTCGTGCAGCACCGGGGGCTCATGCTCGACATCTCCAGCCTCCGCCAGTCCCAGACCGAGTTGCAAAGGGAGCGCGACTTTTCCGGCAAAATCCTCAGTCACACCCAAAGTCTCATTCTCGTCACCGACACCGAAGGCATCATCAGTTACGCCAACCGGCGCTGGAGCGGGCTCGGTTTTCAGCAGAACCACATCGTCGGCCACGCCTTTCCCGACCTCTGTGCCGCGCCGCGCCGCGACGCCCTCCGCCAAGCCCTCGCCGCGGTCGCCCGCGGTCAGCAAGTCGACAACTTCGATCTTCCATTGGTTCGCGGGGACGGCGCCAGCGGACAATTCGCCGTCAATCTCAGCCCTATCAGCAACGAGGACGGCAAAGTGAGCAGTATTGTCGTCGTGATGACCGACGTCACCGACTCCGCGTTGCTTCGCTCCAAGCTCGTGCACGCCGAAAAAATGGCGGCCGTGGGACAGTTGGTCTCCGGAGTCGCTCACGAGGTCAACAATCCGCTCACCGCCATTCTTGGATTCACCGATCTGCTCATGGAAAATCCCGAGCTTCCCGAAAGTGCGCGCCGCGATTTGCGTGTCATTCTCCAGGAAGCCCAGCGCACCAAGCAGATTGTCCAGAACCTGCTCAGCTTTGCGCGCCAGATGCCGCCGCGCCGCCAACCGGTGCAGTTGAATTCCATCCTCCACCGCACCGTGCAGCTCCGCTCTTACGACTTCATCAGCCACGGCATTCAGGTTCTCGAGCGCCTCGACGAGTCTCTGCCCGAAATCGTCGGCGATTCGCATCAGCTCCAGCAGGTCTTCCTCAACATCATCAACAATGCCTATGACGCCGTCCGCGAGTGCGGCCATCCCGCCCGCATCGAAATCATGAGCGCTCGCAGCAGCGGCTATGTCGAAGTCTCGTTCCGCGATAACGGTACCGGCATCTCCGATCCCGACCGCATCTTCGATCCCTTTTTCACTACGAAAGACATTGGCAAGGGAACCGGCTTGGGCCTCAGCATTTGCTATGGCATCGTCCGCGAGCACGGGGGCGAAATTATCTGTCACAACAATCTTGATTCCGAAGGAGCCACCTTCATCGTCCGCCTTCCTCTGG